>Ga0098074_1001092_pt1 | contig 14970 bp, 13 predicted proteins | sample 32_taG_FD_75064 | JGI IMG/M metagenome (GOLD analysis project Ga0098074, IMG submission 75064) | Marine viral communities from the Gulf of Mexico - 32_GoM_OMZ_CsCl metaG | ecosystem: Environmental > Aquatic > Marine > Oceanic | place: Atlantic Ocean: Gulf of Mexico | collected 2015-07-12
ATTGAAGTCACTATACCACTCATTGACCTAGAGACTATGATGCCTGTACTGATGGGTATGCTTGGTCTTGGCGCTATGCGCTCTTATGAAAAAACCAAGGGCGTATCGAGGGAAAAGTAAATGGCATATGTAGTTAACGACAAAGTTTTTCGTACACTTTCAGAAGCGCAAGAATATATAACAGAAAGTGATTTTTCAACGTCGCCTTCAATTTATTATTTTAATGACGAAAACATAAACATAGGAGGTTCTGATCTTACGTTAGACCAACTAACAGACAAAGACGGAAATCCTGTAAACCCGGCCCTTACTCTTGTTGACGACCCCGTTGAAGTACCTCCTGATGATGACCAAAGACCTACTGAAGACATATTAACAGAAGAAAATGTCTTTGAGATGCTTACGGCTATCATGGTCGGTACTCAGGGCGTTCCTGAAGGTACTACTGCAGAAGTTTTAGCGCGTCTTCAAGGCAGAGGCATAACTACTCAAGAACAGCTAAACGCAGCTATTGAGCAGATAGTAACTGAGTCTTTTGACAGAGCGCAAGACATTGTTAACACAATGGTTGACAATCCTGAAGAACTTGCGGACATGGAAGACCCCGGTGAGTTGACCAAGTTGTTTATAGAACAAGGTGGTATGTCTTTTGCTGGGGCCGCTCCTCCTGTAACTCCTGCTGGATCAAGCGGACCACTTGTAATAACTGGTGGTGCTGGCGTAACAGGAGAATTTGAAAAAATAAAAAACACAGGCGGTAGGGTTTTTGGGGACAATGTTCCTGTAGTAGATGAAGACGGTAATCCCGTATTAGACGCAGACGGTAATCCTGTTACTGAATACCGTGAAGGTCTTTTAGACGTAATGGTTCCGTACATTCCCGGAATATCCTTACCCGATTGGATGCCCAGTGCTGGCGTTATATTTCTTCCTACAATACAAAAGGCTGTAAACAAAGTAGGAACAATAATTGAAGAGTCGGGTATTGGAGGAGCATGGGAAGAAGGCGACATTGGCGAAGTACTAAACGACATTGGTGAAATTATTGTTCGTTCTGGGGAAGCCGCTGCTGATAAAGTTAGAGACGTTATTGGTGGAATTTTAGGTGGAATAACCGATCCTACTGTAGCGGGTGGTGTTCTTGGCACTGTTATTGGAACTACATTCCCGTCTATTCCTGATTGGTTGCCTCCTCTTATTTCTGATCCTCGTGTTTATGGCGCAGTACGAAATGTACTAACAGAAAACTTTAGTACGCCTGAAGACCAGTTTCCTCCGTTAACTGAAGAAGTAGAAACAGAACAAGAACCTAACACACTGTTTACCAACAGGGGCGACAACTACTTTGTCAACAGCGAAACAGATGAGTACTTCCAGTTAGCTGAAAGTGAAAACGTTGACTTTGAGTTAAATGCACAGTACACCAGAGAGCAGCTAGAGGACACTGGTTTAGAAGAAATTAACTCTGGTACGTATCAGTCATTGCTGGATGACCTGTCGTTTCACGCGCTAGAAGAAGATATTTATGAATATCCTATAGAAGAACTTATGGAGCGCTATGAAGCAGAAGGAGGTATACTTCCTGGCGATTGGAAGTTAATGGATGAAGAGTCAAGGTACAACTTCTTCTTAAACGACTACTTCGACGTTCCTCGTCTTATTGAAGATCCTGACAAAGACGCTATTAGAGAAAACGATGACGTAGCTGATGATGTAACTGATGATGTAACTGATGATGTAACTGATGATGTAACTGATGATGTAACTGGTGATGTAACTGACGATGTAACTGACGATGCAACTGATGACGTAACTGATGACGTAACTGATGACGTAACTGATGACGTAACTGACGATGCAACTGACGATGTAACTGATGATGTAACTGATGATGTAACTGGTGATGATGATACTGACGATGACTCAGTAGTTGCAGACCTTTTTGAAGACGTTATAGGCGAATCAGAACAACGAATTTTAGACGAAATTGCAAATGCTAATTACGCTACTCCTCAAGACATTGCAGATGCTCTTGAAGAAGCTAACCTATTAACAGAAGACAACTTAAGAACTACATTAGAAAATGCAGGTTTTGCAACCCCACAAGACATTGCTGATGCGTTTGATGCTGCGGGCTTAGCAACGCCACAAGACATTCTTGATGCTGTTGCTGGTCTTGCAACACCTCAAGACGTTGCTGATGCGTTAGAAGCCTTTGGGTTTACTGATGAACAGCTAGAACAAATTGCTGGAGTAATTCCTGAAGGTTTAACGTCAGCAGAAGTAGAAGAACTGTTAGAAACTGCTCTTACTGGAGTATCTACACAAGAAGACGTAGACACGGCTTTTGCAAATCTTACAGCCAATTTGACCGAAGGTGTTGAAGACATACTAACAGGTCAAACAGTAATTGGAGAAGAAATACAAAGTGTTGAAGACATGCTTATGTCTAGTACAGGACTTCTTGCTGCGTTAAGTGCTGCAGGTCTTGGCGGCGGTGCTTCACGGCCTGTTGCTCAACCGTTTAAAGGCTTTAAAAAAACATTTGAGTATGCTCCAAAAGAAGAAGCACCAGTACAGCTACAAAAAACCGATTACAATCAAAAAATTGACAGGCTGCTTGCGTTAGGAAAAGGGTCAAACAAAAAAGGGATGTTTAACATATGACAAGTATTCTACCAACTATGCCAACAAGACTTCAGCTAGTCAACTCTGTGCTGAGAAGATTGCGTGAGCCTGAAGTAGACTCAGTTAACGAAAACTCTTATAGTAAACTAATAGGCGATATTGTTAACGATGCTAAAAAATTAGTAGAAGCTGCTTGGGATTGGTCTGCCTTAAGAACAACCTTAACAATTACTACTTCAGCAGGTGTTTTTAATTATATTCTTTCTGATAGTCAAAACAATATTAAAGAGCTTAACGTTATTAACGACACAAGCAATCATGTTATGACTTATCAGACTCAAAAGTGGTTTGATGAAAAGTACTTAATTGAAGATGTTGTGTCGGGGTCTCCTCGTTATTTTACATATAATGGCATTGAGACCGGAACCGGAGACACTAGAATAGATGTGTATCCTAAACCAGACGGGGTTTACACACTCAGGTTTAACTGCGTTTTACGTAATGACAATTTAGATACTGACGGTTCCTATTTGTACATACCTGCTGATCCTGTGTTGCACCTTGCTGTAGCTTTAGCTGCACGAGAGCGTGGAGAAACTGGGGGTACTTCTACTGCTGAATACTTTGCTATAGCTGATAAGTATTTAGCGGACGCAATTGCTATTGATGCCGCAAAACACCCAGAAGAAGTCATATTTTATACAGTTTGAGGTACGCATGGCTCAACAACTAAAAAGTATAAATCTTGTAGCTCCCGGCTTTAAAGGAATCAACACAGAAGATTCTCCGCTGGCTCAAGACCCGTCGTTTGCTGAAATAGCTGACAATGCAGTTATTGACAAGCGTGGTCGAGTTGCTGCACGTAAGGGTTTGTCTGTAACTACTACAAACAAAACGGCCTTAGGAACTGCTAAAATACAGGCCATTAAAGAGTTTAAAGGCGACGGCGAAACAACCACAATATTTTCTGTAGGAAATAATAAGATACTTAGTGGGACTACTACTCTTACTGACGAAACTCCCGGCAGTTATACCATCAGTGCTGACAACTGGAAAATGGTTAACTTCAACAACAAAATTTATTTCTTTCAACGAGGTCAAGAACCTTTAGTTTATCCTGACAGTAGTAATGTCGTAAAACTAAGTACTGTTACTGGTGCAGCTGGCGTTAGTAGCGCAATGTATGGCAATGAAGTGTTATCTGCATATGGTCGTCTTTGGACTGCTGATTTTACTAATGACAAGTCTACAGTATATTGGTCTGATTTATTAATAGGCCATGATTGGTCTGGAGGAACAAGCGGATCAATTGACATATCTAAAGTATGGCCCGACGGTTATGACGAAATTGTTGCATTAGCTGCACATAATAGTTTGCTCATTATTTTTGGCAAACACAGTATTGTTGTGTATAAAGGAGCAGAGTCTCCTGCTACTATGTCTCTTACAGACACCGTGGCAGGTGTTGGTTGTGTTGACAGAGATACTGTACAGCACACAGGTACAGATGTGTTGTTCTTGTCGCACACCGGTTTACGAAGTTTTGGAAGAACAATACAAGAAAAATCAATGCCAATAACTAATTTGTCAGCTACAATAACAAAAGATATTATTGGGTTGTTATCAGAGCCAAATGAAACCTTTACTTCTGTGTACCATCCAGAAGAAAGTTTTTACTTGTTAACGTTTAGAAATCAAGACATTACTCTTTGTTTTGATATTAGAGGTACAATAGAAAACGGAGCATACAGAGTAACTCGTTGGCCCGGCACTGCGTTTACTGCATATGAAAGAAAGGACGACGGTGTTCTTCTTATTGGCGGTAGTCACGGCATAGGTACTTACTCTGGTAATCAAGACAACGGTAATTCCTATCGCTTTAAATACTTTAGTCCAGAACTTACTTTTGGTGACCCAGCCAAACTTAAGTTCCTTAAAAAATTAAGACCCACTATTGTTGGAGGTAGCGGCGCTAGTTTGTTTTTAAACTGGGCTTACGATTTTAACACTACTTACACTTCTCAATTTATAAACTTAAGTACACAAGGCGCTGCAGAGTTTGGCGTATCAGAGTATCCCAGTTTTTCTGAGCTGTCTAGTTTGGGTATTTCTTCCACACTGACAAACGGAGTGTATGTAGTAAATAAGTACTTAGGTGAGTTTAATTATTTTGGACTTTTTCCTTATAAACCTACTGTGGGTTCGGGTGGTGGGTCTTTATTAAATGGAGATAGCTGGTTTGAAAGACAACTACAATTTATTGCAGGCCCTCCTGTACCCCATCGTCTGTGGGTAGAGATAGGAGGAGTTAAGACAAACGTTGCTACACTGACGCCTGCTACTTCAAGCGAGTTTTCTTCTGGCGAATTAACATCAAGAAATTCTATCAATGCTAACGGCAGTGGTGGAACTTTGACGATTGGGCTTGAATCTGACATTAACGGGTTCAAATTATCTTTACAAGAAATAAATGTACTAGCACTAGTAGGTAAAACAATATGAGTAATTATACAAAGACTACCGATTTTGCTGCTAAAGATAGTCTACCTTCTGGTGACGCTGGCAAAATTATTAGAGGAACAGAGTTTGAGACAGAGTTTGATAACATTGCTACGGCAATTGCAACAAAAGCTGATCTTGCTTCACCCACGTTTACAGGAACAGTAGTAATTCCTGCGTTGACCTTTAATGGGACTCTGACAACAGGAACTATTGATGGAGGTACTTACTAATGGCTGAAGACGTTATCGGCACAGAAGAAGTAATGGACATGGCTGGAGAAGAAAGTTCTGGAGGTTTGTTTGGTTTCTTAGGCAATCTTACTGATTATTTGTCTGACCCTAATGTTTTACTTCCCGGCCTTCTTGGGGGTTTGTTAACAGGAAGTGCTTATGAACGTTTGAGTGATGTAGGGTCAAGCGCAAGATCGGCTGCTGAAGCACTAGCGCAGCAACAACTGGAGCAAACTCAGTTTAAACCGTTTACTGTGGCTACAGCTACAGGCAGTCAGTACGGAACTCAAATTGATCCTAGAACAGGACAATTTAGAACAACTATGGCTTTGTCTCCTCAAGAACAAGCCATGCAACAACAGTTGTTTGGAGGCGCTAGTCAGTTCTTTACAGGAGCTACTGCAGACCCTGCTGTCCGTGAACAACAGATCTATGAGCAAATTAGAGAAGCTACGGCTCCTCAAGAGCGCATGGAGCGTTTAGGTCTAGAAGAGCGTCTAGCAGCACAAGGACGCCTTGGTGTACGAACAGCACAGTTTGGCGGAACACCTGAGCAGCTTGCGATGGAAAGAGCGCAACAACAGTCTATGGCGCAAGCTAGACTAGGTGCTGCACAACAAGCACGACAAGAGCAAATGCAACAGGCTAATCTTGGTCAACAATTCTTGGGTACAGGATACATTCCGCAGAATCAACTTCTTGCTGCTACAGCGCCTGCACAACAACTGGCTGCTCTGCAAAACGCTTTGCAACGCCAAGGTGCTACTTTGTTTGGAGAAGCTTCTATGTCTGGTCTTGAGGCTCAAATGTTACAAGAGCAAGCTAGAGCAAATCTTTTGGGTCAAATTGGATCAGGGTTGTTGACCGGCGCGTTTAGTCCTCAACAAAGCAACCCTTATGCTGGTCTATTTGAAGGACTTTCTAAGTTATTTCCGGGGAGTGACGGCTAATGGCTAAGTTTTCACAAGAATTTTTAAGGGCAATGGCAAACCCAACGTTTGGACGTGGGTTGTTTACTGCTGCACAACAAGCGGCACAGCTTCCTGCACAACTAAAACGACAAGATCAGATGCAACAAATGCGTCAACAATTGTCTCAAATAGATCCTAATACTCCAGAAGGTTTGGCTGAGTTAGCTCGTTTTTATCAGAGCCAAGGAGATATGGCAAACGCAGCAAAATACGCAAAAGCTTCTCGTGATTTGTCTGAATCTTTAGCAACTAAAACTGCTTTAGGTGGTGAACAAGAAAATTTAGCTCTGAGAGCAGAAGCGTTAGGTTTGCCCGATGTAGCAACACGGGCTAGAACAGTTACGGACAGAAAGTCTTTAGATTCTATTGCTAACGATTTGAGAACAATGGAAAGAACCAAAGTAGGAACACAAAGTATTCCTGTACGGCGTAGGTTGGCTGCTGCTGCTGGTATTAGTAAATCTCAGTTTGATGCGCTTGGTCTAGAAACAGCTTCAGATGCTGATTTTAATTCTACTATTGATGGACAAAAGGGAAAAACAGAGGCTTGGCAAGACTCAAAGGGTAATCCCGGTGTTTATATTGTAAACGACTTTGGTCGTATTTTTGATGAAAAAACAAAAAAATGGGTTTCTCCTTCGGCACTGGGGTTAACAAAAGCACCAGAAGACGTACAACGAGTTGTAACCGATACAGACGCTGTTACTGAAGAGCTTGCTAAATTAGCTGTAGAAGACTTCGGTAAAATGCACGAAAAAGCTGTAGGTGCAAAGAAAACCTATGACGTTATTCAAAGGCAGCTTAGTAGAATTGAAGGCGGTATGCCTACAGGATTAGGAGCAGACATTCACGTTTATTTGTCTCGTGTAGGCGCGTTCCTTGGTTTGCCTTACAGAGGAAAATCAGCAGCAGACGCACAAGCATACATGATAGACGCAGGAAAATTAGTAGCTGAACAAATTAAAGATTTTGGTTCAGGCACTGGTCTTTCTGACGCTGACCGTTTGTATTCCGAAAGAATACAAGGTGCTGACATAAACATGCAAAAAGAAGCTTTACAAGAAATTCTTGAGTTAAGAACAAGTGAAGCAGTTTATGTAATGAACACTTATAATACAGCTAGAAATAAACTAATGTCTAAAAAAGGAAGGGAAGGCGCTTCCGCAGTTTATCCTGAAATGGTTTACGATACTCCTTCAATATCCTCTGGTGCACAGAGCTATCTTAATTTAGTTGTTCCTCAGTCTTAAGTCGGAGACTAAAATGCAATACACAAAAGATCAACTTTTGGAAGCAATGCAACTTGCGGCTGATAATGGAGACATGAAAGCAGCAACGGAAATTGCGGAGCTTTTGAATAAACAATACGGAGCGCATCAACCTTCTCCTCCTACTTCTGAACCTACTCCTGAGCCTACTCCTGAACCAAGGCCGTACGGAGAACAGGTGGCTCAAAGATTTGAAGAGTTTGACCCTATGGGTATAATCTCTGAGTTTCCTGAACAAGTATCACAACGCGCTGAACGCATGTCTGTAACAGGAGAACCCGGCGGTATGGAGTATATTCCTACTGCTGCTTCTCAGCTTGCTCGTACGGGAGGCGAGCTTTTAGTTGGAGGAGTAAACATTCTTATACCAGATAGTGTAAGAGAAGGAGCAGAAGAAGGTTGGAACAAAATTAAAGACACTGCCTTAGTTCGTCAAGCAGGTGCAGCAGCTAATGCTGGTTACGATGTTTATAAAGAATGGGCAGCTAGAAACCCAGAGTTTGCTGAAACTTTTGAAACTTATGTTGACATTGGAACTTTGTTTGCTCCTGCAAAAGAACCTATTGAGCTTGCAGCTAAAAAAATGAAGCGAAAGTACAACACTAAAAATTTAGAGGAGCGTAGAGCAGGCATTAATAAACTTATGGACCCTCAGATTGTAGGAGAAACAGGCTACAAAGGAGACTTTAGAAGTGTGGGCGGTCCTCTTGACAGGACTGTTTATGTTCCTACAGAACGTGAACAAACCATAAGACTTACATTAGAGACCGTAGAAGATTTAGACCCTAACTCTCACTTTGCAAGAGCATATACTGTTGTAGGCGACGACGTGTCTAAATCAGCTAAACAACTTAAGTCTTTTATAAGAAAAACAGGCAACCCTTCTTACCAAAGAGACGACCTTGTTAACTCTTTTAAAGAAGCGTTTGACGAAATGACGGAAAGCGATGATTTTATTGCCTTGTCTAACGAAGCGCAAAAGAAAGCACTGGAGTACGCAGAAAGGGCTTTACAAATTGTAGACAAAAGAGAAGCTAACGCTTTAGGATTGTTAGACGCAAGACAGCGTTTTGATAAGCTTATGAATGCAGGGGCTAGAAAAGGCGATGTTTTAGATCCAACGGTAGAAACTGCTAAGGGCGCTGCGGGTCGTTTCATCAGGAACGTAATGAACAACAAGCTAAAAGAAATAACCGTAGGCGATGAAGTTCATAATCTGTTAGACAGGCAGCACAACCTTATGCTAGCCAGAGACACTCTTCGAATGCGTATGTATGGCGAAGGTAATAACAAAATAGCACGTTTGTATGATAAAATAGCAGGAGCAGCAAACCTTCCTTCTACTCCGCTAGCTTTATATGCTACCCTTAAAACAGGAGGTGCAGCAGTAGCAGGAGCAGCAGTAGGTTCTGCAACAGGAGCAGCCGCACTTACGGGCGCAGGAGTAGGCGCGGGTATTTACTTTGTTCTTCGACAGGCGGACAAAAAGACACGACTCAAGTTTTACTCAAAGATTTTGTCAGGGACAGACAAGGCCATGAAAACGTACTCTTCTGATAAAAACTTAGTGGCTCAACTAAAGGCAGATCGTGCTTACATTGTATACTTAATGGACCAAGCGAGACAAGAGGAAGAAGAAAGTGGCGATTAAAGACATCCCAAGAAACCTTGCATCAGGCGCTCAGAGACGTGTTGATGATTTTGTTGAACAAACTCGACGATACAACAGAGGTGAAATAGGACTTGGAGACCAGATGCTTCAAGGGGCTGCTAACACCGTTGGTCTTTTTGCGGATGTTCCTATAACACTTGCAATGGAAACAGCAGACCAAGTAGCTCCTGACATTCTTAAAAGGGGTTTTGCTCAGTTACAGCAAGGAATTATGGAGACTGATGCAGCTAAAGCCGCTATGAAAGTAGCTCAAGAAAATCCTCAAATGATGAAACGACTGGGATATGGTTTGGATTTGTCCGTACTTCCTGCAGCAAAAGCAGTAAAAGGAGGTATGCTACAGGACTTGTCTATGGAAGCGCCTAATAGACAACCGTTTTTCTATGGGTCTGGAGCAGGAGGCAAAGTAGGGTCTATTGCTGTTACAGGGCCTACAGCTGTTTTAGACACCTTAAGTCCTGCTGCTTCTGCTTCTCGACGAGGTGGAACTCCTATGGCTTTGCGTAAGGAAGCCGCTAGAATAACGCCTGAGCGTAGACAACAGGCCGCTGCTATACGGCAAAAGTCTCCAAAACAAAGAACTGAAGCAGACACAAAGTTTATTCGTGATTTTAACAAAGACCTTTCGTTCCTAGAAGGACAGTTAGACCAAACGCAGCTTTTGAGTACGCAAAGAAAACAACCGACTAAAGGTGTCGTGAGGTCTTTTGAAAAAGTACAGGCACGAGACATTCAACCTAATTTAACTCCTGAGGTTTTAGACACAGCTGCTGCCGACATCAAACGCAAAGGAATAAACTTAAGCAAAGAAAACTTTGCTGTAATGGAAGAAAGAATACGAAAGGCTCAAAAAATCGCGCCAAATGAGCAAGTTCAAGTAGTAGTCCGTGATCCTACTGCGTTCACTGATTTGGCTAAAGAAAGTCTTAAGGGTCCGTCAAAAGTAGCTACTAGAGTGTTTCATGCTAAGGACTCTATACGAAAGTACTTTCCAGAGCAAAAAGAGTTTACTGACCAAGAACTTCGGGAGTTCGTCGCCATGACTAGACTTCCCGATGATAAACTGTATAAGCTATCTACAGGAGAAGAAGCAGGTAGGTTTGAAAAGTTTTTGTACAAAATGACTGAGTCTGATAAGTACGGAACAAAAGGAAGACCAGATAAAGACACTATTGATATGTACTATAAGTACAAAAAAGACGAAATGTCTGGTAAAAAACTGACTAAAACTCAAAGAGAAATCTATGATGCCATGAAAGCTAGAGTACAGCTGGCGGCTGAAACCATAGATGTCAGAGGCGACACTGCTTATTTTAGCGGTTCTCATAAATCCTCAGCAAAGGGGCTTGGAGGAGTAGGAGGGGAGTACCTGACTAACAAAAAAGGAGACTTTGCTGCAGCAATTCACGACGAAAACGATTTGTTTGGTTTAGTTGTACCCGGAGACACTAGAATAGTCTCTATTCCTAACATGAACGGATACAATGTGTTTCGTGAAGCCCCTTCTGCTCCTGTCGCTAAACCACAAAAACAAATGTTTCAACAAGAGTTACAACAAATGGGGGCAGAGCCTGTAAGTCAACGAAAAGAAGGGATGTTGGAGCAAGCAGCAGTAGCAATACAAAAACAACCTAGACCAAACATTCGACCGTCTGATTTTAAAAACTTAGCTACTACTGGAGCGTTAGTTGCGGGAGCAACAAAAGAAAGACAGGGGCGCTAAGGCCCCCGTAAGTTACAACTCGCAGTTGTTGCCAGTACAGGCTAACTGCTGAGACCCTTCCGTCATGTCAGAGTTTTCTGAGATTGTCCAGTCGATGGACTCAGGAAACTCCTTCTTCAGCTTCTCATAGGTCTCTAAGTCTATGGGTTCGTAAGGGGCCTGTTGGTACGTATGTTCGGAATAAGGCAGGAAACTAACTCCACTTATCTTGTCGAACTTGTTGTACAACCACTGGCCTACCTCAAGAAACTCATTATCACGGTAGTAGCATGTCATGGACGGCTTATGCTCACACCAGTAGTCCTGATAAATCTCCCATAGCTCAAGTTGTTCCATTGCACCCATCTCAGAGGCCACCACAGCCCCGTCAGGGGATTTTATAGGGAAGGAGAATACCTTGGTAGTGGGTGACATTACGTCGTCCTCTACAGGCACTCCTGCGGCTTCTAAGACCTGACACAGGGGGTCTCTTGAGTCTGCTCTTACTCGTCTAATGTACTGATCTGCGTATCTAGGATGGATACCAGAAGCAGAATCAACAAGCTGAGAAACAGTACCGGAAGGCTTAACAGCAGTAATGGCGGTAGACACATTAATACCAAGACGTTTCGCCCATTCTGCATTAGCTTTAATCGCTTCTTCTTTGAGTTCAGTAAGCCAAGTCTTGAGTACACCTTTGTCTCTCCTTCCCGACAACGTCGGATGGTCCATGATGCCTGTCAGTGAAACACCAAGTAGTGCTTCTTCTTCTGTATTCTTCTGCCACACTTTGCGTAGGTAGCGGAAGTCAGTCAGGGTAGCCTGAAGAGTCCCAAGGATAGCTGCAACACGAACTTTTCGTTTGAGGTCTGACAACGTATCGGACGCCCTGACAACAACTTCTGATAGATTACAGAACTGGTAAGGTCGGAGGATGATCTCTGAGCATGGATTAGTTCCAAAATCATAGGAAGCATCTCGTCGGTCGTTCTTTGCAGCTTGCTTTTGACTTGCGACTCTAGAGAACATACCTCGCTCTCCGGAGCGGGACTCGTACAAACTTTTCCACTCATTTAAAAATGCCTCAAAGTCTGGCTTCTCTGTGTAACATGCTGAGTTGTTGGCTAGACCACGTTGAGGATTGTCTTGCCACCACTGGCCTGACTTGCATCGTCGGAGTCTATCGTCAGTGAGGTTAGACAGACTGATGAGAGCACTTCTGCGAACTCCCCCGACAACGACGATCTGTGCAATCTTACAGCAGAGATCGTGACATTCGATTGAGGAGAGTTTACGTCCATGAGCTTCCCGAAAGATGTCAACGGTGAAATTAAACAGATCGACAAGAGGTTCTGGACCAGATGCTCTACCGCCGAAGGTCTTAAGGGTTGCGCCTGCAGGTCGTACTCCAGATACGTCCCACTTTGGAAGCTGACCCGAATAGAGCAAGCTAATAAGTTCTCTGTATGCTTTAGCCCAGCCAATTTTAGAATCGGCGACGTGTATAACGGTATCGGTGTCATGAAAGTCCTCCGCTACTTCTGGTAGCTTGCTGATGTACTGACGTTCGACACTGAAGCCTACGCCTGTACCGCACATCAGGACGTACATCATTTCGTCAAACGCTTTAGGGTGGTCGATAGGCAAGTAGGAGCAGTTAAACCCAGCGACATTGTCACGGTCCAGTGCTTCTCCTGCAGTCATAAGCGCCCTCATGGAAGGCATTACGTCTAGCTCATGGATAGACTGAAAGATCTCTGATTGGTCAAACTCATTGAGATCTACACGGTCACACCAGTAGTTTAGGTATCTATTTACTGTCTCTTCCCAAGTCTCCCGTCGCTGTTCCTCTGGCAAGTAACGAGCGTACCGTGACTTGTGAATGTATTGTTGATATGCGTCCATTAATTTTCCTCTTCAAAATATCGTTTGCAAAACACTTTTGTTACTTCTTCGTCTGCACAAATCAAAGCACCGTATAGCGGTATACACTTTTCTTTTACAAACGTATACGAACCGTAGTCAGCACAGACCCTTGTGTCAGGCTCAGTCACACACCCAGACAGAAGAAGCAGCAGAAGTAGTCGTTTCACTTGTTTATCTCCTTTATAAGCCTGTCGATGTACCAACGGCACTTGCGTAGGTCTTCCACGGGCTTGCCCTTGTAGTCGTAGCGCCAGAGGTACTTCAGTGCGTTACCCTTGAGATAACCGTTGAACTCTTGTTCAGGCATGGACGCTTTGATTGCTTCGATGGCTTCGATTGCTCCCTTGTTGTAGTGGTCAGGTTGGTCCACAGGGTCTACCTTCTTCTGCTTCCTAATGGACAGGTTGTTCAGTGCTGTAACTGTGTCCCACTCTTCGGGAGTCGCGTCATCAATACTCATTCTCTTCTTCCTCTAGCTCTTGTTCAAACACATCCAGTCTGTTGATTAGCTTGTCCTCAAACCTTTCCAGTATCTGCTCTGAGGTTATCTGTAGGGCCTCCAGTAGGTCGTCTGGGTCAAAGGTTTTCAAGAGGCGTTCCTTAACTTCCTCTAGTGTTAGTGACATGGTCAATCAACTCCTGTAGTGTCTCTATAGTATACCATAAAATGTTCTCTTTGTCACACCATTCTGACATAGTCATTTTAGCCCCCTTGCGTATCTTCTTGTTTGGCTGCATCAGTACGAAGACAAGCTCTTGTCCTGCTGGCAGACTATCTCTGATGCTGGTGTACTTTTTGGTGTCTCCGTCTCTAAAGTATCCCTTACACTCCACGAGAACACCAGAGGCGCTGTGAACAAAATCAGGACGATAACTGCGCTGAATGGTGTAGGGGACGGTGAAGGGTTCATAGTCAAAACCTTTTAGTAGTTTAGAAACGTCTTCTTCAAATGTGCTACGAAAGCGTGATCTCCGGGACCTTCGGCTCATTGATAACCTCCGTTAAATATCTTGGACCTGAGGAGTAGGCGAAGGCGCGAACGGTAGGCCAACATACCTTTTTGTAGGAACAGTAGGAGCATCCGACGGCGAGTTTCTGGTTCCCACTCTTTCCATCGTCGATAGTGCCGTAGCATACGTCGGGCGGGGTTGGATGCTCCACTAGCTTTTTTACGTGGTCAATACGCTCCGTGATGTCATAACTGATAAGGTCATAGACAGGGGCCTGAGTGTCCTCCTGATCGTACATAAGGTACGTCAGATGACCATTCTGCTTGTCCATGGCTAACCATCCAAATTTAGAAGCACCCTCTGAATATGCGTATCCTTTAATTTGAGCCACGTAGCCAAATGGGTCGTCATAAGCCAGTGTACCATCTTTGAATTTCCTAAACCCATAAGTTGACACGCTCTTAACGTCAGTAACAATACCATTGATTTTACAGTCCATCGAACCTGTAATACCATTAACTTCACACTTCTTCTGTTCATCCGTTACCTCATGACCTGCGGCTCTAGTTAGGAACAATAGCATCTCTTCAATGAGGTGTCCGTAGAGGAACTTGACATAGGTGTGGCCCTGTATGTCGTCGGACTTCTCTACGTCATTGTAGACGTTCCAGAGGTAGCGGTCTTCGCGCCCAATGTTGGACATGCGTAGCTTACGTCCGTCCCTCTTTCGGCCACCAAACTCGTTACGCATGAGTTCCTTTACGTTCTCACCGAAGAGTTCAATGTTAGCCTCTAGGTCCACGCCTTCTGCTACTTCTTTTGTCTCCATCAGTTTGTAGATGTCAGAGACCAGTGTGTATATGCTCTTCATACGTTTACCTCAGTGGGTTTCTGCCCACGTTGTTCCAACTTTGTACTCTCCGTCAAGGGGACATCGGAGGTTGAACTCCATACCTGCCGCCTTGAGGCACTCCACTGCGAGCCAGCCGTACTTCTCTGCTTGGTCTGCAGCCACCTCCGATTGTACTTCGTCATGTATGTTACCTATAAATTTATAGTCAAGTTTCCACTGTCGTGCGTAGTCGTCCAAAGTGACCAAGGCTTGCTTCATCACGATAGC
>Ga0098074_1001095_pt1 | contig 14952 bp, 15 predicted proteins | sample 32_taG_FD_75064 | JGI IMG/M metagenome (GOLD analysis project Ga0098074, IMG submission 75064) | Marine viral communities from the Gulf of Mexico - 32_GoM_OMZ_CsCl metaG | ecosystem: Environmental > Aquatic > Marine > Oceanic | place: Atlantic Ocean: Gulf of Mexico | collected 2015-07-12
AGCGGCGGTTGGATCCCAGATCATCTCTGGCTGGTCACCTTGGAGGCTTGGTAGTAGGTCATTTTCAACGGCCTTGAAGATGACCAGTGCTGCCATGAACCGCATCATTCTCTCCGATTATTCCACTTCCACGGTGTAGGGTGCGGCGGCTAAACGGTCATCGATCCACTTGCGATCGACAGTACCATTGCGCACCCGCTCCCGTTGAGCGTTCTCGCCCTCGAAACGTTTTAGCGCGTCTGGGTAGAGGCTATCGCACTCTGCATAGGGTACGCAGATCACGCCATCCTGATCTCCCAGGAGAAGGTCCCCCGGTTCAATGACCATGCTGCCGATTGAAATCGGCACATTGACGTGGCCGGGTCCACTCTGGAATGGGCCGCGCAAAGTGACACCAGCGGCGTATACCGGAAAGGGATGATTTCCGACATGGCCGGAGTCACGGATTGCTCCGTAGATGATGACACCACCAATGCCCCGTGTCTCAGCATGAGTTAGCATCATTTCGCCCACCAGAGCGTTGTCGAGCGCTCCACCGGCATCCACTACGATGATGTCACCGGGTTCGGCTAGGTCGATGGCCTTATGTACGAACAAATTGTCGCCCGGCCGCGTTTTTACAGTGTAGGCGGGCCCTGCGAGTACAGTGCCACGAGCATGCATGGGACGAAGCACTGCGGGTGTCGCTTGGATGCGAGCCATGCAGTCCCCTACTACCGCCGCCGGGATCTCCCTGTACTTAGCTATTAGGTCGAGACTGACGCGGCGCTTAGGCTGGTGAATTTTTAGGTTGTACATGGATTGCCCTCTAGGTGTTATTTTCGTGTTTTACCCGCCCGAAGGACCGGCCGAAAAATAGAGAATTCTGAGGCGCAGCCATAAAATTCCTGTATGGTAAAGCCATGCGCGGAACATTGGACTTGCGAAAGCTTCGCTACTTTCAGGTCATCGCTGATTGCGGTTCGATTTCTGCAGCGGCGCGTTTTCTCAATCTTGCTCAACCAGCATTGAGCTACCACGTCGCCGAATTGGAGCGGCTGACTGGCCATACCTTGTTCAACCGCAATCGCGATGGCGTCAAACTGACCGAGGCGGGGAGACTGCTGCGACGCCACGCTAGCTTGATCGTTGCGCAGGTAGAAGAGGCAGAGAATGCCCTGGAGCAACTTACCCCAGTCGATGCGCCAGCTGCGGGGCGCGTGAGCATTGCGATTATCTCCTCACTTGCAGCAGGCCTGACGCCCCTGCTCGTCGAGCGAGTGGGCCGCGAACTGCCGGGCGTTACGCTGCGCATCGTGGAGGCAGGCACTCAGGACATTGCACAGAAGCTCGAGCGGGGAGAGGCCGACCTCGCAATTTATCTCGCTAGCGCCTCAGGTCGCGTTGATGCTCCAATTGCCCACGAGCAGCTTTATCATGTTGCGCCTCCGGGGACCGTTGCCGACGGCGACTGTGTCGCCTTAGCTGACCTTGCGCGAGCTCCACTAGTAATGCCTGGCCCGGGCAACCCCTTGCGCAGTTATATGGAGGTCGCTGCCCACCAGCACGGGTTGAGGCTCGATATCGTTCTCGAGGTCGATGGCTCTCGTTCGCGCCTCAATGCAGTTCGGAACGGTATTGGTGGAACGATCGTGGGCGCCCGCTCGATAGCTGTCGGTGAGGCAGAGCCTGGTTTGGTGGTCCGCAGGATCATCGAGCCGACGTTATCGCGCCCAATCTATCTTGGGGGGCGGCGCGAACTTAACCCTCACTTGGCTAGCCGTATGCGTCGAGTTGTGGTCGATAGCCTGATCACCCTTGGACTCGGATCTGCAGACGTGTAGCCAGTCCGCGTATCGTGCTGTATGTTAACAAAATGGCGCATGTACTTATTCGGCTGGCGGGCCTATTTATTTTACTGAGGTATATATTTGTTACGCTTCGATGCTAATCTTACGACAATGTACAGTAAGCTCTCCATTCTCGACGCCATGGGCCAAGCTAGAGCGGATGGCTTCGAGGGTATTGAGTGCCGCAGTCCGTTCGAACATCCCAAAGAAGTGGTGAGAAGCAGGTTGGACGAACTTGGCCTAACTCTTGTCCAGTTCAATTGCCCAATGGGCGATTTCTCTGCGGGGGATCGTGGTTTGGCCTGCCTGATTGGACGGGAAGATGAATTCAGAGCATCTATCGAGCTAACGCGTGACTATGCAGTGGCTCTAGGAGTGGGCCAAGTGAACTGCGTCGGCGGGCTACGCACAGCAGGGAAGAGCGACGGTGTAATTGAGGAGGTCTTCGTGCGTAATCTGCGCTACGCGGCACCCGTTCTCGCCGACGCGGGCATTAAACTTCAGATAGAACCGATCAACTCGATTGATACCCCGGGTGTTTTCCTGACAAGTACCAAACAATTTAGCAGGATCTACGAGCGCGTCGGTCACCAAAACCTCTATCTTCAGTACGACTTCTACCACATGCAGATCATGCAAGGTGACCTCATCCGCAAGTTTGATGAGCTTTCTCGCCACATCAATCATATCCAGATTGCCGATAACCCGGGACGTCACGAACCGGGCACCGGTGAAATCAACTATGATTTCATCCTTGGCGCTCTCGATGCGCGAGGTTATTCCGGCTGGGTAGGATGCGAGTACCAGCCCCTAACCACGGCCGCTGGCGGCCTGGACTGGAGGCGGCGATGGATTTAGTAGCGCGAGAGATGTGCCTTTGTCAGGGGCGGCTGACGTTGCCCCCTGCACCTAATCCAGCCAGAAGTAGGTTCTGACCCAACCGCCATCGACATGTCGGCGCTGGAGAGCCTTGAAGCCGTCGCGCATCGGCTCACGGACTTGGGTGTTCGCCTCAGTGGCGGCATACATCTCAGCCAGCATCAGGCCATGCGCTCCATCCTGGCGGATCGCCGCGGCACCCAAGACGGACCGCATGGCTGATCCCCACACTCGGAAGTCGACACCGGAGTGTTGCGACTGTGAGGAAGTTCGGCTGCCTGCTGCAGCCGCTCGAAAGTCCCCGAAGAACCAACCCGCGAGAAACGCTTAACATCAGAGTCTGTCGCCGCGGACTTCCAGCCGATTTCTGTGCCGCCATTCTGAGGGGGCGAGGCCCGTTGCTTTCTTGAACTGTGCGGAAAAATGAAAGGCCGAATTATAGCCGAGATAGATACTGTTCAGCCTTAAAATTTGGATCAGATCCGGTATTGGTGGGCGTCCAAAGAGACGCATTTTTCAGGAAGGCGTCCGCCAAAAACAGTTCATACTTCGAATATATATATACTAACAAATTTGGTATTTTACGGCTTCATCGCGTATCGTTACCTTCCGCTCCAATAGCTTGAAACTAGCAGCTTTGGGGTACGACGAACCATGGGCAATTCACACGACGATGTTCTGATCATTGGCGGCGGCATAGGCGGGCTGGTGATGGCATTGAGCTTGCACCAAAAGGGCATTCCCTGCCGCATCTTTGAAGCCGTGCAGGATCTTCGCGCTGTGGGCGCCGGCATCAATTTGCTGCCGCATGCCGTCAAGGAGCTGGATGCGCTGGGGCTGATTCCCGCGCTCGATTCTGTCGGCATCCGTACCAAGGATGCGTCCTATTTCAATCGCTTCGGGCAGCATATCTATACTGAACCGGCTGGTCTGGATGCGGGATACCAGTGGCCGCAATTCTCCATCCACCGGGGCGACCTGCAAAAGGTCCTGCTGGACGCCGTACTTGAGCGGCTGGGTCGGGACGCAGTGATGACCGGCTATCGGTGCTCCGGGACCGAACAGACCGAAGACAGTGTCACGGCTCATTTCGTGGATGCCGATGGCAACCGACTGCCACCCGCGACCGGCAAGGTCCTGATCGGGGCCGATGGGATCAAATCCGCTATTCGCAGTCAGTTCTATCCCGACGAAGGCGATCCGATCTATTCCGGACTGACCATTTGGCGTGGGGTCGTGCCCGCAAAACCCTTTCTATCGGGTGCCAACACCATTCGCGCGGGCTGGATGTCGGTTGGGAAGATCATGGTCTATCCAATCCGCGACAATATTGATGAGCAGGGCAACCAGTTGCAGAACTGGGTGGTAACCCTGGAGCGCCCGCGACCGGAAACCTATGACTGGAACAAGCCAGCGGCGCATGAGGACTTCATCGAGCCTTTCCTCGACTGGCATTTTGACTGGCTCGATGTGCCCGAGTTGCTGCGCAAGACGGAAACCCCGCTCGTCTTCCCGATGGTTGACCGAGACCCCGTGCCGACCTGGACCTTTGGTCGGGTGACATTGATGGGTGATGCGGCCCACCCGATGTATCCCCGCGGCTCCAACGGCGCCGGGCAATCGATCCTTGACGCGAAGGCGCTCGCGCTGGATCTCGAAGAGAAGGGTCTGACCCCGGCTGCACTGCAGGCTTATGACAGGGTGCGCGTCGAGGCGACGTCGAAGGTGGTGCTGACGAACCGCGTCAATCCACCAGACGCAATCCTTCGTGAAGTGCACGAACGCTCCGGGGGCAAGCCGTTCGACCGGATTGAGGACGTGATCTCGGCCGATGAGATGGCCTCCATTTCACAGACTTATAAGCGGGTCGCCGGCTTCCATCAGGAACAGCTTGGTGGGTGATGGGCCCGCACGCGCATCTGTTGGTCGCCGCCAGAGGTGAACCGCGCATGAGCGTTTGCCGCCTGTCCCGGCTTGGCGGCGCTGATCGACGAGGAGAATTGCAGTGAAATCCACCCCGAAATCCGACGACAAAATTGGATTCAGACTACCAGCGACCATCGTGCCGCCTTTGACCCCATTCAGCCCTGACGGCAGAGTGGATTTTGGCAAGCTCAAAGGCATTGTCGATTACGTCGTGCAAGACTGCGACGCTTCAATGATCATCGTCGCTGGCGTTGAAGCCCAAGAGTATCAGTTCCTTACCCTGGAAGCCCGCAAGGAGTTGATCGAGAAGACGATCGAATTTGTGGATGGACGCCGGCCGAGCGTAGTCGGCATTTCTCATCCCTCGACGCGGATCGCGATTGAACTGGGCCAATTCGCGCAATCAAACGGGGCTGAGGCGCTACAGTGCCTCGCACCGTTACGCCCGACCGGCGGCCCCGCAATGACCAGCGAACTGTTGCGCTACTACCAGGCGATCCTGGCAGAAACCGAGCTTCCGATGATGCTCTATCTCAATGCGGGCCCGGGGGCGGACGTTTCCATCCCTGCGACCATAGAAATCGCCAAGCTTGACCGTATAGATTACGTCAAGGAAAGCTCGCGGGACCTTGCTCGCGTCTCGCGTCTCCTTGCCGAAATCGAGCAACCCGGCCACGCCCGCTATTTCACCACCATGCAGATGTGGCTTGCAACGCTCATGCTGGGCGGAAGTGGGGTCACCTTGCCACCACCTGCTGCCCAAATCGCTAGGCGCATTGCGGATGCGGTTGGGCGCGGCGACATTGCAGAGGCGGCGCGATTGCAGCAGCAGTTTTCCGTCTGGCCTGCGCGATGGATGTCCAACGGCCTCGCTGCGGTCATGAAGGCATCGCTCAACCATCTAGGCGTGCCCTCCGGCGCACCCTATCCGCCATACGAGCCGCTATCGGGTGAAGCTCTTTCCAGCCTGAAGGCTCATCTTGACACACTTGACCTACTGAAAAAGGGAGGATGACGGATGCTGAATATCAGGCGCTTGTCGCTAGACGAAGCCAAGATACTGATCGATGGCGCGACCAAAAAGTCGCAAGAGATGAACATACCGATGTGTATCGCGGTGACCGACGAATCCGGTAATCTCGTTACGTTTGATCGCATGGACGGAGCTAAGATTACCTCCATCTCGATCGCAATAGACAAGGCATTCACCGCGGCAGGCGCGCGCAACGGCACACATGTCTACAATCAGCTATGCCAGCCTGGGCAACCGACATTTGGCATCCACATCACCAACGGCGGCCATTTCTGCGTGATCGGTGGCGGACTGCCCATTACCGTGGACGGCCATATCGTGGGCGGTATCGGCGTTAGCGCGGGCACGGCCATACAGGATCAGGAAGTGGCGGAGGCTGCTGTGGAATATTTCATGGGTCAGACCGGTTACGAGGCAAGCGCATGATTGGAAAATCGGTCCTGTTCTCGGAAATGCGTCCCGAACCATCCTGGGAGGCGCGTTTCAACACCTGGTATCACGAGGATCACATCCCGGCGCGGATGGTTCTCGAAGGCTTCGAAGGCGCCCAGCGTTACCGCGCCAAAACTGACGAAAACTATCTGGTCGTTTACGATATGACCTCGATGGCGGCGCTAAAAACCCCCGAATACGAAGCGCTCAAGGCTAATCCCTCGGATGAAACCAAATGGATGCTGTCCAATGTCAGCAACTTCACCCGCTATCTGGGAACGGAAATCGGGCGGCATGGCGATGTCGAACGGGCCATCGAGGCGCCCCTTGTGTTCACTGCCATGTTTAATGTTCCTGAGGCTGAACTGGCCGATTTCGATGGCTGGATGGTCGAAGACCACCTGCCGATCTTGATGAGAAATGTCGACTGGATGGCGGTGCGACGTTTCGAATTAAGCGTTGCCGAACCGGTGCCGTTCAATCGTCTGGCCATTCACTATCTGGCCAATGACGCCGTCCTGAGTTCACCTGAACGCGAGCAGGCCCGCTCAACCGAATGGCGCAACAGGCTTGCTGAAAGAGACTGGTTTAAAGCCGGCAGGTACAAGGGATTTGATGGATACGGACCACGCTATAACGGTCTATAGCGACAGCATCGTCAAGAACAACAATCCAGGTGGCCCTACGGGCCTCCTTTTTGTATTAAGTTGCCTGGCTCGTCCCGCACGTCAGTGCACGCTAGCAGAAACCGGCGCAGGGTTTCGGTGTCGGCGTGACGCCGATAGGCTACGTTCAGCGGCACCGAAAAGCTCGAATCGGCGCTTAGGTCACGATAGACGACCGAGCCGATTTTGAATGCCTCCATCGACTTTGGCACGACGGCGATGCCGAAGCCGGCAGCGACCATGTTTATCGCCGAGATAATGCGCTGCGTTTCGCTCACTATGTTGGGCCGGAAGCCATTGCTCTCAAAAGATGCGAGCAGACTTTCGCCAATGCCGGACCCATTGGTCTGGCGGTAGTAGACTATCGGCTGATCCTTCAAGGCGCTCATCTCCAGCGTTTCGTTGCTAACCGAAAGCGGGTGGCTGGCTGGAATCGCCGCGACCAATGCCTCCTGGCTCAGTTGCAGGCTGTCCAATGTGGGATAGCGCGTGACCGGTGTGCGAACAAACACAGCATCCATGCGTTCCTGCTCGACCAAATGAAGGAGATCATGGTTGGCGCCCTCCTCAATCTGAAGCGAAACCAACGGAAACCGACTGCGGAATTGTTCAATCGCGGCAAGAGTTTGCGGGTGCATGGACGCCGAGCTAGTAAATCCCAGCATAAGCGTTCCTTCCATGCCCAGATCGAACTGTCGCAGCCGCTTGGTGGCCTCATCCACCAAGGCCAGAATGCGACGTGCATCGGACAAAAAAACTTTGCCAGCCGCGTTCAGCGCGATCTTGCGTGGGCTGCGTGCAAAGAGGCTGACGCCGAGTTCAGCTTCGAGGTTCTGGATCTGTTGGCTCAACGGCGGCTGTTGAATGCCAAGGCGCGCGGCCGCTCTCGTAATATGCTCGTCTTCCGCCACAGCGACGAAATATCTAAGGTGTCGAAGTTCCAAACTCGCCTCCGTAACCGCTCTCCATTATGCATATCATCAGCATATGAAAAGCGTCAAAATTAGTATTTTACAATCTTGGCGCGATGAAGTGTGCTCGCAAAGGTCGTACCAGAATGCGCCGAACGTGACGCACGACCAAAAGGAACCTAGGGAGGACGCTATGCTGACCAATAAATTTTTGGCTGGAGTCGTGATCAGCGCAAGTCTGTTTTCGATAATCTTGCCCGCAATGGCCCAGGACTATCCGACGCGGCCAATTCGCCTGATCATTCCTTACGGCCAAGGTGGCGCCACCGACACTATCGGGCGCATGTTTTCGGGTCCGATGGAGGCTGAATTGGGCGTGCCTGTGGTGGTGACCAACCAGCCAGGCGCTGGCGGTGCCGTCGGGCTTGCAACCGCGCTGAGTTCAAGTCCAGATGGTTATACCATTGCCATCGGGTCCGATTCTTCTCTGTCTGCACGCCCCCTGATGACCGATAGCGGATATGACATCAATTCCATTCAGCCAATTGCCCGTGCCGTCCAGGCGCCCATGACCTTTGTAGTCAGGGAAGATAGTGAAGTCGGCAATCTCGACGGGTTGCTGGCAGAGATGGCCGATGGCAACCTAACCTGGTCGAGCCCAGGGGTTGGTTCGGGCCCCCATTTGGGCGCGGAAAGCTTTTTTGCCCGCAACGAGGTCACGGCACAGCATGTGACGGCGGCCAGCGCCGGCGAGGCAATGGTCAAGCTTCTTGCCGGCGAAGTGGAAATGATTTCGGTCGTGGGCTCAAACGTCGCCGGCCTTCTGGGCGACCCCGAAACACCTATTCGAGTGCTCGGCGTCGCCAATGAAGGCCGTTGGGAACGCATGCCTGAATCGCCCACTTTCGCCGAGCAGGATTATGACTACACACGCCCCGTCTGGTTTGGGTTTGTGGCCCCCAAGGGTACGCCAGACGCTATTGTCGAGAAACTGGCAATCACCGTTGAGAAGATCCTGACGGCAGACGAAAGCGCAAAACTGCTGGAGAGCTTTCATCTCAGCCCCGCTTTCCAAACCCCAGAGGCGTTCGGCGAGCAGATCGAGGCGGAAACAAAAGAGTTTGGCGACGTCCTTGCCGGTATCGGCATGGCCCGCGGGCAATAACCATGGCGGTGTCGCTCCTTCGCAGGACGGACTTCGTGGTTGGTCTGGCACTTGTTGCGCTGGGAGGGCTGGCCACCTGGCTGGCCCTCCAAATCAGCCCGGGGCCACTACAACGCACGCTCGCGCCGAATGTCATGCCGCTGATATGCAGCATCGGCATTATGGGGTGCGGCGTGGTCCTCGCGGCAAGGGCCGTGATCTTGGGCTCCCCTGCTCTCTTGAAGGCCGTTGACCTGCAGCAATTATTGGCCGCCGCGCTAATCGGCGTTTTCTTGACTGCATTTCCGCAGGTGGATTTCCGGGCGTCCGTTGTGGTCTTCACACTGGCAATGATGCTCCTTCTTGGTTGCAGGAGCCCGATGCAGCTCGTGCTAACCCCCTTGTTGACTGCCGGTGCTATCTGGCTCGTCTTCGGGCACTTTTTCCAGGTGTATTTGCCAAGATGGATTTGATTTCCGCAGCCAATCTGTCGCAAGGCTTCGCCGTTCTGAGCGATCCTTTCGTCTATGTCATGCTGATCTTTGGCTCCCTTTTGGGCTTGGTCTTTGGCGCCACGCCGGGCCTGACCGCACCCGCCGCAATCGCTCTGGCCCTGCCGATCACTTATGGCATGGGTCTCAATCCCTCGCTTGCGCTCCTGCTGGGCATATATGTCTCCGGCTATTTCTCCGGATCAATTCCAGCAATTCTCATCAATACGCCCGGCACACCGGGCAATGCCGCCACCGCCATCGAAGGTTACGCGATGGCGAAAAAAGGTAGGGCCGGCGAAGCGCTTACAACGGCTATCATCTCGTCGTTCATCGGCGTACTGGTGTCGGTCCTCTGCCTTCTGACCTTGGCGCCGCTTATGGCGCGCGTAGCGCTTTCTTTCCAGTCTGTGGAGTATTTCTCCCTGGCTCTGCTGGGTTTGATGTGTGTTGCAGGTATTTCAACAGGGTCCATGATCAAAGGACTGGCAGCCGCATTGTTCGGGGTGCTGGTGTCCACCGTTGGTATTGATCAAACCTCTGGCGTCCCGCGTTTTACGATGGGGATGCCTAATCTCTTGGGCGGTGTACCTATCATCACGGCGCTGATCGGCCTGTTTGCGATTTCCGAGATGCTCATTCAGTCGCGTCGAGATTTCACGGCGAACACAGCCATCGAGGTCAAGTCTGCCGCATCTGTGATGAGCGTGTTGCGCGCACATGCCGCCAATAAGTGGCTAGTTTTGAAGTCTTCGCTTGTCGGAACTGTGATCGGCATTCTGCCCGGCACCGGCCCGGCCATCGCGTCCTGGATCGCTTACGGCGACGCGCTCCGAGGCCGCAAGAAGGGTGACCAGTTTGGCAAAGGAGAGGTCAAAGGCCTGATCGCCTGCGAAACCTCTAATAATGCTGTCATCGGCGGCGCCATGGTTCCGCTGCTCACTCTGGGCATTCCCGGAGATCCGGTAACTGCCATTCTGGTGGGTGCGCTTATGATCCAGGGGGTGGAGCCGGGGCCGTTTTTCATGCGAGACCACGGCGGACTGTTCCTGGCGATCATCGTCATGCTGCTCATGTCGAACATCGCGATGGTAATGGCCGGATTGTCCATCAGGCGCCTCGCTGCACGGATACTCACCGTCCCTAGGCAAATTATCGTGCCGGTTGTGGTGGCCGTCGCGGCAACAGCGACCTATGCCATCAGCTATTCGCCATTTGAAATACTGCTTGTGGGGCTATTCGGGGCGATTGGCTATTTGATGATCCGCTATGGCTTTCCGGTGGCCGCCACTGTGATCGGCATCGTGCTCGGACCGATCCTGGAGACGAACTTCCGCAATGCTCTAGTCGCGAATAACATGGACATCACCGTGTTTGTCACACGACCAACTAGTGCAGCCCTGCTGCTGGCCACAGGATTGCTGCTTTTCTTCTGGACACGACAAGAAAAGCGGCAAAACAAGCTCGCCGACAGCCTGAACGACGCCGATTAACCTGACGCCAGTGTGCGACCACCCCCGACAAGCTTGAACCATGGTCTGGGTCGGGTGTGGTCGCGCACGGCTAGCTATTCGAGGACGCATTCATGAAGCGCGACGCTTTGTATATCGATGGAGAATGGACGGCGGCCGATAGCGGAAAAACTATCGATGTGGTCAACCCCGCAACGGGAGCGGTCATCGGTACCGTGCCCGATGCGGGTGCAGCGGAAACGCGAAAGGCTATTCTGTCCGCTGAGCGTGCCTTTGAGTCTTATTCGCAAACGACAGCGGCCGATCGAGCAGCGAAACTCCACAAGCTGCATGATCTCATCCTCGACCATCAGGACGACCTGGCCAGAATGCTGACGGAGGAACAGGGTAAGCCACTGACCGAGGCCAGGGCCGAAATTGGCATGAGCGCAGCCTACGTGCGCTGGTTCGCCGGAGAAGCGCGTCGCGTCTATGGCGAGATCATTCCCTCGCCCTGGCAGGACCGCCAATTGCATGCAACCAGAGAGCCGATTGGCGTAGTCGCTGCCATTACGCCATGGAACTTTCCATCTTCAATGCTCGCCCGCAAGATCGCCCCGGCTCTTGCTGCGGGATGCACGGTGGTCGCGAAACCCGCCTCGCAGACCCCGTACTCGGGTTTGATTTGGGGGCAGTTATGCGGAGCAGCGGGCTTCCCAAGGGGTGTGGTCAACGTGGTCACCGGGGATGCACGGACGATTGGGGCAGAGCTTTGCAGCAATCAAGCCGTTCGCAAGGTGACGTTCACTGGCTCAACCCAAGTTGGCAAAATCCTGCTGCGCCAGGCGGCCGACACCGTCAAGAAGGTCTCCATGGAACTTGGCGGCAATGCGCCGTTTATCGTTTTCGATGACGCCGATCTCGATGCCGCCGTCGCCGGAGCCATTGCCGCCAAATTTCGCAATTCTGGGCAGACCTGCGTGTGCACAAATCGCGTCTACGTCCAAGACGGAATTCATGATGCCTTCATGGCGAGATTTGCGACCGCTATCGAGGCGCTGAAGATGGGCAACGGATTGGAAGATGATGTCCAGGCAGGCCCGTTGATCGATGAAAACTCTCTGGCAAAGGTCGAGGAATTTGTCGCTGACGCACAGGCCAAGGGCGGAAATATCACCTTGGGTGGGAAGCGTTTGCGAAGCCGGGGGTTCTTCTTTGCGCCGACCCTGATTGAAAATGCCAATGACGACATGCGGCTGTCGCGGGAAGAAGTGTTTGGACCACTGGCACCCGTCTTCAAATTTACCAGCGAAGAGGAGGTTCTCCGCCGCGCCAACGCGACCGAATTCGGCTTGGCGGCTTACTTTTACACACAGTCTCTTGGACGAGCCATGCGAGTTTCGCGCGCGCTCGAATACGGGATCGTAGGCATAAATGAGGGACTGGTGACAACCGAGGTGGCACCCTTTGGCGGTTTCAAAGAGTCGGGCGTTGGACGGGAGGGCGGCCCTCACGGAATCGAGGATTATCTCGAAATCAAATATGTCTGCATGGGCGGGTTAGGTTAAGTCATTCAAAAATGTTGAAATCCGGCACCGAGCGTTCTCGATCTGCGGCTGCTTAGAAATTCAAGGCGCGGCGCGCAGCAAAAGGGGCCATGGCGCTGCGTCCTGAACTGATGATGGACGCGATACTTCGGCTGGCGCCTCACGGGGCAATCGCGCACCCCTCTCGCAAAGGCTTGGCGCAAACTAGGGAGAAGGCCAAGTATTGCAGTGCGATGGAAGTGGAGCCTCGATTGGCCGTGCTCTGAGAGTGGCCGCTATTCCCAGCTTCTTTGAATAAGCTGCCTGACAGGATACGGCCCCATACTTGCCATCAGTAGAGCACGTTGGAAGGGCAGGGAGGGGCCGAATGTTGATAAGCGAGCTTCGCTCGTTTCACGACTTGTGAGATAGGCAGGAAGAGTGGTTGGTTGAAGAAACCAAAAATTACCTAGTTATTTCAATGCAATAGGTGTTCGCAGTTTTATTCCGACCGGCGCGCCATTTATTTCAATGACTTAGCGGTCGCCTCATTTCCAACTTTGGCTTGTCTGTCACACTGGCGTCACAGTGAGACGACCTATGGCTACTATTCGCAACCGCAATGGCCGCTGGCAGGCCCAGGTTCGCAAGCTTGGTCACAAGCCGATCACCAAGACCTTCGATGCGAAGAAGGATGCGTCGGCCTGGGCGCGGGAAATTGAGCATCAACTGGACAAGGGGCAGCTAGCAACTGGACATGCGCAATCAAGGCATCAGCTGTCCACGCTTCTTCAGCGTTACGAACGCTCCATCACGCCGGGTAAGAAAAGCCAACATGTGGAGCGCTACCGCATCGCAAAACTGCTGCGGCATTCACTGGCCCGCCAGTTCGTGGAGCGCCTGACTCCACAGCAAATAGCTGACTACCGGGATGAACGCTTGCTCGACGTTTCCGGCGAAACCGTGCGCCAGGATCTGGTCCTAATAAGGCAAGTCATCGAAGTGGCCCGGCGGGAATGGGGCGTGGTCATGTCGTCCAATCCAGTCGACGGGGTTCGAAAGCCTCAGCCCGCAGTGGCTCGCCAGCGTCGGTTGTCTTATGGTGACTTGCGGGCCATCACTGCTGCCTTTGCGACACTTCGTAATCCGCTAATCAAGGAAGTCTTCCGGTTTGCCCTTGCTACCGGCATGCGCCGCGGAGAGATCCTAAGAGTTGAATGGCAGCACATCGATTGGGACGATCATGTGTTGCTTATTCCAGAAACCAAGAACGGTCGCCCCAGAAACATCCCTCTGACACGCCCGGCAATCGCCACGCTCACTCGATTGTACCAAGGTGTGACGACAGGTCTTGTTTTCCCTATCACCCCCAACGCCTTTCGGCTTGCGTGGCAGCGCGTGAAAAAGAAGGCGGGAGTTGCGGACTTTCGCTTTCATGATCTCCGTCACGAGGCAGTGTCCAGCTTCTTCGAGAAGGGCCTCTCGCTTCCCGAAGTTGCCTTGATCTCGGGCCATCGAGATCCTCGACAGCTTATGCGCTACACCCATCTTGAAGCGCGTAATATCGCTCGCAAGCTGTCAAGATCGCAATCACGAACTGAAAATGACAATGTCCAATAGACCAGTAATCGCCTAGCTCTAAAAATTCCCCAGGGTGTCTCCATTTTGATCGCTATCGAGGCCAGCACGCGGCCTCTCCGGAGAGAAAAATGGATTATAGTTTCAAGAATATATTCGATGGAATCGACGAAGGATTTATTTCGATTTGGGCCAAGAGTGGCGGGGCTCAGTTTTTTTTCGTAGAAGACTGGGCGGCGGCCGAAAACTATATGTTTGAGCTGGGGACCCGTACTAATGCATACTTCAACCCCAGCGTTTTGAAGCACCGCCCGTCCGGCGGTCGCCGGGGCACAGCTGACGACGTTTCCTACGTTACGCTCTTTAATCTCGACTGGGACATCAAGGTTTCGGAGTCCGGTGTCCACGCTAAAAATGAACAGCTACCTGAAACGCTTGACGACATATTGGCGTGTGTTGCTAAGGCTGGCCTGCCATCGCCTACTGCGATCATCAACTCAGGCAACGGATATTATGGCCGTTTTCACCTGAGAACACCTTTCTCCATCGGCACTGAAACTGATCGTTCCCGGGCGAAGGCAGTCTCTACAGGCCTGCAGCGGGCTTACATAAACGTCTTTGCGACCGCCGGCTGGCACATGGACGCAACTGGTGATCTGGTCCGTGTTACCCGCAATCCGGGGACGTTTAACTACAAGACCGACCCGGCTAAGCCGGTCACGCTCGTGGATTACGTCGAAGATCGTGCTTACACCATAGAAGAGCTCGAGGCCTTCGCAAAACCGGAACCGCAAAGGCAGAGAAATGCGCGAGGACGAAGTCCTTTTATGCGGAGGGAAGCCACTTCGGCCGAGGAAGCCAATCGCGCAGATTTCAATGCAGTTGCGGAAGGCTGCGACTGGGTTCGTAACTGCTTGGATAGCGCACATTGTTGATTTCCGCCGAGAAGTGCCCCGGGTGGGGTGCGGCTTAAAACTTGGACCGGTTATGCCTTAATGCCAAGACTTTCGCGGTATTCGACGGGGCTAAGAGCGCCAAGGGATATTTTGATGCGCTTCTCATTGTACCAACGGATGTAGGAATCAAC
>Ga0098074_1001097_pt1 | contig 14939 bp, 3 predicted proteins | sample 32_taG_FD_75064 | JGI IMG/M metagenome (GOLD analysis project Ga0098074, IMG submission 75064) | Marine viral communities from the Gulf of Mexico - 32_GoM_OMZ_CsCl metaG | ecosystem: Environmental > Aquatic > Marine > Oceanic | place: Atlantic Ocean: Gulf of Mexico | collected 2015-07-12
GGTACTGCCCTTTTGAGGGTGGGAGAGTAAGTCGATGCCACTTTTAAGAAGCTCCTTCATTAATTTGAAGGAGCTTTTTTTGTTTACACAGTTTTGTAATGGAATTAAAATAGTTGCAATGATGGTGCTGTCCGTATATTGACGGATAGGAGATAATCTTGATAAAATCAGGTATTCGCTGGTTTTATAAATGTTCCATAACATATGATGATTTAGTTTTGTAAATAGTAATTATTACTTTTCAAAATCAAATACTATTCTAAATCAATTTAGAAATCTAATCCGGGAATTTACAATCAGTCTTACTAGTTCGTAATTATTAGATATAGGAGACTTTCAAATAGCCCTTATTTCGAATTGGTTTTAACATGGACTTTAGTTATTCAAACTACGTGATAATCCATCTTCATCAAGATATCTGGAGAAATTGAAGTGTAATAATCAATTGATCTTGAATGATAATTGTAGAGCAATTATAAATTCTTTAACGAGAACAGTTACTCAAAGGAGTTGTATATCTTTTGTTTTAGCTATGATTTGTTACTGTTAAAGAATATGTAAATCACTCTGAGTTTGGGGAATAAAAAAAGTCCCTAAGTATAAACAAAGGGACTTCATGTGTATTTTTTTGAAGGTTATCTTATCAATGATACGTGACCATTGAAATTGTACGTTTCTTTGTCAACTCCTGCTTTCATTTGAATAGTCCAAATGTAGACACCATCTTGAGCCTGATGTTCGGCATAGTTTCCATTCCAACCAACTTCGTAGTTATGAGATTCGAAAACAATTTCTCCCCAACGATTAAAGATTAACAATGTGTAATCACTTATTTTACTATCAGGTGGGAATACAGGAATAAAATCATTATTGTACGCATCATTATCTGGCGTGAAAGTGTTTGGTACAAAAATTAAGAATTCTTCAACGAAAGGTATCATTTTACATATTTCATCGAAACATCCTTCAGGTGAAATTACTTCTAAACATACTTCCTCTGATCCTGGATTCACGGAATTATAGGTAACGATAGGATTTTCTTGATTTGATGATCCAAAAGAACCAAAGTTCCAATTGTAAAGTGATCCATTTATGGATTGATTCGTGAAATTAACCGTAGAGTTGATTGTCGTTGGATTGTATGGATTGAAAGTGAAATCCGCAATAGGATCAGGTACGACACAAACATAATCTATGAATGTACTATCATTCACACACCCATCAACAGTTGTGTATGCCACATTAACATTGTAACAATCAACATCTATGAAAGTATGATTGACACTTGGTGTTCCATTCAATACAGTTCCATCACTGAAAGTCCACGTTGTTGAAGCAATTAATGTTGGATCCATTGTATTTGTAAATGTAACATTCAAAGGAGAACAACCTGAGAATGGATCAGCATTGATTGTTGGTGTCGGCAATACATGAATGTTAACTGCAACAGCAAGTGTATCATATCTATAACATTCGTCACGTGCGACTAGCAAAATGGTGTCATTTGCACTTGGTGAATAGCTATATGTATCTCCATCTCCTAAAGTATCCAAGTTTTGATTTAACCATTGATAAGTGTATCCAGGAAGTCCGTCAACACCTGATCCAGTTGCTACTGCTACTTCACCTGGACAAATGAATATTGGACTTGTAACTGAAGCAACGAAAGGAGGACGAATAAATACATCAGCTGAAACAACATTTGAAACACATCCATTTAAATCATACACTGTACAAGTGAAAGTAGCAGGCTGAGTTAAATTAACATTTAAAAACTGTGTAGTGTCATCAGTATCCCAAACGTATAAATACGGAGGAGTTCCTCCACTTGCATTTGCTGAAAGAGTTCCATATCCGTCATAACAGATCGTCATTCCATCTTCAGGGATATTAACTTGAGTTACAATTGTAGGTTCATTGATAACGATTATTGCTGATTCAGTACATCCTACCGAGTTTCTTACAACAACAGTATATGTTCCAGCACAAAGTCCTGAAAAGTTAGGAGATGCTTGGAATGTCGCACCGTTATCAATACTGAAATCAACTGCAAAGGCAGAGGTTATAGAAATTGTACCATCGCAGAAACCATTACATGTTGCATCAGTTGCAGAAATACTTGAAATTACCAACAGAGGTGGTTCATTTACAGTGTAGATATCCGAAACTGTACAGCCTTGTGCATCTGTTACCAATACATCATAAGACCCAGCACAAAGACCAGTAGCTGTAGGTGCATTTGTTCCAACAGTTCCTGAAGCCCATACATAAGATTCACCTCCAGATCCTCCTGTAGTGGTAATTGTGATTTCCCCATCACAAAGTGAGTAGCATGACGCATCTGTAATAACTTGAGAATTGATGATTAGTTCATTAGGTTCTGAAAGTACGATTACTTCTGTTGTTTGACATCCATTTGCATCTTCAACTACTACTGTATATGTTCCCGCAGCCAAATTTCCTAAAACATTATTATTTGAAAATTGAGCTCCATTATTTGAGCTATACATATAAGGTGGTGTTCCTCCATTTGTTGTACAAGTTATAGTTCCATCACTAGCACCAAAGCATAAAGGATCACTTGAGTTGAGCACTGTTGTAAGAACTGCAGGTTCAGTAATGGTTATCGCTTCTGTATCAGTACAGTTATTATCATCTGTTATAGTAAGTGTATAGTTACCTGCACAAATATTCGTGATCAATGGATTTGTTTGAGGTGTGCCACCTATAGAATAAGTTATAACCCCAGTTCCACCAGAAACAGTTGTGTTCACTTCACCATCACAAGCACCATTACATGATACATCTGTTGTACCTGCACCAATAATAATTGGAGAAGCTTCGTTGTTAATAGTCTCAAGAGATGCAACTGGACAGTTATTTTGATCTGTAACAACTGTTGAATAATTCGTAGCAGCTAAACCTGTGAAGACATTTGTTGTTACAAAAGTTGATCCGTTGTCAATACTATAGTTGTAAGGCGCCGTTCCTCCAGATACAGAAAATGACAATTCTCCATTTGGTAATGAACAAGTTGAATTTGTAGGTGTAACAACAACTGAAACTCCAGTTGGTTCATTAATTGTTTGTGAAGCACTTGTTGTACAGTTGTTCACATCTTTCACAATTACCGTAAATGTTCCGGCACAGATATTTCCAATTGTAGGAACTGTACTAAATGTAACACCATTATCTACACTGTATTGATATGGGCCAGTACCTCCAGATGCTGTAAACGTAACTTCACCATCACAACTTCCATTACATAATGCATCTGTTGTATTGTAAAGAGATGTTAAAGCAGTTGGCTCATTAATAGTAATTAATTGTGTTGAAGTACACATTGCCATGTCTTGAACGACAACTGTATAAGTCCCTGCTGCTAGTCCTGCAAATGCTGGAATTGACGAGAAAGTTGCACCATTGTCGCTACTGTATTGATATCCACCACTTCCACCAGATGCAACGATTTGAATAAATCCAGTATTGTTTTGGAAGCAAGTTAAATCGTCTGCACTGTAAACAAATGAGACAGGTGGTAATTCAACAATAGTAGCCGTGCCATAAACAGTACAGCCATTTTGATCTTGTACTGCAACATTGTAAGTTCCAGCTGCTAATCCTGTGAATGTGTTTCCTGATTGAAAAACAAATCCTCCGTCGATAGAGTATTGGTATGTACCAGTACCTCCTGAAACTCCGGTAAATGAAATTTGACCAGTTGCTGAACCATTACAAGCAACATCGACTTGTGTTGTAGAGAACATGATTTCTGTTGGTTCGTTTGTTGTAAATGGAATTACAAAAACACAGTTTCCTCCATCATAGATTGTAACGGCGTGACTTCCTTCGCACATTCCCGTAAATACTCCATTTGTTTGTGTAATTCCGGAATTATCCATTTCATAAGTAATAGGAGCAGCTCCACTAACATTCATTACTTCAATTTGTCCATCACAACCTTCAAAGCACGTGGCATCATCTATTGATAAGGTAATACCGTCCATTTCTACGTCATTGATACCAACGAATGATTGCTCAACACAGCCCAATGCATCAACAACTGTAATGTTATAAGCACCACCAAACAAGTTTTGAAAATCACCGGTTGTATTTGCAGGGCCACCATTCATTGAAAATGTAAATGGTCCGTTAAGTCCATCAGCTGAAACGGTTACCTGTCCATTGTTAAATCCACAGTTCGATTCTACTAACACAACTGTAGTAATATTGTATCCAGGAGGGTTAATCAATGTTTGTGTCGATGTGAATTGGCAACCATTGTTATCTTGGATAAGAATAGTATTGGCTCCAGGACAAAGTCCAGTTAATGTTGGAGATGATTGTAACGGACCACCATTCGCTGAATATTGATATCCTGGTGTACCACCAGATGCTGTTACTGTTGAAGTTCCATCACATGCATCCTCGCAGATTGGATCTGTATTCACAAATGTTCCACCAACAGGTGCAGGTTGTGTTACATTGACCAATGAACTTGCTAAACATCCTGCTGCATCTTGAACAACGATATTATAAGAGTTTGCACACAAGCCTGTAATTGGATTGGCAGGTGAAAACGTTGTTCCATTATTGGAAGAATATTGATAAGGTGCGGTACCTCCACTAGGTGTTATTGAGATTTCTCCGTCGCATACTCCATTACACGATGTTGGAGTTGTACTAGACGAATATGTCAATTGAGGTGGAGTAGTAATTGTAAAGTTTACTGATGAAGTACATCCATTAGCATCTTGAACTGTCACTGTGTAAGCTCCGGCCGCTAAAGATCCAAATGTATTTGAAGCTTGGTATGGACCTCCATTCAATGAATACTGAACTGGGGCCTGTCCTCCAGAGTTATTAACCAAAACAGATCCATTTACACCACCAAAACAACTAATATTTTGTTGACTTAATATTGAAGCAACTGGAGTATTTGAGGCAACTATTGTAAATGTTGTTGTTTGCGTACATCCTTGAGCATCAGTTACTGTTGCCGTATATGATCCAGGAGCTAATCCTGTAAAAGTATTACTTCCTTGACTTGGACCACCAATAGAGTAGGTATAAGGACCAGTTCCGCCTCCTGCATTTACCACTGCGGTTCCATTGTTTCCGCCACAAGTTGCTGGAGTCAAAGTTCCTGGTGATAATGTCAATGGTGTTGGTTGGGTAATTGTAACAGGAATTGTAAAGGTACAGTTGTTCGCATCTCGAACAGTAAATGTGTAATTTCCTGCACATAATCCAGAAAATGTTGTTCCTGATTGAAACGGACCACCATTATTACTAAATTGATAAGGTCCTGTTCCTCCACTTCCCGAAAGTGTTACAGATCCATTGCATTGTCCATTACAAGAAACATTTGTTGAAACTGCTGATCCTGAAACTGCAGTTGGTTGAGTAACTGTGATATTTGCCACTGCAACACATCCGATGTTATCAGTAAGAGTTACTGTATATGATCCAGCTGCTAAACCAGTAGCAGTTTGATTTGTTGAACCATTACTCCATGAATAACTAAAAGGAGCTTGTCCAATTGGAATCGCAGTTCCTGTTCCCGTCGTACCACCGTTACATGCTGGATTTGTAGATGATGCTGTTAAAGAGCAACAAGTTGGACCAGCACCAATGTTAAATGAACCCGCATATGTACAACCATTCGACCCTGTCACTGTATAAGTATAAGCGCCATCTGGCAAAGAGTTGAAACTTGCAACACCGGCTGCAGTATTAGGTTCAACAACCGAACCAGAAGTTGGACCCGAAATAGCGACAGTATATGGTCCAGCACCAACTGGATTATTGATTGTCACAGAACCATCATTCGCGTTTGAACAAGATTCTGCAATTGGTGTTACAGTTGGAGGAGGTAAATTCCCATAACTAACGGTAACATTGTCTGTTGCCGTTACTTGGGTTCCATCACATCTGTTATATGTAACACTAGCTGTGTAGGTAGCGGTACCACCTGGACAGACATTAATTGTGTTGCCAGTACCAACAAGTGTGGCTCCTTGATACCAAGAAACGGTGTAATTTGGTGCTCCATTTGGTGTAAATCTCCAACCTTCTGGAGTATTGACTGTCCAATTTGCGTTTGCATTCCTTGCAGGTGCTGCAATTCCAGCAGTTCCTGCCGGGTTTTGAATTCCAACAATGGCGCGACCACCATTCCATCCTGTACAAGTTGGTTTATTGTTAATATAAACGTCAATTGCATTGGTTGTTTCATACAATACAATCATTTGTGTAGTTTGTGTATTTGTACAACTAAACTGAGGTACTTGATTGAATGAAACAACAAAAATTCTACATGGATAAGAGCCTAACAAATACCATTTAACTGTTCCTCCCAAACTTGGATCAATATCATGATAAGCTCCAAAAATATCTCCAGCATTCACAAGCGCTGCAGATGGACAACTTGCAGTAAATGACCAAGGATTTCCTCCTCCTCCAGTTGCTGGTCCGAATTTAATTGTACCATTTGAACCGACTTTTACGGTATTATAGTTTGTACCATAATAACAAAAGTTAAATGGAAGGTTAATTATTGGACTCCAAACATCATCCGTGTTAACAGAAATTGCAGTACCACCAGCTTGGTTGTATGGAATTGGGGGTGCATGTGGAATACTTCCAACTGTATACGTATTAGTTAAACCTGTGTGAAACGGTACGGCTGTTAAATTGGTACAGTTTTGTGAACACGGTAAAACTTGATCGTTTCCTGCATTGATAGTAGGACAACCAGGAAATTGTGCGTATGATTCAAAAGAAAATATGCACAATAATGCAATTATTGCTGTTAAAGCTAGTTTGTGAGTCTTCATAAGTAGCATAGTTTAAGCGTAAAAAAATGCAATTGTATATTACACAATGTATAGGACGTAATTACTTTTTTTTAGTTGCTTTTATTTGTTAATAATTTAATTTATTTGTATCGTTCATTCTAATATTTGCTGAATCAGTTATTTTATTTTTTTATAGTTAAGAATCCAAATATCATTGTTTGTTGCTTGTTTGTATTTATTATAAGTTGTTTTTGCTACTTGTTGATCAAGTGAATATGTTATAACCACATAATAATAATTATTACGTTGATTAATCACTAAGTAGGTATTAGGATAATCGTTTTTAAGACTTTCTACTACCTTATTGGCGTTCTCCAAACTACTGTAAACTCCTGTAATAACGTAATATCCATCCGGTGAATCAACTAAGTCAAGTTCAATAAAGTTGTATCCTTTTGCCAATGGAATATCGTCTTTCTTTTCGTTAATTTCTGGTTCCTTCTTTTCTACTTCAACAACAGGCTCTTCTTTGTGTTCAGTCAATTCTTGAAGTTCCCTTTCCGTTTCTTCTTTTTCTTTTTCCAATGCGAGTTTTTCAGCAAGTGCCTTATTGAGTAATTCTTGCAATTCTAATTCTCTTGAATTATCATGCGGAACTGGGTCTGATTTGACTTCAACAATTTTGGTTTCTTGTTTGGAAGGAAATGTAAATCCAATTAACATTTCATGATGCACCGCTGTTGAATACTGATTGATTGAACCAATGATGTATTCATAGCTATAGCCAATTTTAAAATGCTTAGCAACTTGGAACCCGACATTGAATTGAGCGGCATAATTTGATTTGTAAGTTCCAGAAAGCCAGATTTTTTTCATGTAATCAAATTGCAACGTTCCGTCGTATTGTAAAGGAGCTCCTGGGACGTATCGAACAAGTACATTTGGAGTTGTATTGAATTTATTGCCCAATTTAAAAGTCATTTGTGCCATTCCCATGAAGTGACGAGACAATCGATAGTATCCACGACTATTATCTTTGTCATAGCTGGCTTTATTTCCTATCACTTGTGGTACAGCAACTCCAATTTTCAAGTTTTTGTAGTAATAAGAAAGTCCTGCATTTAAATCAAACGAAGAAACATTAGAGCGCATCGACATTAAATAGGGGTCGTCATTTTGCATCACGTTAATCGCTGATTTATCGATTCGATTATCCAGTAACCCAGCACTTATTCCTAATCGCAGGTAATGGTCTTTTACCAATTGAATGGAATAAGAATAACTCAGAGCAGAAGAGATTTGTTGCTGAATTCCATGAGTTTGATGCGCCAATTGAAATCCTAATCCAGCTTTGTCTTTCATAAAACTACCATCGACGGTCAAGTAATTATTGACAGTTGCCCCTTGAAAAGACCCAAATCGTTGGTTGCGAATCAAATAAGCATTTGTTGCTTTTTCAGACCCTGCATCAGCTGGATTGAATACAAAAGAATTTAAGATATAATGATTGTTGAGTGGAACTTGCTGACTGAATGTTGCAAGACTTGAAAGTAAGATGATATGTAGAGCAATTAATTTATTCATCTCCCAAAATCGTTAAACTTCCTTTAAACTCCTCTTGCGTTTCTGACAATTTTACAATGTAGAAATAAGTACCATTGGGCAATTGTTTTCCATTGTATGTTGCTTCCCAATCATTCGCATAATTTTCATCTGAAAAGACTTCATTTCCATAAATGTTAAAAACATGAACTTCCGTATTTGGATAATTTTCTACTCCTTCAATGATCCAAAAATCATTGTATGAATCTCCGTTGGCCGTGATGACATTTTTAATATCTAAAGTCGTTGGAGGATTCACAGTGATCAATAATGAATCAGAAGCGATACAACCATTGGCACCAATTACGTTGTAGGAATAATATTGAGTAGTAAGAGGAAAAACGGTTGGATTTGGAATTGAATTGTCTGTAATCATTGTGTTAGGCAACCAAATTCCAACAACTCCTCCAGTTCCAACTACTAAAACAGAATCACCTTCAGTAATGGTTGTATCATTAGATACTGAAACTGTTGGTAGCGGATTGATAGTTATTGTAGCAACGTTGGAAGTATCAGGTGGACAAACACCATTTGTTACAATTACTTGGTTGTATTCAGTTGTTTGTGCATTTGTAATCGTATATGTTGCTCCACTAGCATTTGTGTTACTCAACCATGTAAGGCCATCAGAAGAATTTTCCCAATTGGGAGTAGCGTTGTTTCCTGTCAATTGAAAAGTATAAGAACTTCCTGCACATGCAGTTGTATCACCCATTAAAATTCCGGCATTTGAAAAGGCATCAATTTGAATTGTTGCAGTGTCAGAATAAGCATCTGGACAAATTGCTCCATTGACTAAGACACGATAAAGAGTTGTAGTTAAAATGTTAGAATAGTTAGAGCTAGATGCAGTTGTACCCATTGAATTCCAAGTCGCGCCATTGTTGGTTGAATATTCCCAATCCAGAATCGTATTATTATTGCCAACCAAATCAATTTGGCCGCTGATTGCTTCATTACAAAAAACATCAGAACCAGATAATGTACCTCCAATCACTTCATCCTCAATAAATACGATTGCAGTGTCAGTGAAATAGCTTGGGCAAAATCCTCCATTGGTAAATGCTCTGAACCATGTTGTTTGTAACAATGCTGGAAATGAGTAGCTTGAAGAAGTTGAAGCAATTGGATTCCATGTCGTCCCATTATTTGTCGAAAATTCCCAATAGTCAACATTTCCGATTGTTCCATTGATTACTAATGTTCCTGTAGCATTCGTAATGCATAAAGAATCGGGTCCAGTGATTGTACCTTGATTTGTTAATGGCTCAACATAAACTGTTGCTGGATTCGAATAGTAATCAGCACAAAAACCACCGTCCAATAAAATACGATACAATCGAGTTGTAGTCAAACCTGAAAAAGCTTCAGTATTCGTGGTGTTAGCGATAGTGTTCCAACTTGAGCCTGCATTGTCAGAAAATTCCCATTGTAATATTGAACTCGGAGGTGTAACAAGTTCAACTGTACCATTTACGGATGTAATGCACAACGAGTCACCACCAATCAAATCTGGAGGTGTTGGAACTGGTTGAATATAAATCACAGCCGTGTCTGAATAATGACTAGGACAGATTTGTCCAACCGTATGTGCTCTATAATACGTTGTCTGTGTTAATGAATTGTAGGTGAGAATAGTAGAAGTACTGGCAATTGTAAACCAATTGGTTCCATCTGTTGAATACTCCCAGAAATCAACTGGACCAATGTTGCCGGAAACAACGAGTGCCCCATTTCCATTCGTAGCACATAAAGAATCTGACCCAATGACTGTTCCTGGATCCGAAAGTACATCGATGTAAATTTCAGCTGTATCAGAATAGATGTCTGGGCAGCCATTACCATCAATTAGCGCTCTAAATAAAGTGGTTGATGTCAATCCAGTGTATACGTTGGAGTAAGTTGTATTTGTAATTGGATTCCAACTAGCTCCATTGTTCGTGGATGATTCCCATGATAAAATTGAATTACTTGTGCCTGAAATTGAAACACTACCATTGGCATTGGTGATACACAATGAATCTGATCCAGACATTGTACCTTGTGTTGGTGCCGGAACTGGAGTTAATGTCGCAATGGCAGAATAAGCATCAGGACAATATCCTCCATCAATGAACACTTGATATTGCGTTGGTTGAGAAACGTTTAAATAATTGTACGTTGGTGTTGAAACTCCGGTGCCATTCCAAGTTGCCCCGCCATTTGTGGAAGTTTGCCAGTCGGTAATAGTTCCATAAGTCCATCCAGAAAGTGTTAGAACACCCGAATTGTTTCCATCACAAACGTTAGCATCCGACAAAACTGTTCCTGGTATTATGGGACAATCGTTTTGAACAACCCACGTTAAAGTGTCATTCAATTGATTCATGTCGCCAGCTCTTTGAACCCATACTTTAACATTATGTGGTCCACAAGCCGAAAGATCTGCATTGACGTTAAACGAAAAGTTAATTGAAGCGTTTGCTCCTAATGTTGTACCAATTAATTGCGATGTTACTGGTCCTCCATCTATTGTGTATGAGGCCGTTATTGTATTGAAAACCATTGGTGTTGCACTATTGTTAAGAATAGAAACACGAACGATTTCTGAATTTGTTTTACTGCAACCAGAAACGGGTAGAGAATGAGATTGTAACCAAACATCTTGCGCAAAAACACCGACGATACTGCTATAAGTAAGCAACAGAGTAAGTAGTAATCTAAAAAAAATGGTTGATAATTTCATCAATGTTGATTTAATCCAAAGTCAGTTTTTTTATACAATAGTATCAATAATGTTTAGAATATTAACCTAAAGAAAGAAATTTTAATCAATTTGTCTATGTCTAGGACAAAAAACATTAATATTAATGTATATTTCTCTTTAACAGATGATTATTCACTGATTTTGAGTGAATATTTGTTTGGAATTTTGTTTTACTTAATTGATATCCAATAGGATAATGTTTGATTTTTTTTTCTAAAAAATGAATTATTTGAAGTGACATTGTTAAAAAAATCAATTTACAATTCAATTCTGTATATTTGTGTGCTAACTATATCGGTTTTTGTGAACTAGCGAAAGCCCATTTATCGAAACTTATGAAGCTAATCTTAACGCTTACTTGCCTAATACTTAGTCTACAGTCTATTTCACAATCAGCTTGTTTTTCTTCTTTGAATGATCATACGTCTGTTGGAATTTCGAATGCTAATTCAATTGATAGAGGTGATTTCGATAATGACGGGAACCTCGATTTATTAATCGGAAACTTTACCGTAGGGCCTATTGGAAAATTAAGTTTTCATAAAGGAAATGGGAATAATCAATTTGCAAATCCTGTTCTTTTTAATGGAGGATCTCGTCCAATCTCAGTGAAAGCTGCAGATGTTAATGCAGATGGAAACTTAGACGCATTAGCGGTAAACTTTGCAGCAAATACAGTTTCAATTGATCTTGGAAATGGCGATGGAACCTTTCAAGCGCCTTTTACTCTAGCAACAACTGCGGGAGCAAATGCCCTAGATGTGAAAGATTTAAATAACGATGGAGCAATTGATATCATTGTTTCCAATGTTAATGGTGGATTCGATGTGTTTTTAGGGATTCCTGCAGTGCCGGGAACTTTTTCTCCCAAAACATTTTTCGCTTCTGGTAGTGGTACGGTGAACATTACCGTCAATGATTTTAATGGCGATGCGAAATTGGATATCGCTACGATTAATAGCACTGCTTCTAATGTTGGGATACATTTAGGGGATGGATTGGGAAGTTTTGCTGCTGGAACTTTTTTCACAATTTCCGCTGGAGGATATGACATTGAGAGTGGTGATCTCAATAATGATGGAATTAAAGACATTGTCACAAGTAATAAAGGGTCTAATAATATTTCAGTTTTGTTGAATAATGGAAGTGGGGCATTTCTACCACAAGTGAATTATGTTACCGGTGGTGAACCTCATGGTCTAAGTTTAGCTGACATCGATAATGATGGTTTCTTGGATATTTCAGTTGTAAATGGTTTGGACAATTCTATTTCATTGTTTGAAGGTCTTGGATCAGGAGTTTTTGCTCCTCAACAAACAAGTTGGAGTCTTGGAACACCTCGTGATATGGTGATCGCTGATTTTAATTCTGACGGATTTAAAGACATTGCGGTTTCAACTTTAGTTGGTCAAGTTTTACCGTTTTATGCTGGATATGGAGGGTTTACTTTTGAAACAGAAGGACATTTTGATACTGGTCTTGCTCCAAAGTCCATTGCTTATGCTGATTTCAATGCAGATGGAAAACAAGATATTGTTGTAGCGAATTCAAGTTCAAATTCAATCTCTTTGCATTTGGGAGATGGACTAGGAGAGTTTGCCGCACCGACATTTTTCAATACTTTGTCTGTTCCGAAAGGTGTTGCAACTGGTGATATTAACAATGATGGAAAACCTGATGTTGTAGTTGCCAACTATTCTTCTAATATGATTTCTGTTTTTATTGGCAATGGAACAGGTGGATTAACTCACTTCGGAGATTTTGCTGCCAATACAACTCCTCATAATGTAGTCATTGGTGATGTAAATTTGGATGGCAATAAAGACGTTGTTGTAACGAACTACAGCACGAACCAATTTTCTGTACTAAATGGGAATGGAACAGGAAGTTTTGCAGCTCCAGTTACATATGGAACTGGCGCAAATCCTACAGACATTGTTTTGAGTAATATCAATGCTGATGCGTATCCAGATGTTGCAATTACGAACTCAGGATCCTCTACAGTTTCGCTAAATTTGAATAATGGCGCCGGTTTGTATGCTGCAACTTCTACTTTTCTAACGGTTAATAATGCACCTTCTGGAATAGATGCAGGGGATATCAATGGCGATGGTAATATTGATTTAGTTATTTCAAATGCATCTTCGCATAATTGTTGTCGATTAATTGGAAATGGTACTGGTCTCTTTTTACCCAAAGTCGATTTCACCTCGACTGATTCGGAGCCGAAGGGAATCAAGTTAGGTGATTTTAATCTAGATGGAAAATTAGATGTACTAGTTGTGAACACAGTTTCAGCGGTAAGCAATGGTTCAGCCGCATTATTTATGGGGAATGGCGCAGGAATATTTAGTTTTTATAAGCGCTTTTCTACAGGTAAAGGTCCTGTTGGTGTCGTTTTAGGAAGTTTTAGTGATGATGGCAGACTGGATGCAGCAGTTGTCAACTCTGTCAGTAATACGTTTAATGTTTTATTAAATACCACTCCAATCATTTCGGCGTCTGGACCACTTACATTTTGTAACGGATCTTCAGTTGACCTAAATTCAACTTCAGCATTGGAATATGATTGGTCCGATGGAGCGACAACTCAAAATAATACAATTACTTCCTCTGGATTCTATTCGGTCATTACAACCAGCAATCAAAGTCAATGGTGCTATAGTGAATCCAATGAAATTGAAGTAATAGTTACTCCAGGTCCAACTGCTCCAACCATTTCAGCTGGCGGACCAACAACATTTTGTGAAGGGAGTTCAGTCGTTCTAACATCATCCGAAGCAACAGGGAATACTTGGTCGAATGGGGCTACAACTCAAGCAATTACTGTTACAACTTCTGGCTCATATTCTGTCAATTATACCTCTGGTGGATGTGTTTCTGATGATTCCGCACCAATTAGTGTTACGGTAAGTGAAACACCTGTGATTACTGCGTCAGGTCCAACTACGTTTTGTGCTGGAGAATCTGTAACATTGACATCTTCTGTAACAGATAATATCGTGTGGTCAACAGGTGAAACTACAAGTTCAATTGTTGTCACAACTAGTGGGAACTATTCTGTAACAAATACAGTTGGTGGTTGTCCTTCTTTAACTTCAAATACAATTACAGTTACAGTCAATGCTTCATCACCTGCTCCAACAATTACAGTAAGTGGACCAACAACATTTTGTTCGGGAGGTTCGGTGATTTTGACTTCGTCATCAGCTATAAACAACTTGTGGTCAACAGGAGAAACGACACAATCGATTTCTGTGAACGCCACGGGTAATTATTCTGTAATTTATGACAATGGAAGTTGTTCTTCTCCTTCATCAAATACAATTTCTGTAACTGTAAATCCAATTCCAACAACACCAACAATTACTGCTGGAGGACCAACAACATTCTGTTCAGGTGGTTCTGTTGTATTAACTTCATCATCTGCTAGCAACAATGTTTGGTCGAATGGTGCAACAACACAGTCAATCACTGTTTCAACTTCAGGATCTTATTCGGTAACAGTTGACGATGGAAATTGCGTTTCACCAGCATCGAATACAATTTCAGTCACTGTCAATACAACTCCTGCAACACCAACAATTACCGCTGGAAGCACAACAACATTTTGTGATGGCGGTTCAGTTGTCTTGACTTCATCTTCAACATCAGATAACAACTGGTCAACAGGTGAGACAACGCAATCAATCACAGTTACAACATCAGGATCATATACTGTTTCTGTCGATAATGGAACATGTCAATCGGATACTTCAACTGCAACGATTGTTACAGTAAATCCAATTCCA
>Ga0098074_1001098_pt1 | contig 14930 bp, 18 predicted proteins | sample 32_taG_FD_75064 | JGI IMG/M metagenome (GOLD analysis project Ga0098074, IMG submission 75064) | Marine viral communities from the Gulf of Mexico - 32_GoM_OMZ_CsCl metaG | ecosystem: Environmental > Aquatic > Marine > Oceanic | place: Atlantic Ocean: Gulf of Mexico | collected 2015-07-12
AGAGGTCGGGCGCGCGCCTGCGCGTAGGTGCCGAATGTCGAACGGTCGTCGACCCTGGCGTTCCCGCCGGTGTGCGGGTCAACCGGCTTCTTGTCGGCACCGAACGCGCACCAGGCGGCACGGTTCCCGTATTCCTGGATCAGGACGTTCATCGCGCGTCCCTCCAGGCAATCACGTCATTTGGGCGGTAGAAGACCCTGTGGGGCCCACGCTGGCCTTTCAGCTTTATGAAAGCAGGTCCTGTGCCGTAGGTGCGGAGGTTGCGGAAGTGGCTCTCTGAGAATCCGACGAGCTTGGCAGCTTCGGCCGTGGTCAGCAGGCCATCGGTCTCAGCGATCCAAGCCTCAAGGTCGGACCGCCGATAAGCCACCCGTCCGTCAACGGATCGGTGCTCGGGGCCCCTGCCTTGGGCACGGTAGCCGTCCAGCGTGAACGGCGAAAGTCCGACGATGGCGGCGGCCTCGTCAACCGTAAGCAGGGGTTCGCTTGAACCCTCCTGTGGCGTATTTTCAGGTCGCATTGTTAGTTTCCTTTCCAGTGTGTGGTAACTGAAGCGGGTTGTTCGTGGCGGCCCGCTTCTTTTTTTGATTACGCTATGCAGTTCGCCGCGCATGCCCTCATCGCCATCTTCGCCTGCTCGCGCGGACGACCGGCTCCACCGCATTGAAGAACAGGAACAGTCGAGCGCCCTCGGAGTCGTCTGTGCACTTGGTTGTCTCGGCAACAAGCCAGTCTAGCTGTTCAGCATGCCCGAGCCTGACGAACTCGGCGTTGCCGGAAGGGCTCAACCCAGTCTGATGTTTGGGGCGCGGCTTAAGCGTACTCGGACCTGGCCGGTGCCTGGCGAAAGCCCGGCCCTGGCGGAAGGAGCAAACCGGGACCGAGCCGTTCACCGAGGCTGCCTAGACAGCGGCTTCGGAGCTGAGGGGAGCCGCGTGGCGGATCGAGTTGGCCAACGTCGCAGCTTCGTCGTCTGTCAGCCAATTGTGCAGGTGCTCGACCAGGTTGGCGCGGACCGCCGGGCGGACTGTTTCGAGCAGGCGCCCCAGCGCGAAGTCGGTGTCCGACGCCAGTTCTTCGCCGCTGTGATCGATCACGGAGTCGAACAGGTGACCGACGGCGCCGTCGAAGTTTCCGCCTGCGAGAGCGATCGCCAGTTCGAGCGTGTCCACGCCCTGGATCGTCGCTGTGATGCAGGCGCTGGTGGCCGAGATGAGGGCCATCTGTGCGTCGGGTTCGAGGCCGCGTGCCTTCCGGAACAGGGACTCCAAGGCGTCCAGAATCTGGTCCGTCGAGGGGCGGGCTGTGCTTGCACAGGCATCGCCCTGTGCTGCGCTATTTTCATAAGCCATGATGGCCTCCGTTAAGAGATGCTCAACGGATTCACCGAATAGTGACCGCCGCATCGTTCGAACCACTTGCAATATTATGACCACATCGCATCATAGCACACCACATCACTGAATTCAGAAAATTACATAAAGCATAGGAAAAACAGGGTAATGTCAGACAACAAGCTAGTCAGATTGACGATAGGCCTCCCCTCCGACGTCCACCTGGCGCTCGAAGAAATGGCCGAGGAGGCGTTCCGTCCCATTGCTGATCTCGTCCGCGATGCCGTTTTGGAACACCTGGCGTCCGACCGCTGGCAGGGCATTGGAACGGCCGCAGCGGCAATGCTTCGGAAGGGGATGACCAATCAGGAAGTGCTTGCAGAGATTCGGCAACGCTTCCCCACGGCCAATACGACCGCCGCCAGCGTGGCGTGGTACCGATCAGACCTGAGGAAGAAGGGTGAGGACGTGCCAACCGACGTGCAGGCACGCCGAACCAGCGATCAGTGACGGATTAGACGACCATGAAGCTCATTAGCTCTAGGTCCACGTCGACCGTCACGCTCTCGCCGTCCACCACGAACGTCTCGGTGAGGCCGAGAGTACGGACGTGGTGCTCGATGGCGTCGAGCGTCCTCCACGAGCGGCCGGGCGGGAAGGCGTAGTCATTGCCGCCGCCATTACCGCGGTTCGACACGTAGGCCTCGAGCTCTCCGTCGACGTAGAGGTCGGCGGTGAAGCAGGGCGTCTCGCGGCTGAGCCGCTCGTGGCGGCAGACGTTTCTGAACTCGATCTTCATGTGCGCACGATGGCGCCGGAGTGTTGGCGAACTACTGATCTGTTGCTGAAAATCGAACTCATCCGACTCTAGGGCCGCATCATTTTCGCTCTCGTCCTGATTGCAACCAGGTTCATTCCTCCTTGCTTGCTGCCCTAGACTCTGATGAACAGAGGATAAGGCGTATTGCGAAAAGGAGCCGCTATTGGCCACGATTGAAGATCACAGAGAGCTGGCAATATCGAGATTGTTTGACATGACCTCGTTTTCTGATGCTTGGAAGATCTGGCAACCTGAGCTCCTGAAGCGCACGAACAACTTCTCTTCTGCCTATCAAGTACTCAAACTAGGGAGCCAGCTCTCAGAAGTTTTCCTTACGACGGGAGAAGCCGGACGGGGGCAAGGAACCGTTTCCTCTGCGGGAGCTGCTTGGGAAGGTCTCGTGTGTTGGTATCTAAACACCGTTCTCTCCGGTACGAATGCAATTGCGATTAAGCAGGCACAGTTGCTAGTGCCCGCCCCCATAAGTGACGCTTTGACGGTGAACTACGGCACGTTTCAAGCAAACACTGAATCGGATATCTTGGTGCTTGTCTTCCCACACGGCTTCACTTTTCCAGACGACGTGAAGAAAGAACAGCAGCAGTTTGCTGACGATGCTCGCTCAAAGATTGGTGATATCGAGGCCCACATCGTTCAGTGCAAGACCAACTGGAACGACAACGCACAAATTCCGATGCTTTGGGACATGGTGTACAAATCAAAGGGATTCAAAGAAAGCGGCCTGACGATTGGCCGTAATGGTGTGGACAAAGACGATCTCGCAGACTTTTCGTATGCTTTTGTTACGGTGCCAACGCAGAAGAAAGAGAAATCTCCGAAATCAAGCGCCGTCTCTGTAAGCAGGGTGCGACACCTTTCAGGCGGGAATTATTGGGGCAAGCCAACTGAGTCGGGGGTGGCTTTCGGACTGGATGAATATTTCAAGCGCAAGTTCAGCGGTGTGTTCCCCAGCACAGTGGATTCCCACATAGCCAAAGCAATTTCAGACAAAACAGGTTGGTATTCTTCGTCCGTCCAGAAAAAATTTGTCCACACCTAAGCGGCTTCGTTCTCTTGCGAGAGTGAGGCATTTTTTCGTGCTTTTTTCAGGGCCGAAAGGACAGCGAGACCAACAGCTTTTGCCATCTTAGGCGGAACAGCATTTCCGACTTGCGTATATTGTGGAACCTCGAAACGACGCCTTAGGCTCCCGGTCGTCTCTTTGGCCCTAAATTCGAATGCATCTGGAAACGATTGGAATCGAGCCAATTCGCGTACGGTGAGTGTCCGAGGTAGGCTCGGGTGAACATAGTCGTCCGGCAGGCTCACGACAGTCGGGCTGGGAGCGCTCCACTTCAATGGTCGCTGGCTATGCTTCTTTGTGCCAAGTTCCATTATTATCGTGACCAGATCGATCTTATCTTCTGCAAGCACGACTCCGTCTGGCGACACTGCGGGCATCGATGTGTTACCCAATGCTTCTGCTACCATGACCCTTAACCCGTTCTCGGACACTCCCTCGGTCTTTGGAATGTTCAGGATCTTCGCGTTCAGGCCCTGATCTCGAATGTATTGGTAGAGGCGGAAGCGGGTCTCAATGTGCGGTGCATGTCGCCGACGGGCGTGGTTCGGCAAATCTCCCTTAACATATGAAGCTCGAACTCGTTTTGGCATCCAGTCGATGCTCTCACGCATCTCCTTTGCGAACTCAGATATGTTGATGTTCTCTATGTATCCGTCATCCGAAAGGTCAGCGATAGCATCGGCGACGGTCAATATATCCTCGGCGAAGTGCGTGCCCTTTGGGGCAACCGCTGGACGGCGACTGAACAGGGTGCTCTGGATGTGATCGAATTCTGACCTCCAGGTCTGGTCTGAGCCTTCATGGCCAAGCGCTTCAGCTACGTCCTCCCGAAGTCCAATCAGCATCACCCTCGGTCGGTGCTGCGGTGCGCCGAAGTGCATGGCATTCAATAGGACAGGTTGGACCTTGTATCCGGGACCGGTCTCTGAAAGAGCAATGCGCAATTGCTCGAACGGCGACGATTGCCCATGCTTCTTGAAGTCTTGCTTCATTCCAGACACATTCTCGATCACCACGGCTTTTGGATGTACCGCTTCTACAAATTCCAGAAACTGCCACGGCAATTTGTTGCGAACATCCGCAGGATTCCTGCGGCCAGCGAGGGAGAAACCTTGGCAAGGAGGCCCGCCCGCTACGAGGTCGATGTCTTCGGCCTTGAGCTTGGAAAGCAGTTCTGGACACTCCAAGACTGCCGCAAGCTCCTTTACAACGACCTTCTTCTTGGCCTGCTCCTGCACTGGCGTGTCAGACGATGAAAACCTTTCCCATTCGTCTTGGTCGGTGATGCGTTCGACGAAGTTGTGGAAGAAGGTCTCTGCGGCCATATTGGACTTCTCGACCGCGAGAGTCAGATCGAAACCTGCTTGCTCCAAGCCCAACGAGAGCCCGCCGCACCCAGCGAATAAATCCACGTACTTCATTCTGCTCGCCATGGTCGCTTCTCCGAATCGAATGAGCGGAACATAACGTGATTTTCAATTTCGACCAGGCATTTTCCCCAGGATTTTGTGGATTAAATGATTTTCACTCAGGGGAGACTTTCAGAAATCCATTGCGCCAACGAGTCAGGGTCATTCACCGTACATGCCCATACGGTTAGCACCGACCAACCCAGCTCCTGCAAGGCTAATGATTTCTCGAGGTCACGTTCTACGTTCCTGGCTAACTTCGGCACCCAATATTCTTGGTTGCTCGCGGGCACGCGGCCTTCCTTGCAAGCGGCGTGTTGGTGCCAAAAGCAGCCATGCACCATGATGACGATTTTGTGCCTCGGTAAAACGATATCGGGGCGCCCCGGCAGGTCTTTCTTATGGATCCGGAACCGGTAGCCGGCGCGGTGAATTGCCCTCCTGACCAGCAATTCGGGCTTCGTATTCTTCTGTTTGACGCCCCGCATGATGCGGCTACGCTTTTCCGGGGAAACAAAATCAACCAATACTTCTCGACCAGTTCGGGCTGCGCAATATCGACTACTTAAATATCGCCCAGTTCCGGTGGGTATTCCAGTGGCTGACTGGGACAGGTTCGGGATGCCTACGTTCCACCGAACAGACCCGATACAATCACGGTGTTCCATGCGCGCTGCAGTTCACGAAGGTTGCAGGCGAACATCTCGCCACCGATACTGAGATTGGCAAGGGCCTCCTTCAGCCGGTGCTCAAGTTCGTGCGCTTGGTCGGGTGAACCCGTTCGCTGTGTCATGTAAAGCGACCACGACTCTCCTGTGACTACCGATGGAATGTTCGTATTGAAACTCGCTGCCCTTCCTGCCGGGTCATGGGAGCTGCCGACTTTCCACACGTCACGATCTCCAAACCGGAGGACATACACGTTGCCAAACTCGCGCTTAGGAACTTCAAAATCCCGCCGCCCGTGCGTCGGTTTAGGGCCACGGTTGGGAAGTAGGTCGCGCTGATTTTCTAGTATCTCGCGCTCTCGGGCTAGCGCGGCGCTGTCTGGCAGACCCACTTCGACAGTGGACAGCGCCAGAGTCGCACGCTGGTCGGCCTCCTTCACGGGTATTGCGCCCTGAGTTGCAGACCTGGGAAGCTGGCGTTCGAACACGACCGTGAGAAGAGGCTTGCCGATGAACCGCCACGCGCGGGTCATCGGGATGGCGCTGGGGTAGCGGATCCGGTCTCCGTCCATCATCTCGGGAGGAAGTGGCCACACGACGACAAATGATCGGGTGTCCACGGCTCGGCGACCTATTTCCGCCATGCCGAGCAGACGGCCCCGTTCATTCTCTAGTGTTTCCTCAGTCTTGGTGGCGACGAATACAATCCGGTCGCCCGGCTGAGAATCCGCAAGTAGGTTGTCGCGGTAGGTGGCCGACGAGAAGGTGATTGCCGGCACGATTTCGGGACGGAACCCGTAGAACCTGCTGATGAACAATTTTAACCTTCAATTTCCCCCGTTACCATCAGAAAGAGTGGGCTGATACGGTTGACGGACCGTGAAGCTTCCGGCGATCATTCTGTGGCTCGTCGCACCAACCAAGGATAGCCAATTGCACCGATGACACCAGCCACCTGCTTTGATAGAAAGCGACGTCCACCGGCCCGAATATGGTCTGGGGATGGTCTGAAAGGCCGGTCGGTGCATCGGTAAGGCCACAACGCCTTGTAAACATTGAGTGGTCCCGTAGCTCAGCAGGATAGAGCAACAGATTCCTAATCTGTAGGTCGTGCGTTCGAATCGCGCCGGGATCGCCAGACGGAGTTTCATATGTGAGCGGAAACATCGCACAGCACCACTTCAGAAGATGGTGAAGTCCGTCGCAACAATGCCAGCATGCGTCCAAGTGAACAAGCATCCGACTTCTACTGCAATCTCAACACAACAGCCGAAAGCTGGAGATAAATCTGGTTCATAGTTCGCGCAAAACCGCGAAATAAAAGTTCACATTTAACGATATTTGAAGGTCGCATACGCAAGGTAAACTTCGACGTTAAATGAATTGCCGATGGGGACGGGTTCAGATGAGCGAATCCAAGACGCCAGTATTTGTGTGTCCTGAGGACCAGCAAGCCTTTGCCAAGGTGTATGAGCATGCTGATACTGCCAGCCAGTTGATTGCAGAACATGGCACGCCGCCATTCCCCAACACATTCGCGCTGATGTATGCGTATGCAGCAAAGTCCGACAACAAGGTTGTGGTTGCGGTCGACGAAATGCTGGAGCGGGGCGCGCTTTGCCAATATGAAATCGACGAAGTCTACAACATGCATTTGCGCCCTACCGACGATCACGCCAAACGCGAGAACATCGGACGGGAAGTTGAACAGCAACTCTCAAGCATCCTGGACCTTGTGGGTACCAGTATGGAAAACAGCGACCAGTTCGAAGTTGCGTTGACGCAGATTGAACGCGGCCTGTCTGATTCAAGCTCGTCAGCTGCTCTCTCCTCTGCCGTTGCGCGCCTGATGTCGGAAAGTCGTCGGATGACCGATCAGAGTCGTCGCCTCAGCGATGGTCTAATGGCCTCAATGAAGCAGATCGAACGCCTGCAACATGAGCTCGAGGCGGTTCGCAATGAAAGCATGCGCGACCCGCTCACCTCCATCTACAATCGACGCGCCTTCGACCTACGCCTCGCCGCTGAAGTTGAGGCGGCAAACAAACAGGGTTCGAGCCTCTGTCTGGCAATGGCAGACCTTGATCATTTCAAACGCGTGAACGACAATTTCGGTCACCGGGTAGGAGACGAAATTCTGAAGATTTTTGCTTCAATCGTCACCAACAACATCAAGGGCAAGGATCTCGTAGCGCGCTATGGGGGCGAAGAGTTCGCAATTATCTTACCTGCAACAGGCCTGCAACAGGCCACCCGGTTGATTGATCGCATCCGTGAACAGATGTCTGAAAGGAAGCTCGTCCTGAAGGGAACCAAGACACCCATCGGCGCCATCACGGCCTCGTTCGGCATTGCCCAGCACCAGCCGGGTTTGACCGTTAGCGGCCTGATTGAGCAGGCTGACCAGCGATTGTACCTGGCCAAGAGCAATGGCCGTAATCGTGTTCAGTCAGACGATCTGGCCTCCAACGCTGCTTGATTTGCACGCCAGCATGATCGACTTCATGATCCCGCACCCATCTGAATAAGCTGGTCTTCGGAATTCAGTATCCGTTTGAGCTCCTCTCGCGCAGCGTTGAACCTTTGTTGCGCGTCCGCAATTTCCGACCGCTTGCGATCCATATCATGCAGAACCCGTCTGGAATGACCGTATCGGCTTGAAAGCATCATCGCGTGCACATCTCCGCCCGCCTGGTCAGCACTGGCGAACTCCTCCTGCAATGCATCCAGTTGCTTCCCAAGATCGCGCAGCTCGGTTTGTACAATTGCAAGGGATTGCTCCGCTTTCTGTCGCTTCAGCGCGACGAGCTTGAGCAATTTCGGGCGAGAACCTGTCATTGGGCGCCCCCGGTCTGCTTGCGAATGCGATCGACGAAACTGATTGCAGCTGCAACGGCTGCGAAATGGTCAGGATGGATTTCCTCATCAATATCTACCAACCGGTAGATGGACCGAGTTGACGGTGGATCCCGGTAGATTGGGATATCATTGGCCGTGGCAGTTTCGCGAATCTTGGCAGCCAGATGGTCGACACCCTTGGCGACACAGACGGGTGCACGGCCCCCCTCCGGATCCCATTTCAAGGCCACGGCATAGTGTTCCGGGTTGACCATGACGACGGTCGCTGTTTTGACATTCTGCATCATCTGGTTCCGACTCATGCTGGACGCCTTCTCGCGCCGCTTCTGCTTGAGCTGAGGATCGCCTTCGCTTTGCTTCTGCTCCTTTTTAATGTCCTCTCTGCTCATCTTGAGCTTGTTGGAATGCAGCTGCCGCTGCAGCGGCAGGTCAATCGCAGCGAGGACGAACTGAAACACACCGAAGATAAGGAACAGCGTCAGCACCTGGCCAAAGGTGAAATTGAAGAAATCGCTGAGCTCCACCGCACTACTCGCATAGTAATGCTGTGCAAACCCATACAGGAACACAGCCGCGAGCCCGCCAGCAAAGAACATTTTTGCCATATCCTTCAGGAAGTCCAGCAGACCCTTTGTGCCGTACTTCTTCTTCAGGTTTTCGGTTGGCGAAATCTTGTTGAACTCGGGTTTGATCTTCTTCGCCGAGAAGGCAATCGATTGCTGGATAACCAGCGTGGCGAGTACAAGGGCCGCCATGATCGCAAACAAGGGTATCACCTTGACCAATGTGCGCGCCAGCCAAGCTTTCGTTGCTCCGCCACCGTCGTTGAAAACGTCCGCCGCATAGCTGTCAGCGTGATACATCAATGCGGAAAATTCGCTGAACATGGCCCCCGCCACAACGGCACTGAACATGATGGCAGCGATGATAACGCCAGCGAACAAGGCAAACGTATTGGCTTCCTTGGACTGGGCGACATTCCCTTCGCGACGCGCCTCACGTCGCTTCTGTTCGGTGGCCTCGAACTCCTTCTCGCCACCACCTGATTGATCCTCGGCCATTGCCTACCTCACCACCAGCCGATCGAACCGGAGACCCGATCCATCCAGACTATCAGAATAGTTGACACCGAAATGGCCAGAAGCACAAACCCCGCTCCGATCATAAAGGGGGCGCCCACAAATGCCACCATCAGCGATGGCAGCGCCTTATTAATAAAGCCGAGCGAGATGTTGTAGAGCAGGTTGATCGCCACGAAGGGCCAAGCGATCAGCACGGCAAACTTTATGGCGTTGAACATGCCCTCAATGACAAAGGACTGATCGAACTGCGTGAGCCCCCCAACCGGAATTTCGATGTATATTTCAGCGAGTCTAACAAATACGCTGACATGGTAGTCTGCCGACAAGAGTAGGACGGCACCCGCCATGGCCAACATGTTCGAGACCACCGTCTGCGCCTCAGCATCCAGCGCAATGCCGAGCATTTGCGAAAGCCCGATCGTTTGGGCGATCAGTGATCCGGCCATGTTCAGAATCCAGATGGATGTGCGCAGCAATACACCCAGGCCCAGCCCGATTATGGTTTCCGCCCCCAGGAGACCGACAAAGTTCGCAATTGAGATATCAACAGGTGCCGTGACGATGCCGGACATGGCAAACAGGGTGGCCACGCCCAGTAACAGCGACATGCGCACACGCATCGGCACGGTCTGGTCGCCAATCCCCGGCATCAGGAATACGACAAAGGTCAACCTGGCGACGATCAGCATGAAAAGGATAATCCAGGCCGAAAGTTGTGGCCCGATTGGAAGTCCTTCCAGCATCAGACGACGCCGACGATGTACGGCTTGCTCTTGGAACCGATTTCCTCATACGCCAGAACCGAGTTGCGCACGCCCTTGCTCGCCAGAACAGTTTGCAGGAAACGCCTTCGTCGGGACGAGGTTGCCACGGAGGCAACGACACCTTTCTGAGCCATTTCGTTCAACTTGGCCTGCACCGCTGTCGTCAGTTCTCCAAACATTTCTGGAGGCAGGGCAATATCCGATCCGCCATCCTCGCGGGAGATTTCGTGCTCGTTGAACTTTTGTTCCCAATTGGTGGAGAGCTGGAGCAGCGGAAGGCGGCCTTGACCGTCCTGAAGGCGATCGACAATCTGGAATCCGAGCCGCTGGCGAACGAGTTCCACAATGCGCGACGGCGCGCTTGACTGGGCTTTGACCTCGGCAATTGTTTCAACAATCAGGAACAGATTACGAATCGACACGCGCTCCTCGAGCAGCAGGCGCAGCACTGATAGCAGAAGTTCAGGACTAACCTTCCCGGGAATGTATTCATCAAGGAACCGCCTGTTGGACGCAGCACGTTCGCTGTCGCTGATATGAGTCAAGGCATCCAGCGTGTCCAGCATAACCATGCGTGTAAAGACGAGTGTGAAGTTTGCCTGAATGACTTCAAGCATGTGAGTCGCGAGAACTTCCGTCGGCTCGACCGCTGGGATACCAGCAGCAGACAGCTCTTGCTTCTTTGTACTTGGCAACCAGCGGGCGGCTGCCTTGTAAACGGGTTCTTTGACCTTCTCACCCTGTAGGTGTGGCAGTTGCCCATCTTCCATCAACGCCAACAGCGAGCCCGGGCGCACAAGACCTGTATCTACCCGCACACCTTGAATTCGAATGCGGTATTCGTTCTTCCCGAGCGTTGGGTTGTCCGTCATCCTGATGGACGGCAGAACGAAGCCATATTCTTCTGCAATATACCTTCGAATCTTGTCGATTCGACTTTCAAAGCCACCTGCCCCCTGCAGCACCATGCCCACCAGATCTGGGGCAACCTCCAGGTGGATCTCGTCGGAGTGGATAGAGTCACCAATGACGAGGCTGGTTTTCGGCTCTTCAATTTCGCCAGCTTCCGGTTTCGCGGCTAGGTCGCGCTCCCGCCGGCGAATATAGAAAGATGCCGCCGCGAACGCCGCTGCAGCCAGCATGAAAGGAAGAAACGGCAGACCCGGAAACAGCGCGAAAATTGCGAGAATCCCCGACACGATCATCAGGGATGTGGCATTCGCGCCCAGTTGCGCGCCGAGCGCCAGATCGATTGCACCGTCCTCACGGCCTTTCGCCAGAAGCATTGCCGCCGAAACTGATACGATAACGGAAGGGATTTGGGAGACGAGACCATCCCCTACCGTCAGAATGGAGTAATTGTTCAGCGCCTGAGTGAAGCTGAGCCCGTGTGCGGCAAGGCCAAAGCCGACGCCCGCAACGAGGTTCAAGGCGGTGATGAGCAAGCCAGCGATCGCATCGCCCTTCACGAATTTTGACGCACCGTCCAGTGAACCCAGGAAGGAAGCTTCTTCCTGCTCCTTCTGACGACGGTTGCGCGCCTCTTCATGACTGATAGCGCCGACAGCCAAATCGGCATCAATGGCCATCTGTTTGCCCGGCATCGCGTCCAAAGCAAACCGCGCACCAACCTCCGCCATTCGGCCGGCGCCTTTGGTGATGACCATGAAGTTCACAATGACCAGCACCGCGAACACAACCAGACCCACAAACAGGTTTCCGCCCATGATGAACATGGCGAAGCCTTCGATGACGTTGCCGGCAGCGTCGGTACCCGTATGGCCCTGGCTGATGATCAGTTTGGTCGAGGATACGTTCAGCGCCAAGCGCAGCATCAGCGATGCCAGAAGCACGCTCGGGAATGACGAAAAGTCCAGGGGCTTTTCGATGAAGATACTGGTCGTGAAAATCAGAATGGCAAACGCGAAGGACGCCGTGAGACCGATGTCCATAACCCAAGCCGGGACGGGCAATACCATGATGAGAATAATCGCCATCAAGCCGATCGCGAGGATGGCGGTCGGCTTTGACAAATCGAAGAAGCGTGAGGTCGGCATGGCGGCCCTAATTCGAAATCATGGGGAGAACGGTATTATTAAAGAAATCAAGGCAAATGCGCGTCATGTACCCAAGCGACAGGAAGAACACGACGACGACGGCCAAAATCTTTGGCACGAAGGTAAGCGTCATTTCCTGAATGGAGGTGAGCGCCTGTAGCAAGCCAATTACAAACCCAAGCACCAGCGTGACAGCAAGAATGGGCAGCGCCATCATGGCCGCCGCCCAGAGCGCACCGCGCAACACTTCAAAGATGGCGAGTTCGGTCATGTGTGGCCGCCCTGATCAGACCGGCATCCGAAGCAATTCCTGATAGGCTTCAACGACCTTGTCCCGAACAGTCACGGCGGCATCAAGGACCAACTCGGCCTGAGCTAGCGCTTCGACCATGGCATGGGGATCCGCGCCGGACACAGCGGTCTGCATGGCTGTCTGCTCAGCCTCCTGCAGAGCAGCCTTGAAGGTCGAGAACCCCTCTGCCACCCCCGACTTTTCAGCCGGGTTTGTTGCTGGTTTGTCAGAAACCTGGGCCGGCTTGATCGAACCGAGCGCTGCGTATGCACTGAAGCTTACATTGGACATTCTGCCCCCCTTTAACGCCTGAGAATATCGAGAAGTGACTGGTACATGCTTCGCGCCTGCCGGAACGAGTTCAGGTTGGCCTCGTATCCGCGATTCGCTTCGCGCATATCAGCCATTTCAGTGACCAGCGACACGTTGGACGCTGTCACATATCCTTCTGCATCCGCCAGCGGACTGGCGGGATCATAACTGCGCTCGCCTTCGGTTTGATCGAGCTCGATGCGTGTCGCAATGAAGGCGTCCGCAGCAGTCGGTGCCTGCTCGACGGACAGAATCTTGCGGCGGTAACCGGGCGTGTCGGCATTCGAAACATTCTGGGACGAGATATCGATTCGTTTCGACTGGAGCTGCATACCGGAAACAGCCTGCATCATCGTGGCTTTGAGTGAGTCCATGAATTACCCTTTCCGACCAATGGCTGTGCGAAGGAGGTCAAGCGACTTTGTGTAGACTGAGACCGCCATTTCGTGCTGACCCTGCGCGTCGGTTGCGCGGAACATTTCGAGCTCGAGGTTTACAGAGTTCCCGTTCGGCGAGTTTGCGAAATCCGTCTCGAACGTCTTGAAAGCTGGGTCGCCGGCATCGACGGCTCCGCTTGATGCAGCTCGCGCGAGAAAGTCCTGAAAGGCTTCGACGTGTTGCGCCTTGTAATCAGGATCGTTGGCATGGGCGATATTTGTCGCCGATACTTTCTGACTCTCAGCAGCATGGCGCGCCATGGCGCTGTAAACATTCAGGACATCCAGATTGAGAATCGCCACAGAATCGCTCCTAGTTAATACTTTGGAAGAATTGCCGGGGTAATTTGAAGAAAGAGTTAACGAATAGGCGAGATCTGTTTACTTGTTGCATCCGACCCCCAATTTTCCTGATCGCCTGTACCGAATCTGGGGAACCGTCACGGAGGTATCACCGGGACTGATTCTGATTGGCGGGATCAGCCAGTTCGCCCGCCTGGGAAATGAAATTCGGGTTCGCACGCGTCAGGGTGAGGTGTTCGGAGAAGTGCTCGCCGTCTCCGGCGGTCATGTGAAAGCAATGCTTTACGGTGAATCTGATGCGATCCTAATTGGCGATCGAGCTGTGTTGGAACAGGAAGCCTATGTCGAGCCCGGTGATCATTGGCTCGGCAAGATCGTGGACTACCGAGGCACGATTTCCGGCGAGAGCGCCATAGCACCAGCCGCCAACACCACTCGCCGCCCGCTGAGAGCATCTCCCCCGGCGAACACAACCCGCAAAAGCCTAGGCCAGCGCCTTTCCACCGGGTGGATGATCACTGACACGATCCTACCGATCTGTCAGGGTCAGAGAATGGGCCTGTTTGCCGGGTCTGGTGTCGGTAAATCTACCTTCCTTGGCTCGCTCGCCGCTGGCGTGAAAGCGGACCGCGTCGTCATTGCCTTGATCGGCGAACGCAGCCGGGAAGTGAATGAGTTCGTCCACAAGACTCTGCCCAAAGAAGTCCTGTCCCGAACGGTCATTGTAGCTGCGACTGCCAATGACCCACCTGGAGCCAAGAAACGCGCCGCGCTCTGCGCGATCGCGACTGCGGAACATTTTCGGGATGAGGGGCACCAGGTCCTTTTCCTGTTTGATTCCATCACACGTTTTGCCGAAGCACATCGTGAAGTATCTCTCTCAGCTGGAGAGACTCCCGCCCTCAACGCCTTTCCACCGTCAACCGTACGCGCCATTGCCGAAGTCGCGGAACGGACCGGCCCTGGTGCGCAAGGCCAAGGCGATATTACCGCAATCTTTTCCGTCCTGGTGGCTGGATCGGATATGGAAGAGCCCGTAGCAGACATGGTCCGTGGGGTTCTGGATGGTCATATCATCCTGTCGCGGGAGATATCCGAACGCGGACGGTATCCCGCTATTGATGTTTTGCGCAGTGTCTCGAGATGTCTACCAGATGCGGCCAAACCAGATGAAAACAGAATCATCAAGGATTACCGACGGACGATTGCACTCTATGAAGAAATCGCGCCGATGCTGCGCGCCAATCTGTATGAGCGAGGACATGACGCAGCCGGAGATCGATCCATCGAACGCTTCCCGCAGCTGGACAATTTCGTTTCAGAGCCGAATACCGGACATATTCCACAAGCCTTCCAGCACCTTCAGGGCTTGTTGGACCCTGTTGAGGCCGCCGAAAAATCCTAGCTCGACACGATGCTGAGAAACAGGTTCTGGCTGGCGGTCGATCCGAAGCCCGCCGCGTTGTTGAGCAGCGTCAAAGCCACAGATCCGGAAGAAAGCGAGGACTG
>Ga0098074_1001101_pt1 | contig 14912 bp, 14 predicted proteins | sample 32_taG_FD_75064 | JGI IMG/M metagenome (GOLD analysis project Ga0098074, IMG submission 75064) | Marine viral communities from the Gulf of Mexico - 32_GoM_OMZ_CsCl metaG | ecosystem: Environmental > Aquatic > Marine > Oceanic | place: Atlantic Ocean: Gulf of Mexico | collected 2015-07-12
CGGCCGCATCGCGGCGCTTGGCCTGCTCCAGTTGCTGCACTGTGCCATTGGCTATCCAGTCACAGGTGATGCGGGTGAGCATGGCGGGGGTATTCCAGGTCGTTGCTCTGATCGCGCGTTCCACAGAGGCTAGCCGGTCGCTTGGGGCGACCAGATACCCTACCCGCAAGCCGGTGGCCACGTTTTTGGAAAAGCCCGAAACGTAAAGGGTGCGCTCTGGCGCAAAGTTGTATAACGGCGCTGGTGGGTCCTCCGCGAGAAAGGCATAGGCGGCGTCTTCGATCAGCAGCAGATCATGTTTGCGCGCCATGGCGGCCAGCCGCTTACGCTGCGCACGACTCATGACCCAGCCCAGCGGATTGTGCAGCGTGGGCATGCAATACAGGGCACGTACCTTGCGACGCTGGCAGAGTGCGTCGAGTGCGGCCAGATCCGGCCCGTTGTCGTCAGGGGGGAGCGGCAGCACCTCCAGCTGCAGGGCGTGAGCAATCGCCTTGAAACCGGGGTAGGTCAGGGCGTCGGCGGCAATCACGTCACCCGCGTTGAGCTGGCTCATCAGGGCGACGGTCAAGCCGTGCTGGGCACCGCTGACCAGCAACACCTGCTCAGCGCTAACCGCCAGCCCGCGCGTGCCCAGGTGGCCTGCGATGATTGCGCGCTCGTGCCGGCGCCCGGCGTGGGGCTGGTAACGCAGCAGCGCATCCAGATCGCCTGCGCTGGCCAGCTGGCGTAGCGCATCGCGCAGCAACTCAGCCTGTTCCGGCAATTCCGGGTAGTTGAAGTTCAGATCGCACATGCCCGGTGCGGTTGGGCTCTGGTCGATGCCGTGGCCAGCAGGCACGCTGGTTTCCCGCACAAAGGTACCGCGTCCGGTTTCGGCGCTGACCAGCCCCATTGATTCGAGCTCGGCGTACACGCGCGACGCGGTGGTCAGGGCGAACTGCTCCTGCCGCGCCAGGCTGCGATGGGTGGGCAGGCGAGTACCGGGTGGCAGCGCGCCGGCGCGGATCTGTTCGGCGAGGTGGTCAACCAGGCGCTTGTAGCGAGCTGCAGGCATTGTTGTATCCATGACAATTAATTGATTGTCATGTTCTTTCATCTGATTCTGCGCGGCAACAGCAACCTGCTCAGAGGGTGAAATGCCATGCACATCAGTATCCTGACCTTCGATGGATTCAACGAGCTCGACTCCTTTATCGCCTACGGCATTCTCAATCGAGTGCGCTGTGACGACTGGCGCGTGACCATCGCCAGCCCGGTCGAGCGCCCGCGTTCGATGAACGGGCTGGTGGTTGATCGGCAAGTCTCGCTGGCAGAGGCGTGCAGCGCGGACGCGGTGCTGGTCGGCAGCGGTATGCAGACGCGGCAGATTGTTGCTGACGACGGGCTGATGGCGCAGCTGCACCTCGACCCCGCGCGCCAGCTGCTGGCGGCACAGTGCTCCGGCGCGTTGCTGCTGGCCAAGCTTGGTCTGTTGAACGGTATCCCCGCGTGCACTGATCTGACTACTCGCCCCTGGGTCGTTGAGGCAGGAGTTGAGGTGCTGGAGCAGCCGTTTTTTCAACAGGGCAATGTCGCCACCGCCGGCGGCTGTCTGGCGTCCGTGTACCTGGCTGCCTGGCTTATCTGGCGGTTGGCGGGGGAGGAGGCGGCGGCACAGGCGATTCATTACGTCGCCCCAGTGGGTGAGAAGGATGCGCTGGTGCAGCGCGTGCTGGAGCAGCTGCGCTCCTCTGGCTGAGTCCATGCTTGCCTCGGCGAGATACTGATCGCAGGATGGTTCTGGAGAGGATTTGCGCGGCGGAGGGCAGGGTAATGAACACAGTATTCGGCGGCTGTCTTTGCGGTGCCGTGCGCTTGCGCGCGGAGGGTGAGCCGCTGCGCGTGGGTGTCTGCCATTGTATGGATTGCCGCAAGCATCATGGTGCACTGTTTCATGCCTCGGCTATTTTCCCGGGTGCGGCAGTGCAGGTGACAGGTCAGGTCGCCGAGTACGCGGGACGATACTTCTGCCCGGTCTGCGGCTCGTCGGTTTATTCGCGCAGTGGTGATGAGATGGAAGTGCACTTGGGTGCGCTGGATGCGCCGAGCCTGTTTGCGCCCAGCTACCAGCTGTGGACCTGTCGCCGCGAGGCCTGGTTGCCTGCCTTTGCTGGCGTGCAGGGCCATGAGCGCGACCGCGAAGGCTGACAGCAAGCAACTGTTCATTATTTGTTCATCTACTGATCCTAGCTTAAGGGGATGGCGCCTCATGCGCCGCCTTCCCCTTTCGACCACAGGATCAGGTCATGCAAGACTCCCCGGGCTCCTTGAGCTGGCTTGAAGCCGAACTGGCTGATGCGTTTGACGAAGATCTGGAAATGGAAATCTCCGATCCGGAACTGTCGCTGGCGCTGCGCCGTATCTACAAATCCAACCATGCCCCCACACTGGAACGACGCCACTATTTTGAAGCGCTGCTGCCGCTGCAGTCCGAGCTGATCAAACTGCAGGACTGGGTTGCCAGTACCGGGCAGAAGGTTGTGGTGGTGTTTGAAGGGCGCGATGCGGCGGGTAAGGGCGGGGTGATCAAACGTATTACCCAGCGGCTCAATCCGCGTGTTTGCCGGGTGGTGGCCTTGCCCAAGCCGACCGACCGAGAGCGTACCCAGTGGTATTTCCAGCGCTATGTGCCGCACCTGCCGGCCGCCGGTGAAGTCGTGCTGTTCGACCGCTCCTGGTATAACCGCGCCGGGGTTGAACGGGTGATGGGCTTTGCCAGCGAAGGCCAGGTAGAGCAGTTCTTCGAGGATGTGCCGGAGTTTGAGCGCATGCTGGTGCGCTCGGGGATCATCCTGATCAAGTACTGGTTTTCGATTACCGACGAAGAGCAGCAGATGCGTTTTCTCATGCGCATTCACGACCCGATGAAGCAGTGGAAGCTCTCGCCCATGGATCTGCAGTCGCGGGTGCGCTGGGAAGACTACACCCGGGCCAAGGAAGAGATGTTCGCGCGTACCAACATTCCCGAGGCGCCCTGGTACATCGTTGAGGGCAATGACAAAAAGCGCGCGCGGCTGGACTGCATCCATCACCTGCTGGACCACATACCCTACCAAAGCGTGACCCAGGACAAGATTGATCTGTCCGATCGGGTGTTTGATCCGGATTACGAGCGCCAGACCCTGCCCAACGAGCTTTACGTTCCCAAGCGCTACTGACCCTGACGCCATCGCACAGCTTGCCGGGCGTCACCGCTCTGTCATGCGGCGAGCTGATGATGGCCTTTTCTCAACGGAGGAGTTTCCATGAACAGCAACGCAGAAGCGTTACAGGCACCGCAGGCGGTCAGCGGCAGCCGCTGGCCCCAGTGGCTGGCCGTACTCGGATTGATTTATGTGCTGATCTGCGCGGTCAGCATGATCGGTTCCGGTTTCAAGGCGGCAACGGGAGGGCAGGCTCAGGAGCTGTTCTCCTTTGCCTCCAACCCCTATGTCGGGCTGGTGATCGGCATTGTTGCCACGGCGCTGATTCAGTCGTCCTCCACCGTTACCTCGCTGATCGTCGGCATGGTCGCGGGCGGCCTGCCGGTGGGTATCGCCATTCCCATGATCATGGGTTCCAACGTGGGCACCACTGTGACCAACACGCTGGTCAGCCTCGGCCATGTGCGTGACAAGAGCGAATTTCGACGGGCCTTTTCGGCGGCCACTGTGCATGACTTTTTCAACCTGATTGCCGTTGCGATCTTTTTACCGCTGGAGATCATGTTTGGCCTGCTGGAAAAGGTATCGGCCTGGCTGGCAACCCTGCTGGTGGGCGCGGACAGCTATTCGATGTCCGACATGAACTTCATGAAAAGCCTGACCAAGCCCTTCGTCAACCTGGTCGACAGCGTCACCGGCTTGCTGCCGGGGGCCATGGCGGGTGCGGCAATGGTGCTGGCCGGGTTGGTGCTGATCTTTGTGGCCATCACCTACACCGGCAAGCTGCTCAAGGTGCTGATGGTCGGCAAGGCGAAGGAAGTACTGCACTCGGCGATCGGCCGTGGGCCGGTTGCCGGCATCGCTTCCGGTGCGCTGGTGACCACCTTTGTGCAGTCCTCCTCGACCACCACCAGCCTGATGGTCCCGCTGGCCGGCTCCGGTACCTTCAGCCTGAGGCAGATCTATCCCTTCATGCTGGGTGCCAACATCGGCACCACGGTCACGGCCTTGCTGGCCGCCACGGCGGTTGGCGGGGCGGTGGCATCGTCAGCGTTGCAGATTGCGCTGGTGCACCTGATGTTCAACGTCTTCGCCGTGGTGGTGATCTTTGGCCTGCCGTTCCTGCGTGACCTGCCTCTCAAGGGGGCCGAATGGCTGGCCGATATTGCGGCCGAGAAGAAGATCTTTGCCGCCATCTGGATGCTGGGTGTGTTTATCGTGCTGCCGCTGCTGCTGATCGCGGCGAGCATGGTGTTTTGATCACCAGATACTTCAAAGGAAGGAAACATCATGACTGATCTTGAGCATCTTTCGACCCAGGAATTGAAAGCCATCCTGGACGAGACAGAACAGCGCATCCATGAAATCCGTGCCGAGCTGGATGAGCGCGAGGCCGACGCCCAGCATGCGCTGGTCGATAGCATCGAGCTGAGCCCCGAGTGGACGCCGGTCAAGTGGGGGCAGGTCAAAGTCTTCTTCCAGCTGGTGCTGGACGAGCTGCGGAGCAAAAAGCCATGACACTGAGCAGTGTTCGACGTCTAACCCTGAGCGGGCTGATTGCCGGACTGCTGGCGTCGCCGGCGTCTGCCAGCGATACCATCCTGGCCGATGGTTCCAGCACCGTGTTTCCCATCACCCAGCAAGCGGCTGAGCGCAGCAAGCTGGTGGTTGATAATCGGTTCTCAGGCACCACTGCGGGATTCCGGCGCTTCTGCGCCGGTGAAACCGACATCAGCAATGCCTCGCGGCCGATCAACCGCGAGGAGATGGCGAGCTGTGAGGCCGCCGGTGTGCGTTATGTCGAGCTGCCCATCGCCTTTGACGCCATCGCCATTGTCGTCAATGGCAGCAATGACTGGGTGCGCGACATCACCACCGATGAGCTGAAAACACTGTGGCAGCCGCAGGCCGAGGGACAGGAAATCACCTGGCAGGACCTGCGCGCCGAGTGGCCGGATCGGCCTGTCAGTCTGTTTGGTCGTGGCAGCAACTCCGGTACCTACGATTACTTCACCGCCGTGATCAACGGCGAAACGCGTGCCAGCCGCAGTGATTACCTGGCCAGCGAGAACGAAGAGGAGTTGGTCGAGGCCATGCTGGCGGAGCCTGATGCACTGGGCTTCTTTGGTGTCGGCGCTTACTTCCGGCATTGGCAGGAGCTGCATGACGTCGCGGTGGATAGCGGTAAAGGACCGGTCTATCCGGCGTTGAACGAGGTGTTGGGTGGTGATTATCAACCGCTGGCGCGGCCGCTGTTCCTGTATGTGAACGCCGATGCGCTGAAACAGAAGGCAACCTTGCGGCCCTTTCTGGAGGGCTACCTGGATGGCGTGCGTCACTGGTTGCATGTGACCGGCTACATGCCGTTGTCGGTGGAGGCCTACGGCAAGGCGCAGCAGCGTCTGGCAGAGGGGCAAACCGGTACGCGCTTTGGCGGCGAACTGGCGGTGGGGCTGGGCCTGGACGAGTTGTACCAGGACTAGCCGAACAGCCGCCGGGCAGCTGCCCGGCGGCGCTCTAGTATCAGGCTGCCGGAATCGGCATGCTCGGATACCAGGCATCCTGCAGCGGGCTGACGGTGAAGCTGGCCAGCTCGTCGCGGCCTTTCAGCCAGCTCTCGACAGCGCTGCGCTGCTCTTCGCTGACCGAGCCGCGTTTAGCCAGACAGATCAGACCAAAGTCTTCCCCACCCACGTAGTCCAGGCCGTTGGCAATGATCGCCTCGCGCAGAAACTGCTCCAGATAGTGATTGATGGCGTCGTCTGACAGGTCCGGTTTGAATTCCAGATTCAGTTCGAAGCCCAGTTCCTGGAATTCGTCGACACAGAGTTTCTTGCGCAGGCGGCGCGAGCGGTTGGTAGCCATTAAATAATCCTCTTGGCGGGTGGGTGCGCGGATTGTAACAGCTCGTTGATGACAGTCGCTGCCGGCTGTCGCCTGGAGGCGCTGGTATACTCGGTTTATTCGCTGGCCGTGCACGGTACGCGGCCGCCCCCATCGCCTGACCCGGATATGCCATGCACCAGACACCCAGCCTGATCCGCGAAACCTTCCCCGTTGGCCCGTTGCAGTGCAACTGCACGCTGATTGGTGACCCCGTCAGCAAAAAAGCCATCGTGGTGGACCCGGGCGGTGACCATCAGTTTATTCTCAAACGCCTGGGCGAGCTGGGGCTCACACTGGTCAGCATTATTCACACCCACGCGCACCTGGACCATTTTCTTGCCTCAGGCGAGTTGAAAAAGGCGACCGGCGCAACGCTGCATCTGCACAAGGAGGACCAGTTCCTCTGGGACAATCTGGAGATGCAGTGCAAGATGTTCGGCGTGCCCTACACGCCGGTGCCGGCACCGGATCAGTGGCTCAGCGATGACCAGGAACTGGCCTGCGGCTGCGGCGTGGCGCTGCATACACCGGGGCACACGCCGGGCTCGATGAGCTTCTGGTTTCCGCAGGACAAGCTGTTGATTGCCGGCGATACGCTGTTCCGGCGCGGTATTGGTCGCACTGACCTGTGGGGCGGAGATTATCGCCAGATTGAACAATCCATCCGTCAGAGACTCTATAGCCTCGATGAAGATGCGGTTGTCGTTACCGGCCATGGACCGGAGACGCGCATCGGAGAGGAGATTCGCGAGAATCCGTTTATTCGCGGCTAAGCTGCGTACAGGCAGGGTTGTGCCTCTGCCTGATGGTCTGGAACCAACGAAACAAGGGAATCAATATGAAAAGCCAAGGTTTGATTGTCGCCGGTGCCTGCGCACTGATGATTGCAGGTTGCACCAATAACCCCTACACCGGCGAAGAGCAGGCCGGCAAGTCAGCGACCTACGGCGGTATTGGCGCATTGGCAGGGGCCGCCATCGGCGCCGCTACCTCCAGCAGCGACGACCGTGCCAAGGGCGCGCTGATCGGCGCCGCCGTGGGCGGTGCAGCGGGTGGCGGCTACGGCTATTACGTCGACAAGCAGGAGCAGCGCCTGCGCCAGGAACTGACCGGCACCGGTGTGCAGGTCATCCGTAACGGTGACACCCTGCAGCTGGTCATGCCGGGCAACATCACCTTTGCCTCCGGCTCCTCCGATATCGCCAGCAGCTTTTACCCGACCCTGAACTCGCTGGTGAAGGTGTTCAAGGAGTTCGATCAGAACGGTATCAACATTGTCGGCCACACCGACAGCACTGGCTCCCAGGAGCTGAACATGCGCCTGTCGCGTGAACGCGCCACCAGCGTCGCCTCCTACCTGTCCGGTCAGGGCGTGAGCGGCGCGCGCATCAGCAGCGCCGGCGTTGGCCCCAGCCAGCCGATTGCCAGCAACGATACCGAAGCAGGTCGCGCACAGAACCGCCGTGTAGAGATCACCCTGCGTCAGCTTTGATCAGACGCGTCAGTAAAAAGGCCAACCGGGTAACCGGTTGGCCTTTTTTTATTCTCCGAGTAGCTGCACTGGCTTAGTCTGTTGGATGCTCGAAGGGTGGAGTGTGCACTGGGGTTCGTCCCGTTTACGCGGGCGAGTAGCGCAGGGCTGACGGGAAAAAGAGTCATAGGATGTCTGAGGCTCGAAGAGCCGAGTTTTATGACTACCTCGCCGGCCACCCCCGTTAGCCCGAGCAACGCAGCGAACCCGAAGGGCCGCGTAGTCGGGTGCCCCGGGGGATTGCCAAGGGGGGCTGGGCAAGCAGCCCCCCCTTGGCTCGCCGTGAAGGCGAAAGGCCAACTGGGTAACAGCGCAGTGCATAAAGTGCTCAGCGTACTGGAAGGACCATCCTGGTGACCTGTGATGGACCTTTTTAGCGGTAAATCCAACGCACGGCTAGCGCCCCAGGCGCCCAGCGCTATTGCTCCTTCGCCCGATCAGCCGACGTCGGATATTGCTGGTGCAAACGCGCCATGTGTGCGTCCTTGTCGATCCAGAGCTGGTTGACCCAGGCCTGGAACTCGGCGCGAAAGGCTTCGTCTTCCTGGTAATTGCGGCCAATAAACTCGGCCGGAATCGGCTTGAGTTCCAGGTGCATGACGACGTGGGTGACCTTGCCGCACATCAGCCCCCAGAAGCTCGGGTTGCCGCCGGGGTAGTGGATGGTGATATCCAGCAGCGAGCGCAACTGCTCACCCATGGCATCGAGCACAAAGGCGATGCCGCCGGACTTGGGTTTGAGCAGGTACTTGAACGGTGACTGTTGTTGCTGGTGCTTGGCGGGTGTCAGGCGGGTGCCTTCGAGAAAGTTGAAGATGGCCACCGGCGTGCTTTTGAACTTCTCGCAGGCTTTGCGCGTGGTCGCCAGGTCCTGCCCGGCCTTTTCCGGGTGCTTGGCCAGGTAGGCCTTGGTGTAGCGCTTCATGAAGGGGAAGTCGAGGGCCCACCAGCACAGGCCGATCACCGGCACCCAGATTAATTCCTGCTTGAGGAAGAACTTGAGCATCGGCATATGGCGATTCAGCACGTGCTGCAGGGCCAGAATGTCGACCCAGCTTTGGTGGTTGCTGGTGACCAGATACCAGCCGTTGTAGTCCAGCCGCTCGCGTCCTTCGATGTCCCAGCGAATATTGCCGCTAAGGGCCATCCAGCCGCTGTTGCAGCGCATCCAGAATTCGGCAACGCTGATCATCACCCGGGTGCACCAGGTGCGCAGCGCAGGTATCGGTATCAGCTTGATCAGCGCGAAGACAAACAGAATAGGCGCATGCACCAGGGTGTTAAGCACCAGCAGCAGTGCGGCAAGAGTGCCCCGTACGGGGGCAGGCAGAAACGACAGCATGGGTTCGGCTCGTCCAGGGCCGCCCGCGGGCGGCCATTCTTATTGGTCTCAGACGACGTTCACGGCGTGGTGCCCGCGTATGCGGCTGTCGTCTATTCGTTGTTGTAGGCCTGGATGGCGGTCAGCGCAATGGTATAGACGATATCGTCGACCAGCGCGCCGCGAGACAGGTCGTTCACCGGTTTGCGCAGGCCCTGCAGCATGGGGCCGACGCTGACCACGTTGGCACTGCGCTGTACCGCCTTGTAGGTGGTATTGCCGGTGTTCAGGTCAGGGAAGACGAACACCGTCGCCTGACCGGCCACCGGGCTGTCTGGCGCTTTCTGGCGGCCGACACTAGCGATGGCGGCGGCATCATACTGGAGCGGGCCGTCGAGCAACAGTCCGGGCTCGCGTTCGCGGGCCAGACGGGTTGCCTCGCGGACTTTCTCGACTTCGCTGCCGCTGCCGGAGGTGCCGGTGGAGTAGCTGATCATTGCCACGCGCGCCGGAATCCCAAAGGCTTCGGCCGAACGCGCGCTCTGGATGGCAATCTCTGCCAGATCCTCGGCGCTGGGGTCGGGGTTCACCGCGCAGTCGCCGTAGACCAGCACCTGCTCGGGCAGCAGCATGAAGAAGATCGACGACACCAGATTGTAACCGGGGGCCGTCTTGATCAGCTGAAACGCCGGGCGAATGGTGTTGGCGGTGGTGTGAATGGCGCCAGACACCAGCCCGTCGACCTCATCCAGCGCCAGCATCATGGTGCCGAGTACCACGTTGTCTTCAAGCTGTTGCAGGGCCATGGGCTCGTTCAGCCCCTTGCCCTCGCGCAGCTTGACCATGGGAGCCACGTAGCGCTCGCGCACCTGATCCGGGTCGACGATCTGCAGGCCGTCGGGCAGGGCGATGTGCTGGGCGCGGGCTACCGCTTCAACCGACTCGCGTTTGGCCAGCAGGATGCAGTTGGCGATGCCCCGGCGCTGGCAGATGGCGGCGGCCTGCACGGTGCGCGGTTCGTCGCCTTCGGGCAGCACGATGGTCTTGGCGGCGTGCTGGGCCTGGCGCACCAGCTCGTAGCGGAACGCCGGCGGCGACATACGCTTTTCGCGCGGTGTGTCGCAGCGTTTGGCCAGCCAGACATGGTCGATATGGCTGGCGACAAAGTCGGTCACCTTTTCGGCGCGCTCGCGGTCGTCGATCGGGATCTCGCGGTTCATGCGGTCGAGCTGGGTCGCGGTGGCGAAGGTGTCGGTCGGTACGCCGAGAATTGGCAGCCCCTGGTCCAGTGCCGGTTGGCACAGTTGGATGACGCGCGGGTTGGGCTCATAACCGCCGGTCAGCAGCAGGCCGGCCAGCGGTGTGCCGGACAGCGAGGCGAGCGAGCTGGCGATGATGATGTCATCGCGATCACCCGGCGTGACAATCAGCGCGCCAGGGCGCAGCAGATGAATGATGTTGGGCACCGTGCGGGAGCACAGCGCCATTTCCATCACCCGGCGTTGCTGCATGTCGCCGGCATGGAAGGTAGTGGCCCTGAGCAGCTCCGCGATGTCGGAGGTGCGTGGCGCGTTCAGCTCTTCTTGCCAGGGCACGCAGCCGATCAGTCGGAAGTCGTCGGTATCGAGCCGGCTGGAGGCCTCGCGCAGGCTCTGGGCAAAGTCCTTCAGGGTGCTCTTGAGCGTCGGGCGGTCTGGGATGTCGGCGCTGGTTTCGGTGGCCAGTGCCTTTACCTTGTTGATGATCACGCCCAGCACCTTCGGATGCTTGAGGCCGCCAAAGGTCTGGGCGTTGATCTCGATACGATCGGCCAGCGTGGCGAAGTCGTCACCGTCCGGGGCGGTTACCAGAATCACGTCCGCATCCAGGCTCTTGGCCAACTGCTGGTTGATCTGGCTGGCGTAGTTGCTTTGCCGGGTGGGGACCATGCCTTCTACCACGACAACGTCTGCCTCCAGGGCGGCCTGCTGATAGCGGCTGACAATCTCTTCCAGCACCTCGTCCAGCTCGCCCATGGCGAGCTGGTGCTCTACCTGGGACAGCGTCATTGCAGGCGGCGGCGTCAGGCCAAGGGTGCGGCTGATCAGCTCGCTGGAGCGCTCCGGGCCGTCGTCGCCCGGGTGTGGCTGAGCGATCGGCTTGAGAAAGTGTACCTTCAGGCCGGTGCGCTCCAGGGCGCGAATCAGGCCGAGGCTGGTGGAGGTCAGGCCGACGCCGAAACCGGTAGGTGCGACAAAAAAGGTGTGCAGGCTCATGCCATTTGGCTCCTTGGCTGCGTGTCGAGCAGGGTGAGGCTCTCGTCGGCGATCTGGCGTTCCTCGTCGGTTGGTATCACCAGAATGGCCGGTGAGCCTTCGGCTTCCACCCGGCCCGCCTCGCCGCGCGGCAGCAGGCTGTTGCTGTCCGGATCCAGCTGCAGGCCCATGACGGCCAGATGCTTGACCGTCAGTGCGCGGGTCAGCGCGGAGTTCTCGCCAATGCCGCCGGTGAAGATCAGGCCGTCGATGCGCGGCAGCGCGACCGCCAGCCCGGCCAGTGAGCGGGCGAGGCGATAACAGAATACCTCGATCGCCAGCTGCGCGCCGCTGTGACCGTCGGCGCGGGCCTGTTCCAGCTCGCGCATGTCGTTGGACAGCCCGGAGAGTCCGAGCAGGCCGCTTTCGCGGTTGAGCAGGTGCTCGATGCGCGGCAGGTCCCAGCCGAGTGTGCGCGCCAAGTGCGCGTGCAGGTTCGGGTCCACGTCACCGCTGCGGGTGCCCATGACCAAGCCCTCCAGCGGCGTCAGGCCCATGCTGGTATCCATGCTGTGGCCATCCAGCACCGCGCAGCTGGAGCAGCCGTTGCCCAAATGGGCGGTCAGCCAGGCGCCGGTGCCGCGTTCCTTGCCACAGAGCACGCTGGCCTGGTCGCTGACGTATTTGTGGCTGGTGCCGTGAAAGCCGTAGCGGCGTACACCGTGCACGGCGTACAGCTCGTCGGGCAGAGCGTAGCGAAAGGCGTGGGGCGGCATGCTCTGGTGGAAGGCCGTATCGAAGACAGCGAATTGCGGCGTGTCCGGTAGCAGCTTCAGGGCAGCGCGGATGCCGGTCAGGTTGGCCGGGTTGTGCAGCGGTGCCAGCGGTGCATTGGCCTGGATGCCGGCAATCACCTCGTCATCGATCTGGCGCGCGCTGGTGAAGCGTTCGCCGCCGTGTACCACGCGGTGCCCCACCGCGCTGAGCGGCTGGTCCAGGTGGGAGTCCACCAGCGGCAGCAAGGCGTCCAGCGCGGCGAGGTGATCGGCACCGGACAGCTCCCGTTCCAGACCGTCCGAGGTGGACAGGCGAGCCTGGGCTGTATTCAGGCGCTCGGCGATCGCCTCGAAGATGGCGCCGGCGGTGTTCTCGCGGCGCAGGGCCACTTTGATGGAGGAGCTGCCCCCGTTAATGACCAGTACGAGGCGGTTTGTCATGGTACGAGCGAATTCCTTTCAGCCGAATCTGGAGTTATGGACCGCATTGAAGCCGGTGGGTTCGACCATCTTCCGGTGCCCCTCCTGTCGGGTCAAGCCGTGCGTTTCTGGGCTATAGCGCGTACACTTTGGGCTTGGGAAGCGCAGATTAATCAGCGCTTCCCCTGTTACCCCAAAACCACAGGAAAGAGATTATGCAGATTGCTGCCAACAAGGCCGTGTCCATCGACTACACCCTGACCAACGATGATGGCGAAGTGCTGGATTCGTCCGTCGGTGGTGCGCCGCTGGTCTACCTGCACGGTGCCGGCAACATCATTCCGGGTCTGGAAAAGGCGCTGGAAGGCAAGCAGAGCGGTGACGAGGTCAAGGTGACTGTCGAGCCGGAAGAGGCTTACGGTGACTTCAATGCAGAGCTGATTGCGGTGCTGGGTCGCAATATGTTCGAAGGTGTCGACGAGCTGGAAGTGGGCATGCAGTTCCACGCCTCCGGCCCCGACGGCAGCATGCAGATCGTCACCATTAAGGCACTGGAAGGTGACGAAGTGACTGTCGATGGCAATCACCCGCTGGCTGGCGAGCGTCTGACCTTTGAAGTGAAGGTCGTTGAAGTGCGCGACGCCCAGGACGAAGAGATCGCTCACGGTCACGTCCACGGTGAAGGTGGTCATCAGCACTGATCGCTGATGCGCCAGAAAACCGGGCTCAGGCCCGGTTTTTTTGTATCTGCGGCTGGCTGTTCTGATAGTGCTTTATCACTAATATTTATGGTGTGTATTTATGGCTATCAGTCAAAGTTGACCGGTCGTATAGTGTTCGCATGAACGCTATCCAAGACAAACGCGCGCGCATTCTGGCCTCCGGCACCGCGGTCATGCTGCGCAAGGGCTACAACGGCACTGGAGTGCAGGAAATCACCCAGGGTGCCGGTGTACCCAAGGGGTCTTTCTATCACTACTTCGAAAGTAAGGAAGACTTTGCCATTCAGGCGCTGCACTACTATTACACGCCGCGTATCGAGCGTTTTGCCGATGCGTTGAGTGCGCCACAGCTGTCGCCGCGCGAGCGTATCCTGCGCTGTTACCGGGATCTGGTGGGGTATTTCGCCAATCAGGAGCAGCCTAGCCACCAGTGTTTTATCGGTAGCCTGTGTCACGAAATGGCAGAGGAGAGCCAGCCCATCGGTTACGCTGCCAGCGCCATTCTGCAGCGCTCCAATCAGGTGTTGGCAGACTGCCTGTCCGAGGCGCAGGCTGCGGGCGAGATCGCTGCGGATCAGGACCCGGCCGCGCTGGCCGGCTTTGTCAGTGCCGCCTGGGAGGGGGCGCTGCTGCGTATGAAGGCCGACCGTCAGATCGGCCCCTTGCGCGTGTTCATTCAGCAGCTGGAGCGCTTGCTGCAGCCTTGAAAACCATTCCATAAAGACAAGACGACTGGTCAGCTTGCAGGTTGACAAGCGTTCTGGTCAGTCCCGTTCAGGAGAGTATGTATGTCCACAGCCGTAACCCCGCTGTTCAAGCCCTTCACCCTGGGCAATCTGGCGCTGTCCAATCGCATCGTGATGGCGCCGATGACCCGTAACTTCTCGCCCAAGGGCGTGCCGAATCAGGCAGTGGTCGATTACTACCGTCGCCGTGCCGAATCCGGTGTGGGCCTGATCATTACCGAAGGCACCGTGGTTGATCACGCGGTGGCCAACGGCTACCCGAACGTGCCCCACTTCTACGGTGAAGACGCGCTGGCCGGCTGGAAGCAGGTTGTTGATGCGGTGCACGCCGCCGGTGGCAAGATTGCACCGCAGCTGTGGCACGTCGGCAACGTCCGTCGCCTCGGCACTGAGCCGAACGGTGATGTGCCCGGCTACGGCCCGATGGAAAAGCAGAAAGATGGCAAGGTGCTGGTCAAGGGTATGACTCAGCAGGATATCGATGACGTGGTTGCGGCCTTTGCCAAGGCTGCCAAGGATGCCAAGGACGTGGGCTTTGACGCCATTGAACTGCACGGTGCCCACGGTTACCTGATCGATCAGTTCTTCTGGGAAGGCACCAACCAGCGCGAAGATCAGTACGGCGGCAGCATGGAGAATCGTGGTCGCTTCGCGGTCGAGATCATCAAGGCCGTGCGCGCGGCTGTGGGCGCCGACTACCCGATCATCTTCCGCTTCTCCCAGTGGAAGCAGCAGGATTACACCGCACGTCTGGCGCCGACTCCCGAGCTGCTGGAGCAGTTCCTGACACCGCTGTCTGACGCTGGCGTGGACATCTTCCACTGCTCGCAGCGTCGCTTCTGGGAGCCGGAGTTCGAAAGCTCCGAGCTGAACCTGGCTGGCTGGACCCGCAAGATCACCGGCAAGCCGTGCATCACTGTTGGCAGCGTCGGTCTGGACGGCGAGTTCCTGCAGTTCATGGTCAACACCGACAAGGTGGCCCAGACCGCCAATATCGACGGCCTGCTGGAGCGTCTGGATGCGGACGAGTTTGATCTGGTCGCCGTTGGTCGTGCGCTGCTGGTAGATCCGCAGTGGGCTGACAAGGTACG
>Ga0098074_1001103_pt1 | contig 14898 bp, 9 predicted proteins | sample 32_taG_FD_75064 | JGI IMG/M metagenome (GOLD analysis project Ga0098074, IMG submission 75064) | Marine viral communities from the Gulf of Mexico - 32_GoM_OMZ_CsCl metaG | ecosystem: Environmental > Aquatic > Marine > Oceanic | place: Atlantic Ocean: Gulf of Mexico | collected 2015-07-12
AGAAAAAATTAAAAATAATGACCACAACGTGACTGAGTTATTAAATGAAAGAGGTCTCAAAAGCCTTTCTCAAAGAGCTTATGAAGTATTAATTCAAGGTGAAACTTCTTTGGAAGAAGTCTATTCCTTACTTACCGGATATTAATGAACAGATTAATTATTTTCATTGTTTTATTCTTTTCTGTAGCAAACTATTCTTCTGCTCAGAAGTATAATGAAATGCAACTTAGAACTGTCTTAGACAGCTTGTCATTGGTCCATAAAGGACTGAACAACAAGTTACAACTTAACGTTACAAACCTTTCACTTTCAGAACTTGTGAGTTCTGTGGCACTTGAAAACAATTTAAATGTCAGCATCGACCCAAGTTTAAATCAGACAATCTCGTACAATTTTTTCGATGCTCAAGTAAAGGATATGCTTGTCTTTCTCTATTTAAATTTTGAGGTTGAATATGAATTTGTTGGGAGCATTTTATCCATTCGAAAGAGAATCAAAGAAGTTGTTCCTGTTGTAATTCGACCTAAAGAACTTGATATATCTTATAATCCTGGAAACGAATTTTTATCCATGGATCTTAAAAATGACTCTTTGTGGAAAGTAACAGAAAAAATTACGCGTATCACAGGAAGAAATTTTGTTGTAAACCCAGAAATTAGAAACAAACAAGTAAATGCCTTTTTACAAAACAGACCAATTGATCAGGTATTGGACATGTTTGTAAAATCAAATTCTCTTCAAATTGACAAAGATTCATCTGGTTATTACTTGATTTACGCTCCGCTTGCAAGTGAACAATCAAGTAATGGATCGAATGGAGCAGTCAAAAAAAACGGTGTCAATCGAACAATAAATACTGCTTCTGGAGATTTTTATTTAATAAAAAACTCTTTAGGTAACTTGGATATCAAGGCAAATGGTATCCCAATTAACGAAATCGTTTTTGCAGCGGCTGAGGAGTTAGGCATTCATTATGTTCAATATTCAAAATTGGATGGTAATGCTACATTAGAATTGTCAAACGTCAACTTCGATAATTTAATGAATCGATTGTTTAGCACAACTAATTACAGTGCAAGGCTAGATGATGGAATTTATATCATTGGAGAAAACAAGCAAGAAGGTATCCGAAAAACTGAATTATTGCGGTTGGAGAACCGAACCATTGAATCTGTAAAAGTTTCTATACCAAAAGAGCTTCTGACAGGACTAGACGTTAATGAATTTGTTGAATTAAACGCATTAATTGTAACAGGAAATGAGCGCCAAATATTGGAATTAAAATCATTTATTTCAAGTATTGATGTTGTTGTTCCAATGGTTCAAATTGATGTAATGCTACTGTATTCAGATAAAAAAGCCACAGTCAATACAGGACTAAAAGCAATACTTGGAACTGAACCTGTTTCAACAAATGGTCAAATATTTCCGGAAATAAATAATTTGGATGTAGGGTCGTCGACCATCAACAATATCTTAAGCGCCATTAATGGTTTTGGTGTTGTAAACTTAGGAAAAGTAACAGAGAATTTCTATCTGAACTTAACTTTGCTAGAATCCAATAGCGTTATTGACATTGAAAGCACTCCAAAAATATCGACGTTAAATGGTCATGAAGCCAAAGTAACCATTGGAGAAACGACGTATTACCAAGAACAGCAATTGAGCTTTCAACCAATTAATCAAAGTGCTGGTTTTCAACAAAATTCTAAGATATGGAAATCTTTAGCTGCAAATCTTAGTGTTACAATAAAGCCATTTGTGAGTGCAGATGAATACGTAACGTTAACAATTACTGTATCACAACAAGATTTTGGGGCTAAAGTCGATCCGACAGCACCTCCTAACTTGACCAACCAAACCTTTGAATCAGTTATTCGAGTAAAAAATGGTGAGGTTATTCTTCTTGGTGGTTTAGAAAAAAAACAAGTTAGCAACTCTGGAAGTGGTACACCTATTTTATCTAGAATTCCAATTTTAAAATGGTTTTTTAGTTCAAGGGAAAAAACAAGAGATAAATCTAAACTTCACCTAATTGTTCGTCCAACAGTAACGTATTGATGTTAAAAATTAACAACATATGGCAACCAAAAAAGTATGTAATCGTGCATTGCACCTATGTTGGTATGGAATATAATATAGAGGCATCTGTTGTTAACCGTAATGGAATTGTTATTAAGGAAAGTACTGCTTTCGAATCAATTGAAAGTGTTATTTCCACATTTGGAAAAAACAAGACGTATTGGCTTCACATTGAAGGCTCAGGCGTATTAACAAGAGTAGTAGATAGTCAATCGGACTTTAAAAAAGACCTAATAATTAGTGGGGATCCCAATGATTTTTATTTTTCAAGTGTTTCATCAAATCAGTCACGACTTGTATCGTTTGTAAGAAAAAGTGTGCCTCATGAATTGGTGAATTACTTTATAGAAAATAAATTGTTTCTAGTTGGACTGTCCTGTGGTTTTGCACCTTACGGAAAGCTCCTAGAACAGAACAAAGAAATTTCAATTGATTATAGTGTTTCTTTAGTAAAAGGTAATTTTGAAAATCTTCAAAGAGTTGAAAAAATTCAACGAAGAACGGAACTTCAAGGAGAATTTTTGAGTAAAACTGGTTTACTGAGTAAAGCACTTTTATCCAATTTTGATGATTCTCTTTCAATGGAAAACTTCCAATTTAATAGTCAATTGAAAGAAAATAAGGAGTTTAATCAATTTATAACCATTGGTATTGTAAGTGTTTCTGCTATTTTCATAATAGTTTTTGCCAATTACTTTTATTTAAATCATTTGAACGATAAAGTTGCAACAATGGAATTGGAATTGGAATTAAACAATTCGAACTTGTCAGTTCTAGCTAACTTAGAGCAAGAAGAAATTAGAAAGCAACAATTGGTGTTGAGTTCTGGCGTTTCAACAACCAACTTTATTTCCTACTATTTAGATGAAATTGGAAAGAGTGTGCCAAACAGTATTCGACTATCTGAATTACACGTCTTTCCATTAACTGAAAAGTTAAAAGAAAAAAGAAAAGTGGAAATTGACAAAACAAAAATTGAAATAACTGGTTGGACAAACAACAATGTTATTTTGGATGATTGGATTGAAACTATTGACAGGAATGACTGGGTTAGAAGCGTAGAATTAATGAACTATCAAAAGTTGGCAAATGATGAGTCATCTTTTAAATTAATAATATTTCTAGAAGAATGACGTTTTTTGACAAATACAGTTATAAACAGAAAAACTATGCACTTTTAGTGATCATAGTTCTACTTCTTGCTGTTACCTATAAACGAGCAATTAGTGTTACCCTTGAAACAAAGCAATACAAAAATGATCTCAATCTGCAATTAGAAATTGCAAAATCTGCAAGCTCGCAAATTAAACAGAAACAAAGTTTAATAAAACAGCTAAATAGAGTCATCGGTAAAGAAAACTCAACAGTTGAAAAAGTCCAACAAGGTTTTTTGAATTTTTTTGCCAAACAATCCAGTGGGTTATTTGTTTATAAAATTGACGAAGTTATTAAATTTCAACATCCTGATTTCACCATTAATACACATCAAATTGTATTGAAAGGTGATTATACAAATACGCTCAAATTTATTTATAAACTGGAAAAAGACTTTGATTTAGCTCGACTAACTAATGTTTCATTTGAATACAAGAAGGTAGATTCTGAGCAACCTGAAGCATTGTATACAACATTACTCATCCAAAATTATTTAAAATGAAGTACATCGCAATTATTACTTTAGTTCTTTCAAGCTTGACGGCATTAGTAAGCTGCAAAGAAATTATAGCAAAAAACATTGAAAATGACACACCAGTTTTATTGGTTCCATCGTTAAATGACACAGTATTAACAAACCCTGTACAATTTAAATGGGAGGCGTTGGATGGAGCTGAAAAGTATCACTTGGAAGTTGTCAGTCCGTCGTTCTCATCAATTAGTTTTTTTGCTATTGATACGTTTGTATATGGCACAGAATACTGGCAAGTCTTAGATTCTAATGAATATGAAGTGAGACTAACTGCAATTAATGCTGGTTATACTTCCAACGTTTTTGGACCGACTAAATTTTGGGTTGGAGTTTCGGGGCAAACAAGTGTCAATCAAGTTCAATTAGTTTCACCAAGTGATAGTGTTTTTGTGAATGCTTCATTTGACGGACCATTTTCATGGCAAACAATTACGGATGTTTCAAGTTTTGAATTCAGTTTACGTGAAGGAACAAATTTTTCGACTGGAGATGTTATTGATTTTCAAAATGGTATAAATACAATAAATATTAACCTTTCTAGTGGGGTTTCATTAACTGAAGGGACATATATTTGGGGGACTAAAGCTTATTTGTCAAGCGGAACAGAAACACAATTTTCAACAAGGAAGATATTGGTTGACACTACAGATCCAAACATTCCTGTAGGACCTTTTTCGCCTACCTCATTTGAAACGGCTGGATTCGTTTCATTTTCATGGAATAACGGGATTGATAATGGAACTATCAAAGCTCCAGTAAATTCAATTCTAGAAATTTCAGACGACCCAACCTTTGCAACAATTACGCACACAGTAACTGTTTCCGGTTCTTCTTCTACAGTTGATATGACTTTAGACACTCCTGGAACTTATTATTGGACTGTGTACAATGAAGATGAGGCGGGAAACGTTTCAAATTATTCAACTACGAATCAATTCAGTTTGAATTAATGAAAAATAAGACATTAACATATGTTTTGATAGCAGTTGTTGTTGGTGTTTGGTACCAAGTATTTATGCGTGTGAAATCAAATTTCACTGCAGATGAATTGAGCGTTATTCAGAATAGTATTGTTCCAACCAAGTTTATTTCAATTGAAAGAGATACGTTTACATTAGAAGCCAACTATAGAGATCCATTTGGAAGCGCCGTAATATTGAGTTCAACTCCAATCGAAGTTGAAAAACCTCAATCTTTTCAAGAACCACCAAAAATTAAGAAAGAAGTTATATGGCCAAAAATTAAGTATTTCGGTTTAGTTCGAAAAACAGAATCAAACAATCCTCTTGGAATAATAAACATTGATGGGATGCTTTTACATCTGAGAAAGGGAGAATCAATTTTTGATGACATTAAAATTTTGGCAGTTGGAAGAGATTCAATCCTAGTTAAATATGCGAATTCCAAAAAAACTTTTTGGAGAGATTAAGTGACCAAAATGCTTGTCAATTGTTTTAAACTAAGTCACTACATACTAGAAATACACGACCTAATAAAAATTATTATCAATTAGTAAACTCTAAGTATACTCAACACAAAGACAAACTCAACTATGAAAAAATTAATGCTATTATGGTTACTATTTGCTTTAGCAATATACTTAATTGGTTATTTTGGTTACAATGGACTCGCTAGTATTTTTAATAATATGACTACAAATCTCAACCAAAGGTATCTATTAACTGCCTCTATTGGAATACCTCCCATCATTTATTTAGCAATGCAGATACCTAAAAAATAATTATAAAAAAGTGTGAGATTCTTTATTTTTTATTGTAGTTGGGTAATGAAGCTTTTATAATTGGATACATAACACAGATGTACGCGTGATAAAACCACATTTAGGATTACCATAAATTAATTTGTTTATTCTTCATAACCTTTTACTAAAACTGAATGGGATGAATACATGAAAACCTCTATTGCGTTTCATCAAAAACCTCCAAATTGATTACCCAAAACTATTCAACAAAAAAATAATTTGCATGATTTTTTGTTGATTACCTAGAAAGAATAATTAGCGAAGTAGTGCAACTTCTTGCAGCTGAAATAAAATTTTAATGTTGCAAATTGGAACGTTTCTAAATTAAAAGAAATAAACTGTGGTATGGAATATATTTAACGAAGCAGTACAACTACTTCGCAGCGGGGGTCGTTCCGACCAGAGTCTTTGAAACTATATCTGTTGGGATGAATTTGCCATTTACTGTTCTTGACATATCTTTTTATTCATAAATAGCTCAGAGAAAGCTATCTTTACTTCGATGAACAAAGAACAAGAAATAGACTATTTACTGAGTCAAATCAAGGCACTCAATAAAATCGGTAAGGTTTTAGATGCCAAAAATGCTTTTGCTACATTACTGAATTATACGCCTAACTCTTCTATATTAAAAGAAGCACATGACTCTTTTTCAAAAGGTGACCTCGGAAGAGGGCAAATACAGCTTTATAATAGTATTATGAGGCATCGAGAAATCAATGACAAGTAATTTTAGCTTAGCTTTCTAAGCTCTGTCTATCTTCAATCTTATCCAGAAAGTCTATCAAAAAATAGTGGTCCTCAACGACCTTCTTGAATTCTGCATCAAGTCCTTTCTCGTCTTGCTCTAATAGATAAGCAAACAAGGTCTTCTGAATGCTCTTGCGTAGCTGACAGGCGGGAACAAATTGCAGGAGCTTCTCAAGGTGTTGGGTTTTGCTTTGGGTGTTGTTGTGTTCTTCCATAAGAGCAAGGATAGGCGGAACTCTTGAGAGCATTGCTGAAGAAGGACAAGAAAATATGAACGGGTTTTGAACGGTATGAGAAAATGAAAAAGGCTGCCCGATGTTGGACAGCCTTCTTAATGTTATTTTGACTTCTTAATTGTCACTCCCACGATTCAATATTTCATTTTTTATTTTTGATTTATTTTTTATCATTTCTACATCCCTATTAGTCAATTTGTAATCAGCGGAATAAATTTGCTTAATTGCAAAGTCCAAAAGCGATACGTTTTTATGTGATGAATGAGATAAACCAAAGGTTTCGATAATATTTAAAAGTGCTCCAACATTAAACTCATCTAATTCAATTGACTTTTTAAAATATTTTAATCCTGTCTCATCCTCCAAATCAAGGTCAGGACTTATTAAAATCAAAGCACCCATCATATTATAGGAATCTGCTTTTTCACTAATTGAAGATTCTGGATTTTCAGTAATGGACCTAAATAGTGCAAATGACTTTTCAAACTCACCTTGATTAAGTAAGTCTTCAGCTTTCTTAAATATTCTTTGAATCATATTACTTAATTCCGCCATTATTAATAACTATTTTACCCGTACTATACATTTTGGTACCTGTAACCCAAACTTTTTGGCCATTCACCACTTCATTCAACATCATCTTTTCTCCTATTGCCACCCCTCCTTTACCATGTATTATTTCACCCGTAGCAACAAATTCACCTCTACTAACCGCTTTACGTATTATTTTTTCTGCGTCCTGCAAAGTTATAGCTTTTGACCCAAACATTTTCGCCCAATTGTGGTGAGATTTTGTTATAACAGCCTCGCCAAGATTCCATACAAATTTGCTTTTTGGAAGAAGCTTTATTACACCGCCCGCAATCTTGAACACCCTTCCAATAGGAATTGCGTACATTGCACCTTCAACAACCAAATCTGCAGTCTCCTCGTTTTTGAATCTTTTAGTAAGCTCAAACTGACCGTTTCCAAGGTAAGTATATTCACGATAATCTGGTAGAATTCCGTTGGTATAATCAACACCATAAGGGTCATATAAGCTTTGCTTAATAACATCCCCTGGAATCATCCTGTGTATAGGAGCTTCTGCAATGCTGTGTCTTGTGTCGGTATCAAAAACTGTAGTTTTAGTTCTATCACTATAGTTTGCAGTAACAGTAACTTCGTCTATTTGTTGCGTTCTTGAAAATTCCCAACTGTCTTCAAATTTTCTATCTCGGTATTCTCCTAAATATTTATGCTCATGGCCATCCTTATCAACATAAATATCTCCTTCGTTCCATTTATGTCTTTTTCCATTCTCATCCTTCCATCTTCTCCCTGGTTTATCTTTGTTACCGATTACTTTAACTGGGTCATCTCCACCCTCATCTCCATTAGTTGAAGCTAAACCATAGGGGTCTGTGTAATAAATCGGATTATTATCAAACGCAACATACGGACTCATGTTCGGAAATTGATACATAAGTGGGTCTAACGATTTCCACCTCATAAGGCGTGGGTCATATTGCCTAAATTCGGTGGTATAACTGTTTCCATTACCCGAAACTTCGTTATCCATTTCCATTCCATTATAACCGAATCTGTAGTCACCAAGCCCGTTTGAACGCCCTGGCATAGCCATCCCACCTGGGTAGTAATCCGCTGTTGACACAACAACCGCCTCAAAGATAGATATCCCACCTCCGATGCTTGCCACCATCTTACGATCTGTAATCACCGCTTCAACATTTCCTAAGTAGTTGGTCATTTCATAATAACTCAATCCTACTTCATGGCTTAACTCCTCGATTTCTTCCCATGGTGTTGGAGTTGATCCATCGTCAAAGATCACGGTTGCTGGTGTGCGCATTCCTACTCGCGATGATCCGTAAAGGTGTTGTTCGAGTAAAGTAACTTTATTGATGTTCTCCTCCACTTTGTACACAGCCATCACTTGCCCATTTGCATCATACGCATAATAGGTTGTTTTTACCGTTGATCCATCATCGTCTCGTTTGATGATGCGTTGTCCGAATGGATTGTATTTGAAGGTGATGACCTGCGTTCCGTCGATCGTGATTTTCGCTAGCTTCTTATCTCCTGTTCGCCATTCTAATACATGACCTTCTTGCTCATCTACAATAAGTTGACCTAATCTATCGTATTGATAGTTGTCTGTTCCTTGACCTGCTCTGATGTCTCCAGCAAGGGAATAGGATGCATGTCCATCATCAGCTCCAATATCTTCAACATAACTCAAGCGGTTGTTCCATGTTTTGTTCGCCGCAAACTCTTCTGGGCTTAATTGTTCATCGTAGTTATAGTTGAAACGGTCCATCTCATAGTTTGCCGCATCATGACCGTGACGAACTAATTCTGTGATATTTCCATTACGGTCATATTTATAACTATTGAAATAAGCCTGTGTTGGACTGACATTATCCCACGTATAAGGTAATTGCGTGTCATATTCATAGGCTCGCATTTGCTTCAAGCGATTCAACTGATCATATTGGAAGGTTTTTCCAAGTACTTCCATATCAACTATGGAAGTTACTAAGCTTCTAATATTACCATTGTATAAATCTCTTGCTTCTGTGTCAAACACACTCGATCCGTAGTCAATCTCGAGTATTGACCCATTAATGGCATTGTAGTCTTTTTGATAATACCCAAGTGTATATGCCGTAACATCTCGCGCAAATAGATTGTGAACTTGGTTGTTATCTGTAAGATAACCATTCGTTCCATCCTTTCCTGCATCACGTGCTTCTCCCAAAGTAGAAGCGTTCATTCCTTTCATCCATCCATTGATGGTATAGAAATAATCTTGTCCTTGTACCTGGTATTCGCCATATTCTACACGAGACAATGGTCCATAGTCGTAATAACGGTAGTGTACTTGACGGTCTTTGTGCACATCATCTACACTAACATACGTTTCTGTCAAACGGTTCAAGGCATCGTACTCGTACTCATGAATGAGTTGATCTGCATCCCCACGCTCAAAGGTCACTTTCTTCACATTTCCACTAATGAGCTCAAACTCATACTCCGTGGATTTCATATCCTGATCCACTGGTTTTAATGATGGTACATCTTGTACCTGTTCAATCACATTTCCATGAATGTCATATGAATAATGAACAGCTGATTCATACCCAAACCAATTTTGTGGCGTCGGTAATGTCGCATAATACAAAACCGATGCAACCCGCAAACGAAGGTTCTTTTGTGATCCTGATTTAAACTTTGTGTGAATCGACACATCCACTACACGATCATAATATGTGCGTGTTACCTCTGTGCGTGTCCCTGAGTAAATCCAGTTCTTAATACCTTGACCTAAGTTGTCTGATTTTAAGACTAACTCTGATGGAGCACTCACTCCACTCACTTGACCAACTTCAATCGGACGACCTGGTGTATCGTAAATAATATAACTGTACTTCCCTTCACCTAATTGAACAGGATTTTGTGATACTGCTATACGTCCATAACGATCATACCAAAATTTCGTCTCTCCATCTTGATCTGGGTTGGTTGTAGACACCAATTGATTGTATGAATTATATACATACTCTGTACGATATACATGACTATGATCATCCGCTGTTGTAGGAGTCCCTTCATCGTTTATTGGAAATACACCCACTTGGGTTGTATAAGGGGATGTTGCATTGTTACGCGCTTGATTCATCGCTTGATGATTATCTTGATCCAAGGCTACTCCTTTTGGTGCAACTGTTTTTACAAGATTTCCAGCTTGGTCATAGTAAAACAAGGTAAACTGATAATCGCGGAATGGTCCTGTCAAAGCCATATCCTCTGTTGCAAAAGCCTCTGAACATTTTGCATTGTATTCGGCCACAAACTCATCGTGCTCAGCATCAATTTCTGCTTGATACAATTCCATAGCAAGTGTATACATGTTGCTGAGTTCTGGCTCATAACACTTCTCATCCCAATCAGACCCTCCAAACGGATCATTACAAAGAATCAATCCCGTTGGGTCACAAACGCATTCGTTAATTTCAAAGGTACCTGAGTTACCTGTAAGGATTCCTTTAGTCAGGATTCCACAAGATAAATAATACGCCTCAACCTCAAAGGTATTGTTCCCCGAACATTCTGAAGTCAAAGCGTAGATGTCTCCAAAGTAAAGGATATCATTAAAGTCAAAACCAGGAATTGCTGGTAGATCAAGTGATAAAGAAAGTGTTGAGGTAGAACCCATTTCAAAATCCATTGAAAGTGTTGTTCCTCCTTGTACACTGGATGTAAACAAATTCCCTATGCCTTCATCATATAAGTCACTGCTTGAATAGACAATATTGTTGTTTCCTGCCATCAAGTCTAGGTCTGTTGAATTTGTCAACTGCCCTTTGTAAGAAAGTAATTTCAAGACATCTCGAACATCATCAAACAATGGATTCTCCGTGCAATAAGGATGATCTTCATCAGCCATACAGCTCATAATAAAATCATGGTAATCCTGATAACTCATGTTGAAGTTCAAGGTGTTATTCATGTAGTTTGTAAGGATACTTGAAGCGGTCTGTTCCTCACTAAATGCTGCATAACGACCACGTAAATCAAAATAAATAGCATCAGTAAATCCGAAGTTATCTAATAGAGTACTCAAATGCCCTTGTATCTCTGAACAATCCAAACATGCATCGGAATCTAAACATGCTAATTCCGATGGAACTTCTAAATTGGTAGCTGCTAAAGTGTTGATTTCAGTTTGTGTCCAAGTATGTCCTGTGGTAAGGTCTCCTCCAACAATTGCATTGTCACACTCACAAATTAAGTAATTAGCATCCTCAAGTGAAATACCCGTTTGAGCAGCCAAGGCTACTTCAATGTAATCGTACTCATTGTTTGCAACTGCTACGCGGGCTGCTTGCAATTTATCACACGAACAATCATCCAATGGTGCTGTCAACGATGCAAGCAATACATTCATATTCTCATATGGTGCTGGCTGGGAAATAAGTAATTCCGTACACAACATGTCTTCACTGAAACCAAAATATCCCAAGATATCATCAATCGTCCAACCCGAATGTTGTCCTCCAACCGGATCTGTATATACAAAGCCTGGACCTGGTGTTGATGCTCCTCCTGGATGGTAGGTATCACAACCACTCATGCATAACTGCTTAAAAGCATCCAAAATATTCGTTTCCTGTGTCTCTGTTAATACCACATCATCACATCCGGATAAACGACTCAACCATTCTTGAGCATAATTTGTACATGCAACATCACAACCTTCTTGCATAGCTGCATCTAGTAAATTTTCAGCTGCTGGTTGAGACCCTGGATCTGTAAAGTCCGTAGTACCTGCTCCAAAAACCGCAAAATTATCGCCAATAAATTCATCGATATAAGCCTGACTCGGGAAAATTGGAAACTTCTCTCCATAAGAGCCTGTACCCATGCCAATTTCATCCAATACAGAGGCACAACTCACTGTTCCACACAATGGATTCTGTGCACACGCACTGTTACTTGCTGCATAGGCATCTTGTGCTTGACGATAAAAATCAGCCTTTAAGTCCAAGTACATCTTGCGGTAGTTAATCCAAATTAAATCCAAATAGCATGTCATGTCAAACTTACCGATTTCAGCACGAATCAAATGGCCTTGTATAGTATCCAATGCAGTGGCAAAGGAAGGGTCAACATCTGCCATCATCTGAATTACCGCATAATCCCAAATACTGAAAGTACCTCCATTCAATTGGATATAGCTTTGCATTTTTCCCTTTAAGGAACTTACGTAAGAATACCCAGCTGCTCCACTAGCAAAGAATGGATCAAAATTCGATGTGTTTTCATAACTCGAACCCTGTAATTCATTGCCAAACAATGGTGTGTTTCCACTAGCAAGTAACGAACCACTTACTGGTTTAAAATATCCTGCAGCTTGCGCTTCATAAAATGTGAATGTTGCACGCATTGCGTTATCATAGGCATGAGAAGCATTATTGGAATAACAATATTCAAGTAAACAATATTCTGGATGGTGCACCAACAAAGCATCACTCCAAGAGGCATCAAAGAGTAAAATGAAGTCCTTCATCGATAACGTAGCTGGTGAAACTTGAATACCTGGATTATTAGGGTCTTCTACCGTTATACTTCCAAAGTTATAGGTTGTATAATAAGGCTGACTACCTGGTGCTCCAGGATAAAAAATGGATGCTGGATATGCACAACTATAAACACCAGAATTAACAGAGTACATTGCGTACTGTCCTCCAGGTGTTAAATCGTTCTTCATCATTGCTTCATTCAACTCACATCCCTCAAGACCAGCTGTTGAAAAGTAAATATCTTCCTTACATTCGGCAAAATCCTCTTGGTTATACAAAGAATTAAAGGTTACATCAAGTGGTGTAATACATGTAGCATTTACATTTTCCAAATACAAACACCAGTACTCCTCTATCGCTGATTGATCAACTTTTAAGGTTTTACTAATTGTATAAACTCCTTTAGGTAAATCAGTTAAAAGTGTACTCCAAGCATAATCTCCACCTGTACACCCCGCATCAATCACTGAACCTTGAAGAACGTCATGAAATTCATGGAACACTTCAACTCCACATTCATCAACCATACGTGCCTCAAAAGTATACTTACAGTCAAAGCAAATTGGCTCTCCCAAACAAGTGACATTCGTATACTCTTCTGGTGTAAAACCATAGACCAACGTGAAATCATCTGTTTCTGGAATAATAATCGTCTTTGTTAATGTAGCTGACGGGATACTATAATCTGGAATCTGAGATGAACCATCGCTCATCAAGGTTTGTGTCCCAATGGCACTTGCTGTTCCGTCTAGTTCGTCTAAATTCAATGGTGCTGGACCAATCATCCATGTTGCAACAGTTCGTCCTGCCAAATCTTGATATGTAACATATGCTTGTCCATTCCCATCAATGGTTACGATCTTCTGATAATGACTCGCATCTCCAGCATCTGATCCGAAAAGCATGTTCAACTCCTCTTGTATCGGACTTAAGTAAACCATACGTGAAGAATGACCTGAACTCAGGGATAATTCCGAACCAACTCCAGATAGTTTATCTACTCGTCCAGTAAAATCTTCTTTGTACGTTACACGGGAATAAGGCATCCCATTGGCATTTGGAATCATCCCATTCGACCCATCCATATCCGGGTTTTGTGATGAATAATATTGACCAGTTCCAGTTATTAAAGACATTCCTAATTCATCATACAAACAAGGGGCGTTTGACCCCGTAGGATTATCAAAATAAGGGTATCCAAACTCCGACACGTCGTCAAAAGCTGTCTTATTAAATTTGGTGAGATGACGAGGATAAGACTCATCCACTGGTGTTGGTAGCGAACTGATTACTGGTCGACCAAGTTCATCCATATATACATTCGTTACTACCGTTTGATCCGTTTCTGTATTCATCGCTTGTGACTGACGAGCACGCCCCAATCCATCAGCATAAGTAACTCCCTCAAATCGTTTCCCTTCTTCTGTAAATCCGACTTGATGCATCCAGTTCATACCCTTGTCGTACTCACGAGTTATGGCAATACGATTAGTCGAAGGAACAGAAGAAATCATCCCACTTTCAACAACATCCCATGCGCCCTCAACACGCTCATCATGATTTACTCCTCCCAAGCTAATTGCTCGAACGCGATAGATAAAATATCCGTGATCATAAATATTCGGAATACGGTAGTAATTTCTACTCAAACTTACACGTGTTGAATTCTTGTAAAAATCATACGGTATAACACTCGAGCCTAAATAAATATTCTCAGTAGTAGTATAATCATTGATGTGAACATACTCTAATTCATACCAATCAGCTCCTGGCAAATATCCCCAGTTTAAATCTATAAACTCATTCTCTGGTGAATTGAAGCCAAAACCTGTCGGTAGAGCATTTGCCCCAACATTCGAAACAAAGCCACTTGGAATTGGGTAATAACGATCAACCTCAATCCCTGATTCTAAATAAAGCTTACTCAATGGAAGGTTTCCAGTTACTCCAACCAACTTCACTTTTACATAATGTCCTAGTTCAAAAATATAAGTCTCCTTATCAATAATGGATGCCTCAGGATTTGAATAGGAATAAAACAATGACAAAACACGCGTCTCATTAACAATATCAAAAGCACCCGTTGTTCCATTCCAAACATGATACTCCAAATCCAAAGTCACATCTCCCGAATAATCACCCGTTAATTGTGCATCCTTTAAAAAACCAACCTGTGCATAATTACGTACCGAATAGTTCTCGAAACTAGCACTCCACAATGGGTTTACTCCCATCTCATAGTACTTGTCATCATAAACCTCAACCGTTGACGAATTGACAACTAATGGTGAACCC
>Ga0098074_1001108_pt1 | contig 14849 bp, 11 predicted proteins | sample 32_taG_FD_75064 | JGI IMG/M metagenome (GOLD analysis project Ga0098074, IMG submission 75064) | Marine viral communities from the Gulf of Mexico - 32_GoM_OMZ_CsCl metaG | ecosystem: Environmental > Aquatic > Marine > Oceanic | place: Atlantic Ocean: Gulf of Mexico | collected 2015-07-12
AGCACGGCGTCGGCGCCCGCCGGCTCGCCACCCGCCCCCGACCGGTCGGGCCGGGGGGCGGGCAGGTCGCTGGGCACCTCGTCGATGCGTCCGAGCAGCTCCGAGAGGCTGCCCGGGCCCGACGTCCTCCCCCCCGAGAGCTCGGGGAAGACGTCGAGCCACGGGCTCGGCGAGGTGGTCACGGGTGCGCTCGGATCGTCGGTGTCGCGTCAGAGCTGCGGGAGCATCGTGGTGTCGTGGCGCGAGGTGATGCAGTGCACCGTCGAGAGGCTCGGCATGGTCGTCAGGCTGGCGACCTGCTCGCCGACGGCCTGCTCGGCGAGCTCCTCCAGGAGGCTCCCCGCGACGTCGGTCCGGGCCTCGTCCACCATGAGCGTCATAGCCGTCTCCCTCTCTCCTCCCGGCGCCGGGATGGCGCCGCGTCCTGAGATCGACCGTAGGCCGGTCGGACGGGCCGGTCATCGGCCCTGCGACGGACCTCGTCCTCCCCCGCGAGGGGGAGGGCGCCCGTCGGCCCGGGTGCGCCGCGGCCGGGTCCGAGTACAGTCGTCGCTCGTCGACCCTCGGGAGCTGGTCGGCGGTGTCCTCGGGGGAGGAACATGCGCGTCGTCGACCGTCTGTGCAGGCTGTACGGGGTGGGGGAGGACTGGGTCCGGCCCGTACGACGGCGCTCCGCGCTGCGGTCGGACGGCATCCTCGCCGTGCTGATGACCATCGGGGCGCTGATCTCGGTCGAGACGACCAGGAGCCTCGGCACGCTCGACACGGCGAAGCTCGGCCTCGTCGGGACCTACCTCTGGATCGCGGTGCCGGTGCTGACCCTCGGCCTGCGACGCGTGCTGCCCCTGACGCTGCTCGTCATCGCCGTGGGCCACTACCTGGTGACGGCGGCGTACGTGCCCGAGGTCTCGCCGGTGTTCGCGCTCCAGGTCTACTACTTCTTCACCCTCTTCAGCGCGGTCGCCTGGTCCGCGCACCGCAGGGCCGCCCTGGTGCTGACCTGCGTGATGGCGGCCGCCTCGATCGGCTGGGTGCTCGCGGAGGTGCTCCTCCACGACGTGCTCGAGACGCTCCGGCTGCTCCCCCACGTCGGGCTTTTCTCGCCGCCCGCCGCCGTGCTCGGGCAGGCCTTCATCTCCGTCTGCACCTTCTTCCTGGCCTCCTCGCTCGGGGGCACCGCCACCTGGTGGTCGGCCCGACGCGAGGACCAGGCCCGCGAGCGCGGGCTCACCATCGCCGAGCAGGCCGACCGGCTCCGCCACCGCTCGGTCACCGAGGAGCGGCTGCGCATCGCCCGCGAGCTGCACGACGTGGTGGGCCACCACATCGCCCTCATCGGCATCCAGACCGGTGCCGCGCGCGCGGTGCTGGGCACCGCTCCCGACGAGGCGGCGACCGCGATGCGCCACGCGGAGGAGGCGTCGCGCACCGCCACGCGCGACCTGCGGCTCCTGCTCAACGCCCTGCGGGTCCAGCGTGAGGCGGGCGAGGAGGTGGCGACCAACGGCAGCCTCCGCACCCTGCCCGACCTGCTCGAGACGTTCGAGGCGCTCGGGCTCGAGGTCGACTACCGGCCGCGGGGCCCCCTCGACGAGGTGCCGGCCGCGGTCGCCCTCTCCACCTTCCGCGTCGTCCAGGAGGCCCTCACCAACGTCTGTCGCCACTCCACCGCGACCACCTCCGAGGTCGACGTCGTCGTCTCCGCACCCTCGCCCCGCGGCGGTGCCGTCACGGTGCGGGTGGTCGACCCCGGTCCGTCCCGCGGCGACACGTCGGGTTCGCGGATGGGCATCGTGGGCATGAGGGAGCGGGTGACCCTGCACGGGGGCACCTTGGACGTGGCGCCGGACGACGAGGGAGGGTTCGTGGTGGAGGCCGAGCTGGTGTGGGACGACTGCGTGACGACGCCGTGACGGGCGTGGAGGACCGACCGGTCCGCGTGCTGCTCGTCGACGACCAGACGCTCGTGCGGGCGGGCTTCAAGCTGCTCTTCAGCGTCGACGAGAAGCTGGAGGTGGTCGGTGAGGCGTCCGACGGCGCGGAGGCGGTCGCGAAGGTCGGCGAGCTCGCGCCGGACGTGGTGCTGATGGACATCGAGATGCCCCGCATGAACGGCATCGAGGCCACCCGGCGGATCGTCGAGGGTTCTGACGCGAAGGTCCTGATGCTGACGACCTTCGGCGACGAGGAGAACGTCCTGGCCTGCCTCCAGGCCGGCGCCAGCGGCTTCCTGCTCAAGAACACCGACCCCGAGCAGCTGGCCCAGGCCGTGCTGACCACCGCCGCCGGGCACTCGCTCCTGGCGCCGGAGGTGACCCGCGTCGTGATCACCCGCGGCGTGGGGGCGGCGACCGGCCCGTCACCGGCCATGGGCATCACCCCGACGAACCAGACGGCGCTCGACCACCTCACGGAACGCGAGCGCGAGGTGCTGCGCGAGGTGGCCCACGGCCGGTCCAACAGCGAGATCGCCGAGGCCCTGTTCGTCGGCCCGGCGACCGTGAAGACCCACGTGTCGTCGTGCCTCGCCAAGCTGCAGCTGCGTGACCGCGTGCAGCTGGTGGTCTTCGCGTTCGAGTCGGGGTTCATGGACGCCGAGCCCGGCACCGTCTGACGACGGGGACCGCACGGCTCCGTCTCGAGACGGATGCGCACGTCCCGCTCCTCTTCCTATCCTCGAGGGCCGCCCTTCTCGGCGGACGACGAGGAGAGGGGACAGCCCACCTGGGCGGAGACGACGTGCACCCACCACGCCTGACGGTGCGCCGGGCCGACGGCCCGGCGCCGGACGAGACCCTCGGGATCCTGCTGCGCACGCGGGTCGACGAGATGGCGCGTGGTGCCGTCGAGGACCTCCCGTCGACGTGGGTGCGGGCCCTCTGGGCCGTCGGGACCTGGCTCCACGACGGCTCTCACCCCGACGCCGGCCTCTCGACCCCCGCGCCGTCCTCGGTCGGGACCTCGCCTCGGCCCGACTCCCTCCTGCCCGACCCGGCGACCGCGGTGGAGATCCCGGCACCGCACCGCCACTCCCTCGAGCTGTGGGCCGCCCTGCTCGCCCCCGGCTCGCCCCCCGGTGGGCCGGTGACCCTGGACGACCTGGAGCTCCCCGACCAGCTCTCGGTGGTGGTGCACTCCGCGGCCGGGGCGGCCCGCAGCCCCGCGCTCGACGTCGGCGCCATCCTCGGCGACCTGCACCGCATCGCCTGGCGGGCCGAGACGCTGGGCCTCGATGCGCGGCCCCACCACCGGCTCGCCGCCGCCGTCACCACCAGCTGCGCCGGGCTCCCGCCCGACGGGACCCTCGACGTGCTGGCGGTCGCCCGGGCGACCGCCCTGCGCGCGTACGCCGCGACCCCCCGCGGCTCCGCCGACGACGCACCCCTCGTGCGGGCGCTCGTCGAGCGCGCCTGGCTGCTCGCCGGCTGACGCTCGCGCCCAGCAGCTCCCCCGCGCGCTGCCGTCCCTCCCGCACCACCCCCCGCGCGCACTGCACACGCGCACTGCACACGCGTCGCAACCCCACCTCCCCCGCGAGGTGGAGCCCGCAGCGTCGTCCTCCCCCACCCGGGTGACTGCGAAAGATGCGTTTTATCCCCCACGCGACCGATGTCACGACCTATTCCCGGGGAGCAGTGTTGTGGTCACCACGAACGAAGATCGAAGCGGTTCAGCGAATACCAGATGTCGATCCGCTCGCAGGTCCTAGGAAGTGGACAGGTAATACACACCCAACGGAAGGAGGGATTCACCATGAAGAACATCGAGTGGATCGAGGAGATCGACGAGCAGTCGTTCGACAACGAGGTCTTCGGTGCCTGCACGACGAACACCTTCTCGCTCAGCGACGCCTACGGGAACACCGGCGGCTGGTGCACGCTCTCGGTCGAGTGCATGGCCTGGTGCCCCTGAGCACCAGTCGTCACGACGACCGGCACCACCGCACCACCACCACCCACCCAGCACATCAGACGGAGAGGAACACCCCATGAGCAAGGACCTCGAGCTCGGCCGCTACACCGACGACGAGCTGGTCGAGCTGACCGGCGGCGACGCCCACGGCGGCGGCACGCCGACCGTGACCATCCCGATCAGCATCTGGGTCTCGGACTACGTCTCCCAGAACACCTGCCCGACCACGGCGTGCACGGACGCGTGCTGACGAACCGGTCGAGCTGATCGACGAGGCCGGCCGGTGCGGCGCCACGGGGCCTGCACCGGCCGGCCGTTCCATCTCTCCACCCGCCGCACCCTGCGGTCCACACCAGACACACGAGGGGCAACCATGAGCGCGAAGCTGTACCCAGAGCTGACCTCGAGCGAGGTCGACGAGATCATCGAGCCCCTCGCCGGTCTCGACCTCCCGCTGCACCGCGACCACGTGCTGGACCGCCTGGCGGCCGCGACCATCCCCCTCGACGACTTCGGCGCAGGCGCCGAGACCTACACCTTCCAGCGCATCTGCGAATTCGTCTCCGGGCAGGTCTGGAACGACCTCTGGGACGATTCCCTGAATTCGCTCCTCGCCGATGTCGATGCATTCTCCGAGAATGTCCGCGTCATTCTCGTGCGCGATTTCTTCGACCTCGCCGTGCGTCCGCTCGCCGCGATGGTCGAGCCCGTCGAGGGTGTCGACTCCGCCATGGTCTACCGGCAGTTCTGTCGCGACCTCGTGGGCGGCTCGCTGCAGCGCCTCGCGCAGGAGCACCCCCTCACCTGGGCCCGCGCGGGCCTCCGCCTCGAGCGTCGCGTCGCGGCCCTCGTCGAGACGGTGCGCCGCCTGGCCGCCGACGCCGACGACATCCGCACCCACCTCGGCGTCGAGACCGGCCGCATCGCGTCCCTGGGCCTGGCGGGCGACACGCACGCCGGCGGACGCTCCGTCTCCGTCGTGGAGTACGAGGGTGGTCACCGCGTCGTCTACAAGCCCCGCCCCGTCGACGCGGAGGCGGCGTACGCCGACCTGGCCCGCACCTGGAGCGCCCGGGTGGGCACCCGGCTCGGCGCCGCGAGCGTGCTGGTCCGCGACGGGTACGGCTACGTCGAGTTCGTGACGGCCGACCCCGACGCCGTGCCCGACCTCACCGCCATCGGCGAGCTGGCCGCGGTGCTCTACGCGCTCAACGCCCGCGACATGCACTTCGAGAACATCCTGGCGACCGCCGACGGGCCCGTTCCGATCGACCTCGAGACGCTGCTGCACCCGCAGCGCCACAAGGCCCGCGGCCTCGTGGAGACCGAGCTGAGCGCCTACCGCAAGATGGACAGCTCCGTCTTCGCCATGGGCGTGCTGCCCATGGTGATGGCCCGCGCCGACCGCGACGGCTACGCCGACGTCGGCTTCATGGGCGGCGGCGAGATCCGCGGCTCCGGCCCGTTCCGCCGCCTGGCCGTGCAGCACCCCTTCACGGCCGAGGTGAGCGTGCGGTGGGACGGTCGCAGTGCGCCCGAGCCCCAGCGTCGCGAGGAGCTGCCGGTCGCGGCCCAGCGCCGTACCCGTGACGCCATCACCGCCATGGTCGACGGCTTCACCCGGGCGTACGCCCTCGTCCTCGAGCGCCGCGAGGAGTGGTACGAGCTGGTGGCCGAGCGCTTCGGCCCGGCCCGCCTGCGCTACGTGCACAACGCGACCGTGCAGTACGAGCAGTGCCTGCGCACCCTCACCGGCGCGGCCGCCGGCACCGACCCCGACCTCGCGTCCGCGCTCCTCAAGCGGATCGCGATCGCCAGCCGCGGCGCCGACCACCGGCTCGTCTCCTCCGAGTGCGAGCAGATGTGGGAGACGGACGTGCCCTACTTCCTCGTGCGGGGCGACGAGCGCCACCTCACGCAGGCCCACGACGCCACCCCCGTCGCCGACCTCCTCTCCAGCCCCCTGGAGCAGCTGCGGCGCAAGGTCGACCGGCTGGGCGCGCAGGACCTGGAGGACCAGGTCGCGCTCATCCGCATCGCGCTGAGCGCGAAGCTGCCGGACCCCCACGGGATGTACGACTCGGCCTCCGTCTTCGGTCAGCGCCCCACGGCCGCCCGGGCCACCCGCGGCGCCCTGGTCGACGTGGCCGCCCGGCTCGCGACCTCCATCGCCGCCGCCCAGGTCGAGGACCGCTACCCGCACCTGCCCCACACCTGGATCGGCCCCGTCGCGTCGTCCGACAGCGAGCGTCCCTGGCCCCCCGGCGTACTGGGCTACGACCTCTACACGGGCCGCACCGGTCCGGCGCTCGCCCTCGTGGCCGCCGGCGCCGTGCTCGGCGACGACGCGTTCGTCGAGGCGGGCCGTCGGGTCTTCGACCCGGTCGCCGGGATCCTCGAGGCCGACTCCTACGAGTCCCGCAGCCTCGCGGCCGCCGGTGTGGGCGCCTACAACGGCTTCGCCGGCGCCACGTGGGGCATCTGGCAGGCGGGCGTGCTCGACGACCGCGACGACCTCCGCCGCGCGGCCGTCGCCGCCCACGGGCTGCTGCCCGAGGGCGACGTGACCGACGGCTGGTTCGACGTGGTCTCCGGCGGGGTCGGTCGCTGGCTGGTGCTGGGCGACCACAGCCCGGAGTCGGCCGGCCCGGCCGGGTCCGCCGCGACCGCGCAGGTCGACCGCGCCCTGGCCCACGCCCTCGGCACCGACCTCCCGGGCCGCCTGGAGGCCTCCGGCTTCGCCCACGGCGTCTCCGGGCTGCTCTTCTTCGCCGCCCGCGTGCACGCCGCCACCGGCCACCCCGCGGCGCGCGAGCTCATGGTGCGCTGCCACGAGCAGCTGCTCGACGGCTTCGGCGCGGCGGGCTTCCCGCTGCGCACCAACCGGCGCGGCCTGGAGAACCACACCGACAGCTGGTGCAACGGCAGCGCCGGCACGCTCGTCGCGCTGGCCGAGGCCGTCCGTGTCGGCGGCCTGCCGCCCGAGGTGCTCCACGCCCCGGTCGCCGGCCTGCGCACCAGCAAGGTGTCGACCTCGTTCACGCTGTGCCACGGGGCCCTCGGCCTCTACGACGCGCTCGGCCTCGTCACCGAGCACGCACCGCAGGCCGCGGAGCTCCGCGCCGACCTGGAGCAGCTGCTCACGCCCGAGCTGGTCACCGAGCGCCTCGCCGACCCGGCGATCCGCTACAACCAGAGCCCCGGGCTGATGACCGGGCGCTCCGGGGTGCTGTGGCACCTGCTCGACCGGATCGCCCCCGGCCGGCTCCCGTCGCCCCTCTCGTTCGCGGGCGGTGTCGCCCGATGAGCCGCGTGCCCGTGACCCTGCAGGTCACGCAGACCGAGTGCGGCCTGGCCGTCGCCCGCTCCGCGCTGGCCCACCACGGCCGCGACCTCTCGGTGACGCGCCTGCGCGAGGTCGTCGAGCCGGGTCGTGACGGCCTCGGCATGCGGCAGATCAAGGAGGTCCTCGAGACCCAGGGCATGGAGTGCACGATGCTCCGCGTCAAGCACGTCGACGGGCTGTCGGCCGTGCCGGGGCCCTTCATCGCACACTGGAAGGGCTTCCACTTCGTCGTCGTCGAGTCCGTCGGTCGCCGGGGCGCGGTCGTCATGGACCCGATGTCGGGTCGCTCCCGGATCTCGCGCGAGGAGCTCGAGGAGAACTTCTCCGACTACGTCCTCACGTTCTCCCCCGGTGAGCACTTCGAGCGTCAGCGCCGGCCGTTCGCCGCCGCCTGGCGGGGCAAGCCGCTGTGGCCGGAGGCCTCCCTCGGAGGCTTCGTCGTGCTCGGCGTGATGAGCCTGCTCGCGTTCGGGTTCACCTTCGCGATCCCCGTCATGACGCAGAAGCTGGTCGACCGGATCGCCGGACCCGACTTCGGGCTCGGTAGCGCGCTGGCCATGGTCGGCGTCGTCGGCCTGGGCTACGCCGCGGTGCAGGTGATGCGGGCGTACGCCGCGACGCACCTCGTGCGGCGGGTCAGCTGGCAGCTGCTCGAGCGGGCGTTCTCCCACATGCTGAAGCTGCCGCTGCGCTACTTCATGGTGCGGCCCCCCGGCGAGCTGATGTACCGCCTCAACAGCCTCAACCAGGTGCGCGACATCATCGCGACCCGCCTGATGCAGGGCGCCATCGACTTCCTGACCTCGATCGTGCTGCTCGGCTACGTCTTCTGGGTCTCGGTGCCGCTCGGGCTCGTCGTGCTGGCCTGCTACGTCTTCATCGTCGGCCTGCTGGCCGCCAGCCAGAAGCTCATCCGCTCCGCCACCGACGACGAGGTCCACAACGGCGCGAAGACCCAGAGCATCCAGCTCGACGCGACCGTGTCGGTGGCGAACCTGAAGATCGGCGGCTACACCGAGTCGTTCCTCGACGAGTGGCGGGGCAGCTACCGCAAGATGCTCGACGCGATGACGCGGCGGATGCGCATCCAGCAGGCGTGGGTGGGCTCGCCCGTGGCGACCATCCAGGCGCTCGGCCCGCTCACGGTGATGCTCATCAGCCTCACCTGGGTGCAGTCGGGCACCGTCACCCTCGGCGAGGCCGTGTCGGTCCAGGGCGTCGCCGCCCTCGTCTTCGGCCTGGGCCTCGCGGTCTACCAGGCCCTGATGGAGATCTCGGTGGCCTCCCGCTACCTCGAGCGGTCCGAGGACATCTACGACTACGCCGAGGAGGAGGACAACGGCACCCGTCGCGACCTCGCGCACGGCGGGATCTCGCTGGACTCCGTGGGCTACCGCTACACCGACTACGCCGAGGACGTGCTGCACGAGGTCTCCCTCGAGATCGCGCCCGGCGCGAAGGTCGCGCTGGTCGGCGAGTCGGGGTCGGGCAAGACCACGCTCGGCAAGGTGCTGTGCAGCCTCTACGCCCCGACCTCGGGCACCGTCGAGTACGGCGGGATCCAGCGCGACGAGTACGCCCTGTCGGCCCTGCGCTCCCACATCGGCTACATCCCGCAGGAGGGCTACCTCCACAACAAGACGATCGTCGAGAACCTCGTGCTGGGCACCGACCTCGACGAGCAGTCCGCGATCGACGCCTGCCGTGCGCTGCCCTTCATGGGCTTCGTCGACGGCCTCCCGATGGGCTACCACACGGTGGTCTCGGAGATGGGCACCAACTTCTCGGGCGGCCAGCGCCAGCGGGTGGCCATCGCCAAGGCCCTGCTGCGGCGTCCCCGGATCCTGGTGCTCGACGAGGCCACCTCGGCGCTGGACAACGAGAACCAGCGCCTGGTGCACGAGGCCATCGCGGGCATGAGCTGCACCCAGGTCGTCATCGCCCACCGGCTCTCGACCGTCGTCGACGCCGACGTGATCATCATGCTCGACAACGGCGAGATCACCGAGGTCGGCACCCACCTGGACCTGACCGCCCGTGACGGCGCGTACGCGCGCATGTTCACCAGCTGAGGAGAGACCGACCATGGACAAGATCACCGAGACCATCGTCGCCACGTACGACGAGCGCCTGCGGGCCGTCGTGGAGCAGGACCGCCCGGGCGTGCCGGACCCCGTCGTGCTCGAGGCGGCACGGACCCTGCTGTTCCGGCGGGTCTCGGTCCTGGTCCCCCGCGTCATGGTCGTCGACTTCCACGCCTACCGCGAGCGCCTCGGCCTGCCGGCCGACCCGGCCTCCAGCCTCGCCACGGAGGCCTACCTCCAGGACTTCGGACCCGAGGCCGTCGACCGCTGGTTCGCGTCGTACCCCGTGCTGCACGCGATGCTCGACCGCGTCGCCGCCAACACGGCCCGCTTCCTCGCCGAGGTCGCCGACCACTTCGTGGCCGACCGCGCGGCACTGGTCGAGGCCGACCTGCTGCCCGCCGACGCCGGTGACGTGGCCCGCCTCGTGCCGTTCGACTCCGACCCCCACAAGGGCGGCACGGTCGTCATGGGCTTCGACCTCGACTGCGGGGCCCGGCTGGTCTACAAGCCCCGCACGATGGCGGGCGAGGAGGCCGTGCGGGAGTGCATCCGGATCCTCGCCGACGGACTGCCGCTCGACCTCGACCGCTGCGTGCCCGTCTCCCTCGACCGGGGCAGCCACGGGTGGCAGGAGCTGGCGGACGGCCGGCCCGCCCGGGACCGCGACGAGGCGGCGGCGTACTACTGGCGCTTCGGCGCGATGGCGGCCCTCCTGGGTGCCATCGGCTCCACCGACCTGCACGAGGAGAACGTCTTCGCGGCGGGTGACCGCCCCGTGCTCATCGATCTCGAGACCCTGCTGCACGCCGACGACCAGCTGGCGTCCACCGACCTCTCCGACGGCCTGAGCGACCGGGTCCGGCTCTCGGTGGCGAGCACCCTGATGTTCCCCCAGCGCATGCCGAGCGGCCCCTACAGCGTGGTGCTCGGCGGCGTCGGCATCCCCTACGACCAGGAGTCGTCGCGCACGGAGTTCCAGCTCGTCGACCCGGGCACCGACGCCGTCGACATCGCGCGCCGGACCTTCTCGCTGGTGCGCCGCCAGCAGGTGCTGTCCTACCCCTCCGGCGAGGCCGCGAGCGTGCTCGACCACTACGACGACCTCCAGGCGGGGTTCCTCGCCGGCTACCGGGCCGTGGTCGAGCGCCGGGACGACCTGGTCGCCGCCCTCGACGCCCGGCCGTTCACGCTGCGGCAGATCATCCGTCCGACGGGGGCGTACGCCCGCCTCCTCAACGCCGTCACCCACCCGGACGTGCTCGCCAGCCAGGAGCGGTTCGACCGCCTGCTCAACCGCCTGCAGCCCCCCTTCGGCCTGCGCACCTCGCAGGTGCACGGCTTCATCGCGACCGCCGAGCGACGCGCGTTCGAGGAGGGCGACGTGCCGTACTTCGCCGTCGACAGCCGGGACTACCGGCTCCGTGACGGCGACGAGGTCTCGGCCCCCTTCACCCACCACACCCCCGTCGACCGGGCGCGCATCGGCCTGGCCCGGATGGGCGAGGACCAGCTGCTGCTCGAGCAGCTCGTGATCGAGGACGGCATCTCCGAGATCCGTCGCCTCCGCGGTGCGGCCGCCGGTCGCGACACCGCTCCCGCGCCGGTCGCCGCCCTGGTGCGGCCCGAGGGCGTCGACTGGACCGAGGTCCGCGCGCTCCTGCGCCGGGTCGCCGTCCGCACGCCCGGCGTCGCCGGCGACGAGCAGCAGGGCTGGCTGACCGGTCTCTACTCCGAGTCGCTCCCGACGTACGACGTCGGCTCGGCCGTCTCCCTCCACGACGCCGCCGGCATCGGGACGTTCCTGCGACGGGCCGCCCTGACCTCGCCCGACCCGGGGAGCACCGCCGAGCTGGCCCGCATCGACGCCGGCCAGGACGCGCTGGTGCGCCGCTACCGGGAGTCGCTCGGGGCGCTGTCGGCCTCGGTCGTCTCCGGACCGCCCTCGGTCACGTACGCCGCCTCCCTGCGCTCCTCCGACCTCTCCTCCCTCGTCGGCCTGGCCTCGTCGCTCGCCGCCGACCCGACGCGCGAGGACCTCCACCTCGACGACCTCACCAAGGGACTGCCCGGGCTCGGGCACCTGCTCGCCAGCGACCCGACGACGCCGCCGCCGGTCCTGCGCGCCGTGCTCGACGCCACCGCCACCGACGGGGTGGCCGGGCGCGCGCCGTACGACCTCGCGCACGGCCGCCTCGGGGTGCTGTGGGCGCGCTACCGGATGGCCACCGCCCTCGGGGACCGCGACGAGGCGGCCCGGGCGACCGAGGGGGTGCTGGCGACCGCTGCCCTCACCCCGCCGTCGACGCACCGCGGCTGGTGCTCCGGCGCGGGCGCACTGGCCCTGGTGCTGGCGGAGACCTTCCCCGTGCACCAGGAGGAGGGTCTCGTGCGGCTCCACGCCGAGCGCGCCGCGACCCCGCCCGGCGGCGGCGCGGTCGACCTCGGTGTCTGCCACGGGACCGCCGGTGTCGTGCAGGTGCTGCTCCAGGTGTCCCAGCACCTCGGCGCCCCCTGGGCGCTCGAGCTCGCCGAGGAGACGTGGGCGGCCGACCTCGGGACGGCCGCGGCCGCCGGCTTCTTCACGGGCGAGCGGTCGAAGACGTCGGTGCTCGGCTACTTCCACGGCTGGGCCGGCATCGGCGACACCGCGCTGCTCCTCGAGCGGGCGCGCACCGGGGAGCGCTCCTGGGTGCCGACCAGCCTCGCCCTGCCCGCCCACTCCACGAGGAGCCTGCGATGACCGTCTCCGTGATGCACGGCGCCCAGCTGAGCGACCTGGGCCCGGTGGCCGACGTCGCCACCCTGGCCGAGGCGCGCGACCGCCGCCTGTGGCTCGGGCAGTCGTTCATGATCGACTCTCACGACGCCCTCAGCGCGCTCGCCGGCCGCGGCATCCGCCCGGCCACCGGCCTCGCCGTCGCCGTGGCGCCCCTCCGCACGCCCTTCGACGCCGCCCTGCGCGCCCGGTCGGTGGCCGCGCTCACCGGACGGTCGATGAGCGTCGCCTACGGCATCGGCACCATGTCGGCCGCGCAGTCGCTGCTGGGGCACCCGCTGGAGCGTCCGGGCAGCTACATCCGCGACTACGTGGGCGACGTACGACGCCTGCTCGCCGACCCGGCCGACGTCACGGAGCGGATCCCGATGCCGCTCTACCCCCTCGACACCCCGCGGGTCGAGGTGGGCTGCGGCGTGCTGCGGACCCGCATGGCCCGTCTGGCCGGGCAGGTCGCCGACTTCGCCGTGACCTGGTTGGTGCCGCGCGAGCACCTCGCCTCGAGCATCCTGCCGGCGATGGAGCGCGGCGCCGCGGAGACCGGCCGACCCCGCCCGCGGCTGGTGAGCGTGCTGCAGTGCGCCGTGGCGCGGCCCGACCGCGTGCCGCCCCGCCTGGCCGCCATCGCGTGCGGCAGCCACCTGCAGCAGCCGCACTACCGGGCGATGCTGGCGGAGGCGGGCCTGTCGCTCGAGGGCCACCCCGCGCGCGACCTGCGCGCGGCGCTCCAGGCCGGGCTCTTCGCGTACGGCGACCCCGACGCCATCGCGGAGGTCGTCGACGAGCACCTGCGTGCCGGCGTCGACGAGGTCGTGCTCAACACCGGTGCCGTCGGCATCGAGCACGGCGCGGCGGCAGCGGTGGCGGACCTCGCGGACGTCCTCGATGCGACCGACCGGCTCTCCTCGGCCACCGTCGGAGGGACCGCCCGGGAGGCGGTGTGAGCCGGCCGGGGCCCCGGATCGAGCTCCGCGGGCTCACCAAGCACTACGGCCGCCGACGGGCGCTCGACGACGTGTCGTGCGCCGTGCCCCCGGGCACCCTGCTCGGCCTCCTCGGACCGAACGGCTCGGGCAAGACCACCCTCCTGCGGGTGCTGCTCGGGCTGGAGCGCCCGACGTCGGGCGCGGCGCTGGTCGACGGTCGCCCGGTGACGGCTCTCGCGCGGCCCGCGCAGCAGGTGGGGGCGGTGCTCGACTCGTCGTGGTTCCACCCCCGCCGTACCGGGCGGGCCCACCTGCGGTGGATGACCGAGGTCGCCGGTCTGCCCCGCACCCGCGGTGACGAGGTGCTGGAGCTGACCGGGCTCGCCGAGGTGGCCCGCGAGCCCGTGGCGGCGTACTCGCTCGGCATGCGCCAGCGGCTCGGCATCGCCGGAGCGCTCCTGGGCGACCCCGACGTGCTCGTGCTGGACGAACCCTTCAACGGGCTCGACCACACGGCGACGCGCTGGCTCGCCGGTCTCGCGGCCGAGCGCGCCGCGGCCGGCGGCGTGGTCGTCCTCTCGTCCCACCAGCTCACCGAGCTCGACGCGGTCGTGGACCGGCTGCTCGTGCTCGGCCGGGGCCGGCGGCTGCACGACGGCCCCGTCGCCGACGTGGTGACGGGACGGACGGCGGAGGTCGTCGTGCACCCCCTCACCCCCGCGCAGGACCACGAGGCCGTGCGCCGGGCCGCCGAGGCGGCCGGCCTGGGGGCCCACGCCGACGACGACGGCACGTGGGCGTTCCCCGGAGCCTCCGTCGAGCAGGTCTCGCGGCTGCTCGCCGACGCCGCGGTGCCCGTGCGGCACGTCGAGCAGCGCGAGGTCGGCCTGCGCGAGGCCTACGAGCACCTGGTCGCCGGGGAGAGCCTCCCGGGGCCGGGGTCCGCCGACGCCCCACGGACGGGAGCACGACGATGACCACCACCACGACCGACGGCGTCACGACCGGGCCGACGTGGCGCGGTGCGGTCCGCGCCGAGCTGACCAAGGCGACCTCGACACCGCTGCTCGCGTGGGTGGTGGGCCTGTCGTTGCTGCTGCCCCCGCTGCTCGCCGCCGCGCTCGGGGGCGCGATGGGCTCCCGCGAGGCCTACTGCGCCCGCCCGGGCAACGAGTGCCGCAACGTGCTGGAGCCCCCGGACGTCACGGTCGCGACGATCGGCGTCCTCGGCGACGGCGTCCCGGGCGCCGCGCTCACCGCGCTGGCGGGGTTCGCCGCCGCGCTGCTGCTGGTCGAGCTGCGCCACCTCACCCTGGGCACGGCCCTCCTCCTCACGCCGCAGCGGTGGCGCCTGGCCCTGGCCAAGGTCGCGCTGGTGGTCGTGGTGACGGTGCCGGTGGTGCTGGTCGGGACCGTCGCCTCCGCCGTGGCGTTCGAGCAGACCGGGGGTCCGGCCGCCGTCCGGGTCGACGCGCTCTCGGTCGCGACGCTGGGCGTCGCCGTGCGCACCACGGCGGTCGTGGTCGCGCTCGCCCTGGCCACGTTCGGCATCGCCGCGCTCAGCCGCAACGTCTGGGTCACGACCGCGGTGGTCGTGCTGTGGCCGAGCCTGCTGGAGCCGGCGGTGCCGATGCTGCTCCCCGGCGGCGACGAGGTGGCGGCGTACCTGCCCTTCGCCCACGCCCGCCACTTCGTGGGCATCGAGGGCGGTCCCGTCACGTGGAGCCCGCTGGTCAGCGGCGCGTACGTCGCCCTGCTCGCCGTCGTGCTGCTGGTCGCCGGGGTGGCCCGGCTGTCGCGGG
>Ga0098074_1001111_pt1 | contig 14811 bp, 10 predicted proteins | sample 32_taG_FD_75064 | JGI IMG/M metagenome (GOLD analysis project Ga0098074, IMG submission 75064) | Marine viral communities from the Gulf of Mexico - 32_GoM_OMZ_CsCl metaG | ecosystem: Environmental > Aquatic > Marine > Oceanic | place: Atlantic Ocean: Gulf of Mexico | collected 2015-07-12
AAGAGCACTCAATATGCCTAGTTCCACCCCCTATTCCGGTCGCTCTGAAGAGAAAGTCTCGATCTCAATCACCGAAATCATCGCATCCACCAGGACAGTCCCCGTCCGCTCCTTGAACACCGAGCCTCCCTTTGGGTGCCAAGACCGATGCGATGAGAGGGAGGTGTCACACCCCCCCTACGTCTCACCCTGTGGCACCTCCCTCACCCCCTTCTCTTCCCGTTGCAAACGACTGTCAGGAGCAATGAAAGTCACAGTCCTGATGATTGCTGGACTGTCCCTGGTGGCCGCATGCACATCCTCCCCGCGCAAGGGGCCAGGTGCCAGCGGTCGCGATGCCGGAGACCGCGCACGCCCGACTCGGTCGCAAGGCCTGTCTGCCCCACCAGTGGCACTGCTTTTCGTCAGCATGGACAGTAATCACGATCACTTCGTATCACGCGAAGAAGTTGATAATGGTATTGATCTCGAATGGCGCGCCTTGGCGGGGCCTGATCGGGTACATCAATCTGCGGTACAGATGTCAAATTGGGCAGCTGAGACCCTTGGCGACCTGAATGCACTCCCCAGCCCTATTGCCTTCGACAGCAATCTGGATGGAACCATCACGGCCTCGGAATTCCGAATACGACTTATCGATATATTCGGTCGGATCGATAAAAACCGAGATGGGCTTCTATCACGCGCAGAATTTCTGACAGCGCCGCGCGCAGTCGATTCCAACGAACCCACCATGCCGCAAGATAGCCAGCGCCGCGGACCTCCTCCCGGACGACGGCAATAGATTCCGGTGTCTATCCTGAAATCCTCCGCGCTTGTCCGAGCACCAGTTTTCCCGCCAGCGGCCAACAAGCCCGAAGCGTATCCGAAAGAGCAAGTGTTCCAGCCTGGCCCCAGCCTGGCAAGTCTGTGGGCCAGCGCAGGTCTCATCCGAACCGACATAACAAGGGGTTTCAATGGCTTGTCAGGAGCGGCCGATGGCGCGCCTCTCGACTTGCACTTGCGCTTGCAATCTCTATCCACAGATCAACAGCCGCTTTCCCGTTATGCGGTGTATGTCTGGCACGCCGACGCAGCTGGCGAGTACTCTGTCTTCAATCGCCCGGATACAAACTATCTACGTGGTATAGGGATCACAGACCAACGAGGACGCGTAAACTTTCGGACCGTGTACCCAGGCACTTATCGGGGACGTCCGCCACATATCCATTTCGAGGTCTATCGCAGCCTGGATACTCTGGGGTTGGGAGTGGCGCCACTGATACGGTCCAGCATCCTGTTTCCCGACATGGTTTCCCGATCCGTCTATACTCGGAACCCGGCCTATGCCGATAGCTTGGACAAGTATGCGGCGCTAAGATTCCAGCTCCCGGTGCTGAACCCAACCGGTGACAAGCGCGCCGTTCAGCTGGCGAGTACGAGTGCCTCCAGCAACTCCACTCTCAGAGCCAGCTTGGACATATTCATCAATGCGGAAGAATGAACCGCGATATCGTTGTGGTTTCGCTCTACTCGACAGGAAGGTCATCACTTGCAAGAATCTTCGTGATGATCGGCTTCATCATTTCGATGAATTGCGGACGTTCATGCTCGGGATGCCTCAGCGTGCGGGCCGGAATGCCGCCAAACAAGGTAAACAACATCTCCGTCCGCAAAACAGGCGTTGTAATTCCGGCATTCTCCAGGACGCCACAAAACTCTTCCCGTATTTCACGATCATAGTTCTGCAAGATCTCGGCAACCGACGGATTTCTCTGCGCCTCGGCAAGAATCTCGAAATTCAAAACCGTTCGGAACGGGTCCTGATGCTTGATAATAATGTCGATGACGAGTGGAGCGATTTGATCTCGGATTTCAGTGCCGCTCAGATTACGGAAGTCTTCCATTCTGTCTTTTTGGCGCAACAATTCGCGCTCCACCACAGCCTCTATCAACAAATCCTTGGACGCAAAGTAATGATACAGATGGCCAACACTGATGCCACATTCTTTGGCGATCCCGGAAATGCCCGCGCCATGGAATCCCTTCTCAACGAAGTGAATCTCAGCGCAGTCCAGAATTTCAGCAACGCGACTCTCACGTTTCGCGGCCGTCTTCGATTTGCTCATAACTGTCATGCAGAAAAACACCTAAATTCCACTATGCCCTCTCCTTGACATGCTGCACCGCAACACTAGATAGAGCGTTCACTCTAGAATTGTTATATTGAAGCCATTCGGCTCGTCAAGGAATCCTCATGGAAGTTCTAAGAAAAAGTATTTCGGCAGCGACCTTGTCCGTCGCCTTCCTGCTGACGGCCTGTGGTAACGAAGGCAGTACAGTAGAGGTTCCGCAACAGCCAGCTCCAGTTGTAAAGACTCTCACGACCGAACTCGTATCGGTCCCCAACGCCGTTGAGTTGACTGGACGCGCGCGGGCCCACGCCGAAGCGGAGATCCGCCCGCAGGTCACCGGCATCATCAAGGAGCGGCTGTTCAAGGAAGGCGACCTCGTCTCGCGTGGACAAGCGCTCTATCAGATTGATGCAGACGAGTATGCCGCAGATGTGCGAAGTGCCGAGGCCGCATTGGCGCGTGCCCAGGCTTCTGCAAATGTCGCAAAGGAAACCGCCAAGCGGTTCGCCGACCTCGCAAAGATCAACGCTGTCAGCCAGCAGGAATATGATCAGGCCGCGGCTACGGCCCAGGAAGCAGAAGCGGATATTGCGCTTCAAAAGGCTGCTCTGGACCGCGCACGCATCGATCTTGCCCGCACCAGGATTTCTTCCCCCATCGCCGGACGCATTGGTCGATCATCGGTCACACAAGGCGCGCTCGTCACTCAAAACCAGACTGAAACACTCGCCAACGTGCTTCAAATCGATCCGATCTATGTGGACCTTACCGTTTCCAGCAATCGCGTCCTCAACATGCGCCGCCAGATTGCGTCCGGGCGGGTTGCCTCCAAGGGAATCGACACGGTGCCAGTGAACATCATCCTCAGCGACGATACGACGTATCCCCTGCAAGGTGAACTCGAATTCAGCGAAATCAATGTCGACGAAAGTGCCGGTACAGTAGCGGTACGTGCGCTCGTACCAAACCCTGATGGTATTATCCTGCCGGGCATGTTCGTCCGCGCAAACTTCGTTGCCGGCATGTACGAAAATGTCATTACGCTGCCGCAATCGGTCGTCTCGCGGACCCCAACGGGCGAAGCCTCCGTCATGGTCGTCAAAGATGACAACACAATTGAGCAGCGCGCTATTCAGGTCGAGCAATACAACGACAATTCATGGATTGTGCTGGACGGCTTGGAGGAAGGCGAAAGAGTCGCCGTTTCAAATCTTCAAAACCTGCGTGCAGGTGTGACAGTTGATCCGATTTCCAGCGCAGCACAAATATCCGCCGCCCGCGACTCGCGCAGCGAACTGAACTAGCGAACCCTGGACACTCGACATGGCTAAATTCTTTATCGACCGCCCGGTGTTTGCCTGGGTGATTGCAATCATCATCATGCTTGCAGGCGGCATGGCGCTGCGCGCGCTTCCAATCGCTCAGTATCCGGATATCGCGCCCACAACGGTCAGCATTTCAGCGAACTATCCGGGGGCATCCGCCGAAGCAGTCGAGAATGCGGTGACGCAAGTCATCGAACAGCAACTCACCGGCCTTGATGGACTCGACTATATATCGTCGTCCTCGAATTCCAACGGTTCAATGTCGATTACGTTATCCTTTGAGCCCGGCACAGATGCCGATATTGCCCAGGTTCAAACCCAAAACAAAATCTCGCTCGCGACACCGCTTCTGCCGGAAGAAGTGCAGCGTCAGGGCGTGACCGTGAGCAAGGCAAGCGGCAGCTTCCTGCTGGTAACAGCATTTTATTCTCCAAACAGCACACTCAACCAGATCGACATCGGCGACTTTGTTCGCTCCACCGTCTATGACACAATCAGCCGCATCGACGGTGTCGGTAGCGTTCAGGTGTTCGGATCGCAGTACGCAATGCGTATCTGGCTAGAGCCTGAAAAGCTGGCGCAATACCAACTTACTCCGTCTGACGTCACGCAAGCTATCCAGGCCCAGAACGCACAGGTCGCCACTGGCGCACTAGGCGGAACTCCTTCAGTGCCAGGCCAGGAGATCAACGTCACCGTGACGCTTCAATCCCTGTTGTCGACTCCAGAGCAATTCGAGAAGCTGCTGATCCGCACAACGCCTGCGGGTGGATCCGTCCGACTGGAAGATGTCGCACGGGTCGAACTCGGCGCCCAGGATTATTCAACCATCGCTCGCTTCAATGGCAAGCCGGCAACGGGTGTGGCGATCTCTTTGGCGACGGGCGCAAACGCGCTCGAAACAGCCGAGCGAGTCAAGGAAGCCGTCAGGAACATGTCGCCATCCTTTCCAGCCGATCTGGAGTACCAGTTCCCCGTTGACTCGACACCCTTCATCGAAACCTCGATCCATGAAGTTCAGAAAACGCTGTATGAAGCGATTGTCCTCGTATTTGTCGTTATCCTGATCTTCCTGCAAAGCTTCCGTGCGTCGTTGATCCCGATCATTGCGGTTCCAGTTGTCTTGCTCGGCACGTTCGCCGTGCTCCTCCTGTTCGGCATGTCCATCAACACACTTACCATGTTCGCCATGGTGCTGGCCATCGGTCTCCTCGTGGACGATGCCATCGTAGTGGTGGAGAATGTTGAACGGGTCATGCATGAAGACGGCCTCTCCCCCTATGATGCCACCGTTAAATCCATGCAGCAGATCACCGGAGCCCTGGTGGGTATTGCCGTGGTCCTATCCGCTGTCTTCGTGCCTATGGCCTTTTTCCCGGGTTCTGCCGGCATTATCTATCGCCAGTTTTCGGTTACGATCGTATCTGCCATGGCGCTGTCCGTGCTAATTGCGGTGGTCTTATCACCGGCCTTGTGCGCCACACTATTAAAGCCATCCTCCGGGAACGGAAAGTCATGGCACATGACCCCGGCGCGCGCATTCAATTCCGGCTTTGACAAACTCACCAATGCATATGAAGGCGCGGTCACAAGGATCATTCGCCGCAGATGGATCATGCTTGCCAACTTCGCGGTAATCATGGCGGTCACCGGCCTATTGTTTGTACGCCTGCCCACGGCATTCCTGCCCGACGAAGACCAGGGCACATTGATGACCATTGTCCAGTTGCCTGAAAGCGCAACCCTGGAGCGGACTGCTGCCGTGATGGATGATGTGCGGAAGTATTATGCTGCGAATGAAGAAGACAATATCATGGGCCTGTTCACCGTCGCTGGCTTCAGCGTTGTCGGTCAGGGCCAGAACAATGGCATGGCCTTCGCGGCTATGAATGATTGGTCTGAACGGCCGGGTCCTGAAAACTCTGTCCAGTCTATCGCAGGCCGTGCTTTTGGCGGTCTGTCCCAAATCGACGAAGCCCGGATTTTCCCGATCGTTCCCCCGCCTATTCGGGAGATGGGCAATTCGAACGGCTTTGATCTCTACATTCAGAACACAGGCGGACTTACCCACGCTGAATTTGTGGATGCCCGGAACCAACTTCTCGGCATGGCCTCTCAGGATCCGCGCCTGATGGGCGTCCGCCCGAATGGCAGCGAAGATGGTCCACAGTTCAAGATGAATCTCGACTACCAGAAAGCTCAAGCTCTCGGCGTGTCTGTTGCCGATGCCACAAGCGTCCTGTCCGTGGCCTTCGGGGGAAGCTATGTGAATGACTTCATCGACCGGGGTCGTATCAAGCGTGTCTATGTTCAGGGGGATGCCGAAGACCGTATGCAACCGGAAGACATTTCCAAGTGGCACGTGCGCACCTCGTCCGGCGAGATGACTCCGCTTGACGAGATCGTGTCCGGCGAATGGTCATATGGTTCTCCCCAGCTCCAGAGATTTGGCGGCGTACCCGCAATCAATATTCAGGGATCTCCGGCAGAGGGCGAAAGTTCCGGTGTAGCCATGCAGATCATGGAAGACATGGTCAGCCAGTTGCCTGGCAACATCTCTCTTGAATGGAGCGGGCTCAGCCGTCAGGAGCGCCAAGCTGGCAACCAGGCAACGATGCTATACATTCTGTCCCTTCTCTTTGTATTCCTCTGCCTAGCTGCTCTTTATGAAAGCTGGACAATTCCAGTCTCGGTCCTGCTGGTCGCCCCGCTTGGCGTTACGGGCGCTGTATCTGCGGCAAACCTCTTTGGTCTCGCTAATGACGTCTTCTTCCAGGTCGGCCTCTTGATGACTGTTGGTCTCGCCTCCAAGAACGCGATCCTGGTCGTCGAGTTCGCGCGGACCCTCGAAGATCAAGGCAAGGACGTTGTCACGGCGACCATCGAAGCCGTACGGCAGCGCATTCGCCCCGTCTTGATGACGTCGTTTGCTTTTGGCTTTGGTGTCTTGCCACTCGCCCTCAGTACCGGCGCAGGCTCAGAAAGCCGAAATGCAATGGGCTGGATCATGGTGGGTGGCGTTATAGCCGCCATGACCTTCAGCCTGCTGTTCGCCCCTCTCTTCTATGTTCTAGTTCGCCAGGTTACGACGCGCCTGCGCGGTCAACGCCCTGCCACGTCCGGAGATCAAGCATGAGCCGTCAAAAATACCTCGCCGCCCCGCTCAGTGCGCTTGTCCTGACCGGCTGTGTCAATCTGGCACCAGACTATGAGCGCCCGATAGCGCCCGTGCCGACAGATCTTCCCGTTTCGGAGCCTTCGGTGAGTGGGGTCTCCACACTTGCATGGCAAGACATCGTTCAGTCGGATGAGTTGCGTGTACTGATCGATCTGTCGCTGGACCAGAACCGCGACCTGCGAACTGTCGCCGCCACTGTCGAAGTGGCACGTGCGAACCTCGTCACGTCTCGGTCAGGTTTCTGGCCGACCTTCACCGGGTCCGGTAGCGCGCAGAAGGGCGGCACCTTTCGGGATGACGCAACATATTCGTCTTCCTTCGGTGACAGCACTTCCGCGCAAATAGGAGTCTCTGCTTGGGAACTAGACTTCTTCGGGCGTATCCGGAACACGAACGATGCCGCCCTGCAGACCTATCTGGCGAGTGTCGAAGGCGAACGCGCCACCAAGATTTCCCTGGTGGCATCTGTCGCGGAAGCGTGGCTCCAACTCGCGGCAGACCAGGAATTGCTGAGACTGGCCGAACAGACGGCGAGCAGTCAGAATGAAAGCCTCGACCTCACACAGGCTCTGTTCGATGCGGGCACTGCCAGCGAGATCGACTTGCGTCGGGCCTCGGCGTCTGTTGCGTCAGCCCAGGCACAAGCGGCAGAGTTCCGGGCAACTGTCCGCCGAGACCTGAATACCCTGCGTTATCTGGTGGGAACAGACTTGCCACCGTCCATTGAAGCGCACGTCGAGCTGACCCCATCTCCCGTTGTACTTGACCTGCCGGTTGGCCAGACTTCCTCAGTTCTGTTGCGCCGCCCGGATGTCATTCAGGCAGAACGCAATCTATTGGCGGCCAATGCCAATATAGGCGCTGCACGCGCTGCCTATTTCCCATCGGTCTCCCTGACCGGCGGTGCGGGCGTAGTCGGCGGCGACCTGGCGGATCTGTTCGAAGGCGACTATGCGACGGGCTGGACTTTTACGCCGAGTGTTTCGGTGCCCATCTTTGACTTCGGCACGAGACGCGGAAATCTGGACGCAGCCCGCGCGAATGCCGACGCGGCTCTCGCAGCCTATGAAGGCACCATTCAGCAGGCCTTCCGCGAAGTTGCAAACGCCCTCGCCGTATCCGAGACAATCTCCAGCAGACTGGATGCTCTGGAACAGCTTGCTGACGACACAGGCGTCACCTTCTATCTGTCGCAAGAGCGCTTCAAATCAGGCCTTGATGATTATCTGACGGTGCTGGATGCCCAGCGTGAAAACTACAATGCTCAGCAACAACTCATTCTCGCCAACCTGGATCGCGGCCTGAATAGTCTTGCCCTTTACCGCGCGCTGGCGGTCTGGGATGCTTCTCTGGATGAGGCTCCCGGGGATTAAGCTCGCTGACGTCCCACAGGCAGGAGAAATATAATTCGACAAATATTTTGTATGTTGAAACAAAACATACAAAACCTCTGGACATGAAGGCATACTATATACGATATCCGCGAAATTCAGGTAACCTCACCCTCCGGGAGTCACGAGCATGCAGATCGGCGTTCCAAAAGAGATCAAGAACAATGAGTTTCGGGTCGGCCTTACGCCAGAGAGCGTCAGCGAATTCACCGCGCGCGGGCACAAGGTACTGGTGGAAACGCAAGCAGGCATGGGCATCGGCGCAACAGACGATGCGTATCGCGCCGTCGGCGCGGAGATCGCGGAGACAGCCGCAGATGTGTTCGCCACTTGCGAGATGATCATCAAAGTGAAGGAGCCGCTGGCACCCGAACGCACACAATTGCGGCCCGGCCAGATCCTGTTCACCTATCTCCATCTGGCTCCAGATCCGGAACAGACGCAGGATCTGATGAAATCCGGCGCGACGTGTATCGCCTATGAAACCGTGACCGACCGCACCGGCGGCCTGCCCCTGCTCAAACCGATGAGCCAGGTTGCCGGACGTCTCGCCGTTCAGGCCGGGGCCTCGGCCCTGGAAAAAGCAAAGGGCGGCCGCGGCGTGCTGATTGGCGGCGTGCCGGGCGTACACGCCAGCCGGGTCGTGATCATTGGTGGCGGCGTGGTCGGCTTCAATGCGGCACAGATGGCCGTCGGCATGCATGCGGACGTTACCATCCTCGACCGCAATCCGGATGTGCTCGAACGCCTCGCCACGCATTTCGAGGCTGGCGCGAATACAGTTTACTCGACCCGGGCAACGCTGGAACAGGAAATTGCCCAGGCCGATCTCGTAATCGGCGCGGTGCTCGTCCCCGGTTCTGCAGCGCCGAAACTCATCACGCGCGAAATGTTGTCTATCATGCAGCCCGGCGCAGTGATGGTGGATGTCGCGATCGACCAGGGTGGTTGTTTCGAAACCTCCCATCCCACCACGCATGATGCTCCAACTTATGTGGTCGATGACATCGTCCACTATTGCGTGGCGAACATGCCCGGCGCCGTAGCACGCACATCCACCTACGCGCTCAACAATGCGACTTTGCCCCATGCTTTGCGAATCGCTGACAAGGGTTGGAAGGCAGCGCTCAAGTCGGACCCGCACCTGGCAGCAGGCCTCAACGTCTGGGATGGCAAAGTTACGTGCGAAGCTGTCGCGGAAAGTCTGGAACTAGAGCTAACGCCATTGGCGGAAGCGCTCGCCTAGCGTTCCGGAAAAGTGGGGTCAATTGGTGAGTAGTTCTGCTCGCAATTCGGCGCATCCCGCAGGCAGTTCAGCATTGAACATCGTGGTCTCAAACGCTGATACCGGTTGGAACAGGCGCAGGCTGTTGGTCAGGAAAACCCTGTCTGCGGATCGAAGGTCATCAAGCGAGATCGACCGCTCCGAAACGGCGCAATTGCCAACACGCCCCCTGCACAAAATCCAGTTCCGCATCACACCGGGCAGAGCGCCATCCCCAACGGGCGGCGTGAAGATAGCTCCATCCATCTGCACGAACACATTCGCCACACTGGCACAGGCAAGATGCCCAGCGGGCGAGAAAAAGAACGCTTCATCAAAACCAGCTTGAACTGCCGCGCGCAATGCAACGATATTGTCTGTGTAGGACAAGGTCTTGTAGCGAGCCGTGATGGAAGTTGGATTGCGCAGGATCGTGCTTTTGTGCACTCGCACAGCATCTGGCGTCAGACTCACACTATATTCTGAAACACGCGCGATGAGGGTCGGCGAAGCCGCCATATGATCCGCGAGCCCGCGAACCCCAGCGCCGCGTGTGACCGTGATACGCAATGCACCCGACGCAGAGTCTTCAATCGCCGTATCCATGACACGAGCAACGGCCTTGCGCTCAAGATCAATGCCCAGTGCAGCAGCACCTTCGATCAAGCGGTCCAAGTGTGCATCGCGCAGAATGACGCGTCCATCGCTGACGAGCGACGTGTCGAACACGCCATCTGCCAACAACAAGCCGCGGTCCCGCAGGTCAAACAGTTCGGACTGGTCAGACAAGGCAGACGGCTGAGACAAGATCATTCCGGTTTCCAGTTCTTCGCGAGCTGTACAAAATTCCTGATCAGCTCAGCGCCATGCTCGGTAAGCACAGACTCTGGGTGAAACTGGACACTGAATAGCGGAAAGGACGTGTGTGACAGCGCCATAATGTCTCCCTCCGCAGATACCGCATCAATTTGAAATTGGTCCGGCAAATCATCAAATGTTGCCACGAGAGAATTGTACAGACCGACATCAAAAGCGCGGGGCAAGCCAGCAAACAAGGCTCCGCCCTGCACTGACAACGTCGTGGTGCGTCCATGGCGGGGAAAATTGGACCTGACAATCTTGCCCCCATAAACCTGCGCGATCGCCTGATGCCCAAGACACACTCCGAGAACTGGCAGCTTCCCAGCGAAGTACTGAACTGCTTCCAAGCAGATCCCTGCCTCATTCGGTGTACATGGTCCCGGCGACAGGACGAGCGCTTGAGGCGCAAGATCGGTGATTTCATGGAGAGCAATCCGGTCACTATCAACGACCGTCACATCCGCGCCTTCGCATGTCAGATAGCGCGCGAGATTATGAACGAAACTGTCGCGATTGTTGAGCACGAGGATCATGCCTTCTTCCCCACCCGGAACAGGGACGGCGCGATCCGCTCTGCCTTCAGCTCTGACTCTGCCAGCTCGCCAACCGGGTCCGACATCAAAGTGATACCCCCGCCGGCCAACAGCGTGCTCTCTGTCGGCAAATGATCAATCGTACGGATCAGGATGTTGAAATCCAATGCACCATCAAAACCGACATACCCAATAGCTCCGCAATACGCGCCACGAGGACGTTGCTCCAGTTCGTCAATGATTTCCATCGCGCGCAATTTCGGCGCGCCTGTGATGGATCCACCGGGAAACACTGCCTTGAACAGGTCAATGCCATCCTTGTCGTCCGACAAGTCGCCCTCAATGGTCGAGACGAGGTGATGAAGATTGGAGAATGTCTCCAAGCGGCAAAGCGATGTCACTTCAACCGATTCAGGTTCGCACACGATGGACAAATCATTCCGTAGAAGGTCAGTTATCATGATGTTCTCGGCGCGGTCCTTCTCAGAGGCCAACAGGCCTGCCTGCGCCAGATCGTCCTCGATCAGGTCAGCCTCGCGTCTGACGGTTCCCTTGATCGGCTCCGCCACGACTCGCCCCGTGGCCGAAGCGGAGATCAAGCGCTCTGGCGATGCGCTTGCCAGAACACGCCCTTGAAAATGGCCGAACGCCGCGAAGGGCGCAGGCGTCCGCTCGCGCATCTGCAGGTAGTTGGAAAAAGCCGATGACACGTCGCAATGCGATGCCACCCAATTCTGCGCAATGTTGGCCTGATAAATGTCGCCATCCAGAATATAATCCTGTGTACGCTTTACGGCCGCAACATAATCAATAGCCTGATCCGGGTGTGACCAGCCCAATGGCACGTCGACATCCGGGGCGCGCCGCGTGTCGCCAAGACGGGTCAGCACCTCCGCAATCTTCGCATCTGCCAGCGCGTCATCCTCTTCTGCGTTCGTCGCCCTCAGCCCGGCCGACATGACCCAAGTCTTCTGACCCTCAAGATCGAATGCCAGCAACGTGTCGTACAAGTTGAATTCAATCAAATCAGAGCGCGGCATGTGTCGCGACTGGAATCGCTCAAGGAAGAGTGGCGCAGCGTCATAGGAAACATAGCCCGCCGCGCCGCCTTGGAACGGGGGACCTTCCGCAATGCGCTGCCGTTCGGTGCTGCGTATCCAGGCCCTTACTTCGTCCGCCCTGTCTGCGAAGCCATCCTCACCGCGTGACAGCTCCTCCGCACGAACCTGCAAAGTCGCGATTGGTGCAATGCAGAGATATGACCAGCGTGATGAAGGGTGATCGGTATCCGCGCTATCGAGCCAGAGGGTTGCCGCATCGCCATAGAAAAGTGTGGCGGCCCGGACGGGATCACATGAGTCTAGAAGAGCGTAGCGCATTCAGATGCCTGGTCAGGAAATGTATACGCCTTGGCTAGACCAACAGGCCCGCAGCAAGTCAATTGCACACACGCATTGAGAATGACTTGCAGGCGCATATTCGCGCATGTTAGGAGGCGAAACTCCACCAGACCGCGCCGAACTTCAGACGGCGCAATACAGATAATGAGCCCTGACGGAATGAGCCTCTCCCAGACCGCCCCCGCAAAACGCGCATCCTTGAAAATGTTCATCAAGCGTCAGGTGCGAACCGTTCACTGGATGTCTGGCGCGCTCTGTCTTGTCGGCATGATGCTGTTCGCGGCGACTGGCATTACGCTCAATCATGCCAGCGATCTTACCTCAAAGCCAAAAACCATCGAAGGCGAGAGCATCCTGCCAGGCGAGTTGGTCACGCTACTTGATGAACATGCGAAGACTGGCGCCGAGTCCGGCCTGCCCGCCGAGGTCGCGACCTATCTCAAATCTGAGACGAGCTTTGATACAACAGGCCGCCCGGTCGAATGGACCGATTTTGACGCGTATATCACCCTGCCCCGGCCCGGTGGAGATGCCTGGATCAGCATTGACCGTGAGACCGGCGAAGTCATGTTCGAAAAAACCAGTCGCGGCGCGGTCGCCTATCTCAACGACCTGCACAAGGGCCGAAATACTGGCTTCGCCTGGACATTGTTTCTCGACCTGTTCGCCATTGCAGTTGTCTTGTTCTGTGCGTCTGGGCTCTGGTTGCTGCAGATGCATTCCACGCGCCGCCCCAGCACATGGCCACTTACGATTGCGGGCTTTGCCTTGCCGATCCTGCTGCTTCTTGTTTTCACACATACCTGACGGCCGACACGCGGGCATTTGTCGCCAGCGTCAGCACTGCTCCACAGATCTTTCTGCTACGGCTTGGCCAACCTCGTCCTGAATAATCCATTACAGGACAAGTCCGTCAGAAACCGCCACTGTACCTGTTGAAATCCTTTCTGCTCGACGGAGTCAGTTGACTCAATGTGATAAGAACAAATAATGAACAAATGGCCTCAATCCCATCTTCCCTGAAGGACGCGTTTCATAGCTTCCCGCCTCAGCAGCAGCCGAGCCTGTCTTTTCCACTCGGTCTGGGAGAGGCAGGTGTCCATGAGATCTGCGAGACCTCACACGGGGACTTTCCGGCGATGACCGGCTTTGCGCTCGCGGCACGCACACGTCGCAAGGGCCCTGTTATCTGGATCCGCCAGTCCAGCCTGAAACAGGCCCATGGCGGCCTCCTTCAGGCTGGCTGCCGAGAAGTCGCCCCGGACCTGCCCCCAAGCCTGAACATCACCCCGCGCAAGCCTGCAGAAGCTCTCTGGGCCACCGAAGAAGCCATCCGCTCCGGTGTGGCCTCACTGGTGATTGCAGAATTGGAGGATGCCAGTTTCACCGCCTCGCGCCGTCTCGCACTTGTATCCGGGCGGCATGGCACGCCGGTCATCCTGTTGATGCCCTATACGCGGGACGGCGCCACCGCTGCCAGTGCCCGGTGGCGTCTTTCCCCCCGTCCCTCATCCCCCAACCGTTATGACACGCATGCCCCCGGAGCGCTCCGCTGGAAGGCTGTGCTCGAACGGTCCCGCCAGGCCCCGCACATGGCAGGGCAGTCCTTTGATCTGGAGCTTGACGATGAAACGCTATCTTTGCGTGTGGTTTCCGGACTGGCCGCTGACCCGGCTCCGGCGCGCTCGCCGCGGCCTCAGGACCGGATCGGCCCGCCCGGCCTCCGGCAAACCGCCTGATCCCCACCTGCCCTTTGCCCTGCTTGAAAACAGCACCAAGGGTCTGCGCATCGCCGCTGCCAATGACCCTGCCCGTCAGCTTGGCATAACAGAGGGGTTGGTCTTCACCGATGCACGGGCCCGCGTGCCCAACCTTGTTACCGAGGACATGGACCCGGTCGCCGACATCCGTGCCCTGTCCGCACTTGGCGACTGGATGATCCGGTTTACGCCGCTGATCGCGATCGATGGCACTGACGGCCTCATCCTGGAGACCACGGGGTGCGAACACCTCTATGGCGGCGAACTGGCCATGATGGAGACACTATCCGATCTGCTGGAGCGCAATGCCATCCCGCACAGGCTGGGCCTTGCCGGCACGCTGGGCGCAGCCTCCGCTCTGTCCCGTGCCGCGCCGGGCACCTGCCTGAAAGAAGGCGAAGAACAGGCTGGCCTTGCCGAACTTCCCGTCGCAGCCCTGCGCCTGTCGCCTGACGCCGAAACCCTGCTGCGCCGCTTCGGCCTCACGCGGATCGGCCAGCTTTACGGCATCGATCGTAAAGCTCTGGGGCGGCGCTTCCAGTCAAGATCCGCCGCCGATGCGGTACTCCTAAGGCTCGACCAGGCCTTGGGCCTGCGCCATGAACCACTGGCGCCCCTGCGTCCCCTGCCGATCCGATCCGCCCGGTTGAACTGTCCGGAACCGATTGCCACCAGCGAAGCCATCGGAATTGGCCTCGAACAACTGGCGCAGGATCTGTGTGAGGCCCTCGGGGCGGCTGGTCTCGGCGCGCGGCACTTTCTGCTCATGGCTTTCAAGTCTGACGGTACACGCGCTGAACTGGAAGTGAAGACCGCCCGCCCTGCGCGTGAGCCGAAACACATTCTCCGCCTGTTTCGTGAACGGATCGATTCGATTGACCCCGGCTTTGGTATCGACCTGCTTTTGCTCGAAGCCCATCGCACGGACAGGATGGAGACCAGCCCTATGGCGCTGTCGGGCGACCTCGCCTCAGCGGACATGAAC
>Ga0098074_1001113_pt1 | contig 14807 bp, 3 predicted proteins | sample 32_taG_FD_75064 | JGI IMG/M metagenome (GOLD analysis project Ga0098074, IMG submission 75064) | Marine viral communities from the Gulf of Mexico - 32_GoM_OMZ_CsCl metaG | ecosystem: Environmental > Aquatic > Marine > Oceanic | place: Atlantic Ocean: Gulf of Mexico | collected 2015-07-12
GATTCTCATTCAGAAGAGGAGTCTGTAGACCCTGCTCAAGTAGATCTAGAAGACTCTATTGCTGAGATTGAAGCAGAGAATGCTGCTGATGCTGAGATGCAAGAGATGAAGACTGAGCAGATTATTGAAGAGAGAGAAGAGGAGGATAATACACCTATAGTTAAAGCTAAAGATACAAAACCTTTTCCTACAGAAGATGATGCACCTGTGTATGATGAAGATCAGATTGCAGAGCGTATCAGAGAGGATGAAGCTGCAGTAGCTGAAGTATGTGATGAACAAGAAGTTACATATGAAGAGGCGCAAGAATATGTTGCAGCACAAATGGCCGTAGATAAATTAGATGCTGAAGAAGAAGGCAAAAGATTTGTTAGTGATGAGAACATTGATGCCACTGTAAAAAGTGAAGATGCTGATTTCAGTTTAGAATTCAGTGTTGATGACGAGGATGATGATGATGTACAATCAGGTGACATGGACTTCGGTTTTGCATAATAAATTAGGGAGATGACTTAGGTTGTCTCCCTTTTTTTTACTCCTCCTCTTTACCGAAGACATGGAAGTGTACAGTAAGTACTAATAAATACAAGGTAAATGTATTTATGTTTTCTTTGTCTGTAGCACCTATGTATTCCCACCCCAGGGCAAACCTATCATGAGGTAAATGTAATGCAAATTCTAACTGCCAATTCATTATATATTGATTAAGCTTTCATAAACTTTAACTGCTTCTCTTGGATTCATATTGTATCCAGGTAAACCTATAAGCTTTAAAAAGTAAGCCCAAGCTTTGTTGTCACCTTTCTCAAACTTACCTGACTTTCTTTTATACTCTTCTGTTATATTCCAAGGCATAATCTGTCCAACAAATCTTACCATTTTTTCTACAGTTGTTAATGCAGCTGACGGAGACCTTACAGTTCTATACACATCTATAGGATTTAAATACTGAAATGTTTCAGACCTCATCCTAATAGCTTCATACATCATAAAGTTATATGCATAATTATCTTCAAGATCTTCATCATCTCCTGCTGCCATAGCAAGAATAGCAATCAAGCCCATTAAACTAAATATTATAGAGAATTCTGCTAGCGCCCTTTTTATATTTGCTTTTTGTGCAGGGCTGTATGAACTCCACTGTTTAGATAAATTAAACTGATAGGTTCTTAAATCACTTGTTAGAGCTCTACCAAATGTTATATAGTGACCTTCTGATGCAGCACCAATTTCTTCATCCCATGAGTATCGCTTAAATCTTCTTTTGAATCCAGGATACATATGTTTCCTGTACATCATAGCCAATCTACCTAGACCATATCTTTGTATTGTACCTTTATCAAAGTTATTATAGATACCATGCATCTTTTTACTTAATCCATGTATTCTATCTTGGACACTGCGTCTGTCTTTTTCTGTAAAAGGTCTGTAAGTTTTCTTACCATTCTCATCTATTTCTATAAACTCAATATTATCCTGAGCATCCTTTAATTCATATTTTTCATAAGCTTCATATAAACTAATTTCTTGTTTAGTTTTTTTGTCACGTACTTTTGTATTGTTCAATATAGATAACATACCAGAGTATTGAATCTCATGTTCACCAAAGTACTGGTTAAAGAATAAGGTATCTGTCCTTATGAGTTTATTTAATGTACCCATAGTAATTTTTCTACCATAATTATCTCTAAAGTCTCCCTGCATAGGGTCATAAAGTTCTCCTAATCTACCCATAAAACTTGTAGGAGTTGGTTGACCAAAATCACCTATCATACCTGGCAAGTGTTTACTATACTGAACCATACCTTTTCTATAATCTTTAACAGTAAAAAATTCTGCACCTTGAGCCTCGATGATCAACTGTATATTACCTTGTAATCCATTAGCAACACCTTTTAATAAGTCAGCAGCAATAGTAGTTATTGCTGATATCCCTGTAGCTGTATTACTCAGCTTCTGCCAAGAAAGCTCTTTCCCTAAAATATTAATGTTTTCCTTTTTCTGCATCTCACCGTAAACAACCATGTCAATAAATGCATCTAAGTGTAGCTTACTCCAAGACTGACCGTTTGCTCTAATATAATTTTCATAACCAAATCTAGCAGCAAAGGAGTCATATACTTTTTCTCCAGTAGTTTTATTAAATTCTGGTACTATTCTTTCACCAATAATCTGTTTCATTAAGTTTATTTCACCATTGATATCATTCATAGCAGCATACTTATTGGCCATTTGATTAAAGACCAATACACTACTTGCTAAATCAAAACTTAAATCATTTAGATCTATCTGTTGTGTAAAATATATAGGTAAAAAATTAACTGCAGTACCATCAATTCCTTGAATTTCTGATTCAACGTCATAAGTCTGCATTTTAGTAGCTTCTTTTATTTTAGTTCTAGCTAAGTTTACTACACCTTCATCTTGGAATCTTTCTAAATCTTTTTTATTTATAGATGGTATTCTTGTACCAGGCCTTTGTGTTTCAGGTATTTTTTCTTGAGAAGCATAGTACATATCAGTAAGAGTCTTATGATATCTACCCATCTCATTTTTAGGTTTACCTCTGTTGTCATACATAGCTCTCCACTTCTCACTGATAAACTCATCACTCGGCTCAGTAATTTCTTTTATTCTTTCATAATTTACCCACCTTGCATATTGTTTATCATCCATGATACCAGCATTCTTTTCTTTTAAAGCTCTTGCATCAATTGCATTTATCTCATCAATAGATTTAAGCTTTGTAATTTTATCATACAACTGTGATCTTCTCTTCTCTCTCCACTTCTTTTGTAAGTTTTTCTGTACAGGAGTTAATGATAAAGGATTTAAGTCTGCATAAGGCATAGGATTTTCTTTGTGCCATTTAGCAGTTACTTCACCATATTTTTTATAATCGTATTTAGATACAAAGTGTACTTCCTCTCGATATATAATATTTCCTTTTTCATCCTTTTTGTTCCTTGTATAATAAGAACCCTTCTTTTTATCACTCCATACTTTCTCTTGTACTGGCACTTGTTGTATTTCAAAAAGTCCTTCATTAAAACGTTTTGGATTATCTCTACTAGCTGGTGCAGAACCTAAATATTTTTTAAAGGCTTCTGCTACAGTCCTCTTAGCTTCAATATCATCTAGTCTTGCTAGCTCAAACTGATCTTTTACAGCTTTTGCAAACAAGGCCACTGCACTATCAGGGGAACTAATAAGCGGTCCTATAAGATAATCAAATACTCCTTCATCTACAGATGCCATTTGAAGGTTCTTTATCATTTGATCTTTATCTGTAGCTTTTGTACTTAGATAATTTAACTGAGCTTGTTTACTTTTAATTAATGATTCTTTTTTCTTTTCGCTTCTGTTTGATTCTTGAATATCTTTTATCTGTTTATTTATAATTTCTATTTCTTGCTTAAGACCTGCAGCAGAAAATGTAGACCTTGCATCTAACAAGAAATCAGCCATTAAAGGAATAGCTTCAGTAAGAACTCTTTGTTTAATTGTATCTCTTATTGAAATTGCCTCTTTTAGTTTTTGTTGAGGAGTTAGTTTAGATTTACCGTCATCATCCTTTTCAAATATAGCAGCAGACTCTTCCTCTGTAGTATTAAAATAGTCAAAGATATCTTGTTTATTGATCTCATCTAAAAAGTTATAGCTTGTTGCATAATCATTAAGAACGATTAAGTCATTGAGTAAATCTTTTCTTTGGGCATCTTCTTTTTGCGCATTGATTGTAAACTCTTTCATTAAAGACTTTTGCTGTAATGATTGTTTGTAAGCTTCATCTATAAATAGAGTTATTGATTTAACACCTTCAGCTTCTTCAATATTTTCTCTCAAAGCTTTTAGTCTATTATACTGTCTATCTTGATCTTTTTTATTTTTAAATTTCATTTTAGACAAAGCTCTAGATCTATTTCGTAGATAAAGTACAGTCTTATCAACTAAATTTTGTAAGCTATCACCACTTTCTTTAGGGGTAATCTCATCAACTTTCTCTGCTTCTATAGCTTCTTCTGACTGTTCTTTAACATTTAAGTCTGGATTCTCTGAATATCCTTCCTCAATCCAAATCTCTAAGGCTACATCTTCATTACCTTGAGCTCTTTTGAGAACTGCTTTCCACTGTGGACTATTTTTATTGGGACATGTTGCTGCCATCTTAACAAAGTATTTTTAATATTTTTTTATATGACTGTGTAAACTGTTCTTGAGTATCAGCATTTCTCATTTCATCTAAAATATCTTCGAGAAAAAGCCCATTCAAACCAAACAGTTCATTTATATAATCGTTAGTTGCTAACTCTTGTATTTCAGCTACAGCCATATCTCTTTCTTTTTCATTTACAGGTGTTGTTTTTTCTTGTAAAGAACCTGACTGTAAATTTACATTTCTTTCTAATACTGTATAATTATATTTGTTAATTAAATTATACACTGATCCGCTGACTTGCTCCCATCTTTGACTACCTACTTCAAATGCCAGTGGAGGATAACCTAACCTTTGTGTTAAATCAGCAAATGCATCTATGCTAGGTTGAATTGCAAACGTGTCTTCTTGTTCTTGAGTAGTTGTTTCAGGTGATCTAGGTGTAATTATTACTCTATGTGTAAAGTCATTTTTAGTTTCTTTAACTTCAAATATATCTGGGTATTTTCTTTCAAGAGCTCTCATTGCTCTAAGATTAGGCATATATACTTCTGTCTTAGAAATCTCTCTTTGAAGAATACCTGATGTATCACCTATAGATACTAGATAAGTATCACCTTTTTTATTTATAATTCCTCTTAAAAAAGAAGCAATACCATCCTCATTCATAAAAGGATTTTGCTTTAATTTTATATCCAGCTTTTCAACTGCATTCTGAGGTATTTTACTTTTAATAATTTTATTAACTTCCCTTAATGTTGGTATATAAAAATCCTGATCTCTCTGAGTATTTCTATTTTTAGGATTAGTGCGTATTAAAATATCTGCAACCCTATCACCATACCTTTCAAAAAGTTTTAAATATTCCTTACTTGATTTATTAATACAGCCCATTAGTTCTTAGTTACATTTATCATTTAAATAATCTATATACATATCTATTGTATAACTATCTTGACCAAATCTTGCAGAGTCATTATTATAATCTTCTTGAAGACTTTCTAATGTAGGCTCTCCTAATTTTTTCATTTGAGCTTTACTTAGACCTTCATAGTATTTAGCAAGCTTACTATCAATACCTATTGATGTTACTACTATAGGAGCATCTTCTATTAAAGTAGCTTTACCTTGATAAGGAGTTGTTTTATTAGAAATAATTACCACATTATTTTTAGCCCTTGTTATAGCAGTATACAAAGCATTAGATGTATCAGAGTTTGAAAGAAATGATGCGGAGAATATATCAACTTCATCTACAATTACTGTATTGTATGTAGAACCTTGAGACTTGTGAGATGTAATAGCATATGCTTGAGATACATTTGCATATTCCTCACTGTAATCACGGTATTCTCGCAATGCACTTTTTGCTCCAGGATCATTATTCCTCTTTTTAATTTGATACTTACCCCATAATCTTCTTTTTATCTGATTATATTTTTGATCAAAACTTTTAACATTAATGTCTAACTTATTCCAGTCTATAACTCTAATTACATCAGTTTCAATATTTCGAGATACAAAATATTGAGGAAGATTTGAAACTTTTAAATCAACGTAAGGTAAACCATACCTATCTTCTCCTGTTTCTACTACTTCTTCGACCACAACAATATCAGCATTTTGATATTTAAACATCTTAGGTGTGACACTCTCATCTGCACCATATCTTTGAGCATGAACAAGAGGTGTACCAGGTTCAAAATAATTTGCGTCTTCACCAAAAATAGCTGCATGAATTCTTGAATTAACTATGTGCCTCTTTCTATTATGATATGAAACATACTTTACTAAGTTATAATTTTTACTGTCAATTGATTTTTTAAATTCATCAATTGCAATATTTATACCTACATTCTGTTCAGTAAATAATATCTGACCTTCTTTCTGTACAGTACTTTTTCTAGCACCTGCCGCGGGATCAGCAACAGCTCCTTCATTAGCCTGAGAATTATTCCAAAACAAATCAGCATATGGTAATATAGGAGAATCTTCTCCTTGTCTTACTCTTTCAACTAACTCTGCAGAATTATCTATAGAAAAAGTTGGTGACAGCGCATCAGGATTAACGTTAGCATATATCTCACCTTCCATAGATCTAATAGGAGGTAGCTGACCAGGATCACCCGCATATATTACTTTTGCACCATCAGTTTTTCTAACTAATTTTTTTATCTGATCATATACCTCTTCATTTATCATAGAAGCTTCATCTACTATAATCAATTTTGCTCCAATAATTGTCCCTTTATTTGTAAATCCATCATTGAGAATTTTACCATTTTCTTCTGAAATTCTTGCACCAATCATTTTTGCAACAACATCTGCAGTAAACTCTAAATCAGTATCCTTTGCTAGAGTATCAGATATTACATTTGTTGCTTGATGACTAATTGCTCCAACTACAACTTTATCTAAACCTTTGCTTTTCATATTCTTTGCGTACTGCAAAAGAACTTCTTTTAAGATAGTTGTCTTACCTGTTCCCGCTTTACCTTTTAATACAAACTCTTTAGAGTCAGAATTTAAAAAACTTATTATTTCATTTATAGCATTTGTTTGACCTTCATTAAATGAAAGACCAGATAATGTTTGGTTTTCTTTTAGTTCCTGAATTGGTTTTTGAACTTCTAATTCTGCAAGACCTGCTATTCTTTTGCGGTTACCATTATTTTCAGCCCACTTCATTACCTTTCCTGTAGTCAAGGAAATGATTGCTTTCTTTGGAGTTACTAAGTATTGCTTCTGATCTTTAGGATCAATTACTAAATCAGCTTTTACATCCAAAGGTTTTAGATTTTCTAAACTTACAGATAGTTTAGCAAATGGTCCTGCTAAAGCAGGATTATATATTTGCCAACCTTGAGGTGTAGGTTTTAATACTACAAAAACTCTATCTTTATATTGTACAAATCTACCTACCTCAACTGGATTATTTTTTACTAATGATTGTCCAAAGGTATTAGTATAAAGTTCTCTAATTGCATCTTGTGCAGCATTAGATTTTTTTATTCCTACATATCCAGGATTCTTTACCCATTGATTATCTTTTAGTACAGAATACTCTTCTAAATTTCGACTACCTATTCCAGCAAAATTCTTAGTAAGAACAGGAGTTTCTGTCATAGATTGAAAAGTACTACCTTTTGAAAGATCATACCAACTTTCAGTTCCAACATCCCAAACATAAATAGGTTTGTTAGCAAGTTTAGCAAATGATATAGCATACCTTGTACCACCTTTTACATTAGTAGCTTCAGGTATACCATTTTTATAACTAGACCAGTCAAGACTAGCTACTGCAAATACAGCATCAGCATTCTTAACTTGAAAATAGTTTCTTGCTTTTAAATCATTTGTTTTATTACGCTGAAGCTTTTTCTTTTCTATCTTCTCTAGAGCAGTATAAGCTTCATCCATTTGTTCATCTGTTAGTATGACAGACTCAACATTTTGATTTCTAAGTTTTTTAGAAACGTTAGGATTATCTTTAGACTTATAATGATTGTGATTTTCTACACCAAACTCTCTACCAATTAAATCAAAGAATGTATCTGCCCCATATGCTCCACCACTATGATTAGTATAGTCTTCTGGAATTCTAATTACATCAGCTTTAACAACTTCTTTTTGTTCTTTACTTTCTAATTCTTCTTTTGTTTTACTAATATTTAATACTTCAAATTCAAAGGCAGCTGCACCATCATTATATCTTTCAATGTATTCAAAACCTTCTTCAGTCCAACCTTCTTTAGACCAAGTAGATTTCCATCCCTCAGAACCTTTTGGGTGTACAGCTGTAATTCTAGATGTAATAAATCTATCCGTACCATTGCCATCCTTGCCCATGTGCATTATAATATCACCAACTCGTAACTTTTCTTGATCATTAGTACCCATTCTATAAGTATGATCTTTAGCTCTTGTTGTTCTTGTTCTAAAGCCTGCCATAATCATGTCTATAGAAGTTGGATTAGGACCTAATGCTTTCTTTGCTTTAGCATTTGCATTCTGTAAAGTACCAAACTTGGGTTGTCCAGATATTAAATCTTGTCTAAAGAAAGCGTTTGCTTTTCCAATTGCATCTCTACTACCCATCATATCAGCTGCAGTAACTATTCTACCTGGTCTTTTAGGCATTCCAGGATCTAAATCTTGAGCTCTCCTAAAAGTTAATGTTATAGTATAATTAGTTACTACCCTTCCGTCAGGTAAAGTTATAGGTGGATATTCCTGATCTTTCTTAGCATTAACAGGAGTAGTATGTGTAAGAGCAAATCTACCATTACCCTCCATACCAAAAGTATAAATTGTACCGTTCTCTGTAAGAACTTCATTTGTAGGTTTCATACCTTTATATGGACCAGGAGCTTGATCACTATATGCAAAAGTTATCTTTCCATTATTGTCATCCCAAATACCTAAAGCTGATTGATTACCAATTGAGTATACTACTACAGGATATCCTTCTGCAGTTACAGACTCTGAAGTATCTTTATGAGGATAAATGTATTCTTTACCTTCATATAAGTTAGCTATGACAGAATCATAATTTGACATATCAATACCTGTATTCTGTTCAATTATATCTATTATAGGTTTAAGTGTTGAGACAGGAGGAAGAGGGTTTCCATTCTGATCTACAGAATCATATGTATAAAATTCTTTATTTCCACTAGCTGTAGCAAATGAATTAATTTTTACAGGTAATATAGCCTTACTAGCTCTAGTCCATCTAAGACCATAATTCCACTGAGCATTTGCAAATGCCCCTGTATTTTCTTTATATAACTGAGCTGATATTTGAGGTTTTAAAATCTCTACATTTTTAACAGTAGTAGATTCAGAAGGCTTAGTGTTAATAGATGTTACACCGTAGTCAGCTGATATAACTTTAACACCAGGTGCTACGTTTAATTTGTTCTGTTCATTCTTAACCTGTTCATTACTCTCTTCTGTATCTATTGCTTCTTTTAAAGCAGAGACACTATCAGTATCTCCTTGCAACTCAGCAATTTTCAATTGAGCCTTTAATCTTTCTGCTTCAGTTAAAGATTCAACATCAGTACTAACACTTACATTTTCAGTATCAGACTGCAAGAAAGCATTAGCATTTCTCAAATAGTTTTTATAAGAAGTTCCTTTTAATAAAGCATCAGTTATATCATTTAATATTATATCAAGACCTGCAGCAGAGGATGCTTTACTTGCACGAACCATAAAGGCATTAGCTGCATAAGTCATAATCTCAGTAAATGCTACACCATTTAAAGCTTTATTGAAAGATAACGATGACTTACCTGTACCTTGTTGATAATACATCATCAAAGAGAAGTTAGCAAATACATCTGATATTTCTTTATTAGCTTTCAAAGCAACCTCTCTATTAGGATTGTTTGATTTTTGTACAGTTATATCACCAAGATCTTCTAAGTTTTTAGCATACTCTCTAGCTTGTGCTGGAGTAATGATCTTTTTATCTTTAAGTTCTAAAAGACTTAAGCCCTCAGCTTTACCTTCTTTAACTTTTTTACCTTGAAAAGATTCTGCGAGTTGTAGCAGTACTGGGTATTTAAAAGCAAGATGAGGATACTTTCTAACAGTAGATAAAACTTTTTTAGTATAACTGTATTTAGTAGTACCCATTATGTAAGATCTGTTATAACTATTTGACAAAGCTCTTTCGGATATAAACATCTCATAGTTTGAATCTGATGAAAAGTCTTCTCTATTATAAATAGTATACAGCAATTCTTTTTCAACTGAATATCTTACAAATGAATCAAATGTGCGGAAAGGATTTTGATCTATATTAAAAGCGTCTTTACCTCTTTCAGAGTAAGAAAATTCACCTTTAGTTCCATTTAAAAAGAAATTTCCATTATAAACTTTTCTAAGTTTGATTAGATCAATCTCAATCTTTTTACCTTCTATTTTTATTGGTTCTTTCAGAGTTCCAATGTGTTCAGTGTCTACAGTATAATCACCTGACTGCTTTTTAATTACAGAAGGTAAAGAGACAGGAAGAGGATTGTTTTTCTCAGTAAAGTTTGACATTACATTTTGATAGATGTAATCTACTATAGCATTATTAAAGGATGCTATGTATCTTTCTTTATCTTGAGGTCTAGAACCATATCTTTGTTTTATAAGTATTCTGTCTCTTTCAAGTGAGTCAGAAATGTATTTTACAATTTTAGGCATAGTTCTTAAATCCATAAGAGTTGGCACAAGTTCTAAAAATATTTCATTCTCATACAATGATGATATAACAGAATCATTAATTAATGCATCTAAGGTTTCATTATCTATTTTTGAATCACCTTCAAGGCTATTAATAAATTCTTTTCTATTTGATACACTTACTAAAGTATCTACAAGCTTAGTATCAGGATTAAAGAATATTTCTAATCTTTCCATTCCTTCAGATTGCTCTGCTATTTGAAAGTAATGAGCAAGTGCCGCAAGCTGCTGACCACCATTCATACTACCCCAACCTTGCTTAATTCCTTTTCTTAATTGTTTAGCATTTGCATTCTTACCATCAAAATAGTTTGACCATAGATATTCAGATACATAATAATTATTTCGTTTAAGAGCTTCTAGAGTAGGAGCATCTTTATTCACAAAATCTTTTCTGAATACTTCAATAAATCTTGAAGCTCCTGGTTCTAGTATTGATAATGATGTAAGCTTTCCTGGATTATTATTAAACCTGCTTTGAAATTCCTTAAAGCTGCTATATTTTGTTCTAGTCCCCATAAACTCAACAAGCACCTTACCTTCAAACTTAGACTTTGTTAAGTTATCCAATACTTCACCAACTCTTTTTTCGTTAGAATATACATATGCTTTTGAAAGTATATCAAGAGTATCCTCATCTAACTTCTCTGCCATTTCAGATAAGATAGTAGAATCAGTAGTAGGGTCAAGTATACCATTAACAAATCCTGATTGTTCAACTTTTCCTTCCAGCCATTCTAATATTAGAGGTTGATTTATAAAATCTAATGCAATAGGAAATGATACACCAGATTCAATAAGTCTATTCAATACTGGTAAAGACTGTTCAATTATATTAGCCTTACTAATATAAGTTTCATTCTCTCTATCTAAAATACCTTGCAGCTGGTGAGAAAAGATATCCCCAATACTTATTCTATCTTGGTTTAGTCTAGCACTGATTGAGATATTACCATCATCAGTTTTATTATGATCAAAATTTAAGACAAAGTTTCTTTTAAGATCACCAGTTCTATTATATTTAGTATAGGTCTTTGGAAGTTTCGCACCTATACTTTTATATAAAGCATGCTGCTTTCTTTTCTTAGCACCAATACCAAGAGGCTTATTACCTCCTAATAACTCTTTATGTTTTTCTAAGTCATTCTGTTCTTCACCAACTCTTGTTCCTGTCATTCTTTCTTCTTTGACATGAACGTTTCTTTTCTTTGGATTATAAGATGTTTCAGTATCGGTATAATTTTCTTCAATGTAATCTCTAACTATATAATCTGAAGTAGGTTTAGTTAGTGCGGCAAAGTTTTCTGGTTGTTTTATAACCTCAATGTTATTTTTTAACCATTGATTTTGTAAATACTTTTTTTGCTGATTAACTAATCTAGTTACACTTCTACCTTCTTTTTTTAACTCAGCTAGTCTTTCTTCAAAGTTTACAACTTTAGAAACAAGATTACCACTTGAGTCAATATTAGGAAATGAAAAATATATTTTATCAAAGTCAAAATCAGAACCAGCTTTAGCTACAATCTCTGTAGGTACAATAACTTGTGTACCAACATCTGCTGGTAAGAAATGCCATATTTCAAAAGCCTCTTTAAGATTTATTGCATCTGTAGGTATACGTGGACCAGCAATACTTATCTTATCACCATGCAGTTCTCTAAATGTATCAGTTTTAATAAGTTCATTCAATCTCTTAAGAGGATCGGCAGCATCTTTTATTTTTAAATTTTTGTTTTCAGGATCTTGTAGATTTAACAAGTTTACAAAATCACCATTAAATGCTACAGCTATTTTTGCTAGTTCAGTTTTAGCTCTTTTACCTGTTTCTTTATCTATTATTTCACCTCTTCGATAATATGGTAAACCGTTTGTACCAACATACTTTTTAATATTAGCTTCATTCTCTGCAACCTTATCTAAGATTATCTTAGTGTCTGCCCACAAATCATTGTAAAAAGTTACAGGGACATTTATCAAAGCTTCTCCATTTGTCTTTTGTTTTATTAAAGCTTTAGAAATTGTATTAACTAAAGTCTTCTCAATAATGTCTGCCACTGGAATTACAGAAAAGTCATAGCTCAATTGATCATTAAGCCTTACATCTAACATATCTAATATCTGCTCAGGAATCTCCTTAAGCTCAAGCTCATTTCTTAAAACAGATACTAAGGTTCTTATATTACCCTCATATTTTCCATCTACAAGTTTGTATCCGATTCTTTCTAAAAGTTCTCTTTTATATATAGCTGTAAGATCATTTGTTGCTTTGATATATGATTCTGCAACTTTCTTATCTATACCTTCAACTAACGTACCATTATCAAAGAGATTGTCTACTGTAATAACTCTATCTTGTGTACCTAAAGTATTTAGTCTTTTTAGTTTGCTTGATGTTTTAGTTACATCTTTAAGATACTTTAAATGTATTGCATTTGGTGTAAGATTAGCATCTTCATTTATGGTATTATAATCTTTAGGATTAGACTCATTAAATATATTATCATGTTGTTTTCCTTCTACTTGACTTAATGAAGATATCTTAGAACCAGTACCAAAAGTAATCATAGGAATATTATCCTTCATCATTTTAAGATGTAAAGCATGCGCTTTAGTTCCAGGCTTTGCCCAACTAGGTGATATAGGAGTTACAGCATACTTAAGCATCATTGTAGTATTAATCTCAGCATTCATAATAGGACCATGATACTGTAACTTATATACTGGAAAAAATCTTTTTACATCATTTGGATTTACATCATTACCTTTTATTATTTCTTGATATAAATTTTCTTGTTCAGCAGTCCACTCCCTTGGTCCCCCAAGTTTCTTTAACATTCTATATGCATCAAGAGTAATAACCGCATGACCGTCAGCTTCTTCCAACCCTTCATAAGGTTTAGAATCTTGTTTAATTCTTTTTTTGATTTCTGATTCAGGCAACTTATCTTTCTCATAAGCTTCTCTCCATGATGCTACTAACTCATCCATATAAATAGTTCTTCTTTTTGGATCATTTATAACAGCAACGTTGATTGTACCATCAACTGTTTGTAATGTATCAATGTCCTCACCTTCCTTTTTAAGTTCAGCAGCATAAGTACTTTTATTCCATACATCATCTACAAAATTTATAGCATCTTGATCAATTAAGAATCCACTTCCATTAGACTGTGAACCTGGCATTCTTTTAGTACCCGCTTCTTTAGCATGATCATACTGAGACATATCACCATTAACAAGATTAAACATCTCGAATCTAGATATCCAACTGTTATAGTAATAAGCTTCTAATACACTTCTTATCTTAGCAAGAGCTTGCTCGTCTGTCATCTTAGACAAACCAGGAAACAATTGTTCATTTAAAGCATAAGGAGTTTTAACTAAATAGTTTAAATGTAAATCCTCTACTTGAGCATCAAAGTATTTAAACAAATCTTTTTCTACAACTTCTAATAACTCAGGAGTTTCTAAAATGTGTTCCTTTATATCTTGATTAAAGCTTTCATCCTTAGCTAACTTGTACAGTTTTTTCTTTGTGCTATCCGACAACATGTCTTCAAGATAGGAGAACTCTAAACCAGCCATAACATCCCCACTCTTCTTAACCTTTATAGTATTATAACCTTTTGTAGTTTTTAGTATTTCTGGATTTCTATAAAAGAATTGAATCCTATCAAACTCTACTCCAATGTAGTCTAACATAAAAGCTCTAACAGCTATTGAAGAACCAGGTGATCTTACTTTTCCAAACTCTTGAACTTCAAATAATGATGTATCTATCCAAAGCTTTGAATCTTTTTCATTTGTAACTCTACCATCTTCTAGAATAATTGTAGCTTTAGAAGAGGGAGATATACCAAAAGCAGAATTTTTACCACCAGCTCTTGATCCTTCTATTTGACCGCCAAGCAACATGTAATGAAGATTTTGAAAAAACTTATCTGTCATTGTTAAGTCTGCAGTATTCTTACCTTCTGAAAGACCAAGCTGAACCATCTCTGTTCCAGCAAAAGCTAAGAACTTTAATTTAGCATCTGCTATTCTTTTTCTTGATCCTTTTGCATTTTCTACTTCAAATATAGAATCAATGAGTTTAGATCTTTTAGTAAAAAAGTTTTTTGAAGGATCAAGATGACTTAGGTAACCACTGAACTTTTCATTTTTCCATGCATCTTCAAAAGTTTCTAAAGAATTAATACCATTAACTAATGATGTTTGAGAAGTGTGATCAACTACTGTACTTCTCATGTTACCATCTGGTAACTTAATCATTTCACCAGGACTATCAAAACCATACTTAGCTTGCAAGCCTGCAAAATATTTTACAGATGAATCAACAAATAAGTTTTTAAACAATCCAAGTTTAATTAACTGTTCTTTGTATAAATCTTTATTTAAAGATTTA
>Ga0098074_1001114_pt1 | contig 14766 bp, 5 predicted proteins | sample 32_taG_FD_75064 | JGI IMG/M metagenome (GOLD analysis project Ga0098074, IMG submission 75064) | Marine viral communities from the Gulf of Mexico - 32_GoM_OMZ_CsCl metaG | ecosystem: Environmental > Aquatic > Marine > Oceanic | place: Atlantic Ocean: Gulf of Mexico | collected 2015-07-12
CCTTTGGTTTGTCCCATCTTTATTTCAGTTTGTTTCTCAACAAATGGATAGATATGTTGATATTTTGGTCTCTCAAGAATATGAGATTCAACCATATCAGATATGCCTTTATTGAATTTAGCGTTTGCAGGATGAAGCTGTTGTAAGAATCCGGAGATTGATGAGTCAATCCACTTGAAATAGTCCGTAAAACGGTCTAAATCCATATTTCCGTCCACTTTCTCGAAGAACAGTTGTCGTGCATAGGCAAGACGTTTATAGTCCATTCTATAACGATCTACGGGCTTGGAAATGAGATTCGAGTATTCTACCATTGTTGAGAACATGTTTAACATTTCTTCGGAAACTGATTGGTACATCGATTTCTCAAAAGCAAATACATTGTCGTTCACATCTTCATCTTCATATAAGAAGTTTTCTTCGTCTCCGATTATTTGAATTGAGTCCGAAGTAAAAGAGATCTCTGGTAACTCTTTCTTTGAAGCAAATATAAATTCATTCCTCACAACGTCAGTTGAGGATATTGGGAAACCGTAGCCCACTCCTTTGTATTCATTTGTTACCACTCCATCTAACCAACCATAGCGGTTCTCAGAAGAAGCAGATGAAAAGTCCTCAACTACAAATTCGCCACTTGAATCAGAAGAGGTTACGGTTTGGAAATCCCAATGTAAAGCCAGCGAATGTTGCGCCGGTAAGTGTGTGTTCTCCATATCTTGGATAAATGGAGTTGGATTTGAATGAACACGATTGTGTCCGTAATTTGATGGATCAAGGTTGTGTTGTTTAATTGATACATCATCAAGCTTGTCATAATATAAAGAGACAGCAGCAACTTTTAAATCCGACTTATGTTCAACGGATCCAGTCCAATTAGTTCTTCGAGCACCAGTGTAGACTTTCTTTGGAGTCGACAATAATGCCGAACCTGTTTCAAAGGGTAGCGTAGCTGTTACCTTGAACTCATGTAGTGGTTCATCAAGGTTGTGTGTCACTCCATAAAACTCTAATTTGTAATTCGGGTCTGAAGAATGCAAGAAAGAACCAGCAAAAGGATAGCCTTCTGGGTAAGCCTTTACTGCTATATTCCATCGTTGATTGTCGTAAATCCCCTCGAAGAAAGAAGATGTAAGAACTTCTGTCTCTGTAGTGTCTCCAATAACGGGTGTTGTTATAGCAACGTGGCTCTCTAAAATGTAATTCGTAGCAAGCTTGGTATTGTCCCTCATCTCAAGAACCCAACTATTAACCTCGTCATATAATTTCAAAGCAGAAGTACCTATACCACTATCAGATGAATTCTCAAAAGTCCAATAGGCTGTGGCGTCGGAATATAAGGACAGAGCTTTGATGGAACCAGAGTCCAGACCATAGCCACTATTATATAATTCTGAAACTTCTGTTGATGTTATATCTCGATTGATCACAAGGATATCATCAAAAGAACCAGAAATAGAATCATTACTAGCTCCACCAACAAGCACTTGGCCCATATTTCCAGGTCTAAAATCTAACGAACTCGTTGCTAATGCTGTATGTACTCCATCAACATAAAAATCAAAACCTACTCCACTTGCAACAGTTCCGGAGACAGACAGGGCATAATGTTTCCACTCACCCTGATGTTGAGAGAAGTCATAAGCTATTGTTGTTGCCGACCCTTCATTTCCTACGGATTCAATGTGATAAGCTTTTATACCATCAGTCATGAATCCAAGAGATTTCTGGTTCTCGTTCCCAGGATTTTTATAAAAATACACAAGATGATCGCCGAAAACATCAGGAGCAGCAGCTTCATATTTTAACCAAAAAGAGATAGACAAGCCCGTTGCCCCTCCAACATTGTAAAAATCAGCAGTCCCACCTGAGCCTGTGGAGTATAGACCGCAATGGTTTGTCTGACTAGAAGTCATAAATGAAAGAGCATTTCCGTCTATTGTGTTTGAAGAATCAAAAAAGTCAAAACTCTTTTGCTTTAAAACCCACTTGGCACGATCGGAACCGATACCATCTCTAACCAAATATACTTGGAAGTTATTCTCTATTCCACCATCAACATAGCCATAGCCATATGCAGGGTCATATGAATCTAAACCAAATACCGATGAGGAGACAAATGGTGTATTATAGTACCATGAATCACTAAGATGAGGTTTCCTTGGCACCATCACTTCTGCTTCTAATGTTATTGCGTTGTTTTTCTCCAACAATTGAACACCGGAACCAGAAATGAAATTCTCTTGATATACAGTTGCATTGAAATGAGTTGGCTCGTCAAAGTCGATATGCTTTGTTTTCTCGGAAGTGTGTTTGGTCTTGTCAACGAGATATTGCACTCCATTGTCGGTATAAAGGTTGAGTTTTACAACTTCATCGTCAATACCAAAGCATCGGAGAAGATTTCGATACGATTTCTCTGTTCCTTTTGATTTGTAGATATATTCAATGTTGTTGTATATATTGTGGTAGATCTTATTCTTTATCTCCTCAATATCCTTGTCAAACTCTACTTTATTAACGTCTCTTTGTCCGAAATACTCTAAGATACTTCTCTCAACAAGAATGTCCGGAACCATCAAGCCTCGTTCTTCCAAGAGTCTTTTTGCAAATGGCAAAGCCTTCTCGGTATCTTTAAAATATCGTTTGTCTTTTAGTTTTGGAAGATATTCAATCTTCGCATATAGAGAATCAAAATAGGCAGCAATGATTTGTGTTAACTTCTTCAACTCTCCATTATCTTCTTCTTGGATCCACTGAGGATATAAGTCAAATAATGACATGTTGTTGTTTGAATCAAAGATAGTTCCGCTCAATTCCATCTCAGACTTTAAATCAACTATTTGTTGATTGGTTGTTCTGATAATCGGATCACCATCAGTAGTGTAGGCTGATCCTGTTGTTCTGTTTGAGGAAGAATAATCTTCCCAATATCCATTGGCAATACGCCCAGAATAATCTAAAACTATTCTATCTGTTGCATCTGTTTCTGTTTCGCCTTCATTGAATTTATAATAAACAGAGAGCTCAGTTCTATTGTCATCGGAATTGGCACCTCCGCCAATCGCTCTATAATAATTGTTATAAATGGACTCGGAAGTTTGTTTTTTGTTCCAAACTCTTACGTCATCTAAGGATCCTGATAATTTTTTTGATATTAATAAAGTTGACATCTTTTGTTTCCGTTTTTAAGGAATTATAATAGTTCCATATTCTGCTGCTGCTGCAATATACAAGGTAATATTTCCAGAGAAATCTGCAAATGAGGCTCCGACCGTAGTCTTGTTTCTAAACAAACCATCATAATAATAATCACAATAGACCACGTCATCATCTCTATAAAAAGAAACAGCATGATGGTGCCACTGTCCGTCTATTATGGCATTTTCATCTAATTCTGGGTGAGATATTATTTCATTTGCCGGAGCGGTTCCGAAACTATCGGAAGTATCTGAATTATACCATACTAGTTTTATTCCAGGATCTGTTACATCAGTTCTGGCCAATATTTGAATTCTTGAATTGTTGTCTGATAATATTGTGTATATTCCCTCATCAGAATAGGTGTTGCTATCTCTTTTCATCCACCATTCCAGAGTTAATCCGTCATCAAGCTCAACTTGTATTGTCTCCTTTCTCCTTTTCTCTTCTTCATGTTTAACAGACTTCAACTCAAATAATTTAGACAATTTAGATGATGGAGGAACAGTTGCTTCTTTATATCCTCTGTTCACAACAATATAAGAATCAGAATTAAACACAGCATGACCGTTTCCTTTTGGATATTTATAATCAAACATCCATTTATCAAGCTCTGTCGAGTCGTTTCTAAATTCTAGCTTTTCTTTCTCAGAACCATCATAAGGATAATTATCATGTATTCTAGCAATTGAATTTGCATAATACTCTTTCGCAGACCCAAAGCGTATGTAGTTAGATGCAGAAGCAAAGTCAATTGGAGGAACAAATTCTTCTCTCTCTTTCTTCTTTTCAATAACATAGTCTCTAGACTCAACCTCAGCTTTGTCTACTTCTACTTTACTTACATGAAGTTTCTTTGAAAATAAATCTTTAATATTACTCATCTTCTCTCACTTTAAATCTAAATTTATAACCTTGGTCTTGCCATGTCTTAACATCGTCATTATAAAACGCAAACGTCATTGCATAGTCATATCCGGGTTCGAAAATGGTCATATCAAGATCAAAGTAGTTTCCGTCAACATCATATGACATAATTGTGTGTTGTGTTGACCCTGTTCCGTGTGGAATTATCATTTCTCCATCAATTACTCTTGAAATTTCTATTGATGCAGATGGTATGATTGTCGTTTCTGGCGTATTTTTTGCAACGGTATAGATGTTGGGGGACCAATTTTTTGGCCTTGTATAGAGCCTGAAACGCTGAGTTCCAATATTATTGTAATAATTTCGGGCGTTTGATATATTGAGAATATATTTACTAATTGCCTCGTCGTCAGAAAAGCTCTTAACCTCGATGGCGCCGGTGTGATATTGGATAGAACCTGATGACCAGACATCAATAATTGATGTGCTTGTGGTATCAGCATAAACGTCACATTTATAGATCCCAGTTGATACGTGAGAACCAGTAAATGTAGTTCCAATTTGAGCTCCTCCGGCAGATTCATAGAGAGTTACCTCAATTGCATTCGAACCCACAGCAGGAATGTCTTTTAAAGCCCCTCTAATGCGATTGTAGAGGTATAAAGAGTTTAGGTTATCACTTGCAGGGGCAAGCGAAGAAGAGGCGTAGAATGAGCCCCTATCGTCCTTTACGGATGCGTCCCATCTTGCTTCGAGAACTGGTCTCTTATAATAGAACTCAGAAGATCTTGCGAAAAACCTTTTTGTATAGTATGAAACAGCACCGCCTTCGTTTGAATCAGGAAATTTAAGAATAAATCCATAATTCGTTGCAGGTGTTGCTATGTGTTCTTCAACAACAGTTGTTACGTCGATCTCTAAATCTTCAAGACCTGTTGTGAAGTCTTGATCAACACTGGCTGTCATATAATCTCCACCAGGTGTTGTCCAAGTTGTTGAAGGATCTCTGTTTGTCCAGCTTGATCCGAAATTCTTTATATCATCTCCATGATCATCTAAATCAACTCCATAGCCTTCTTCCCAAGAAGCTGATACCTTGTGGGTACTGATTGTGAAATCTTTTGGATTTGTTAAGCCATGCTCTGTGTTAAACATTTTGAGGTACCAAGTAACTCCTGTGGAAGGAATTCTTTCATCTGTAATGTCTTGGTTTATCTTGTCAATATCAAACTTTACAAGTATTCTCGACAACTCCATTGATCCAGAAACTACGTCACCATAATTTGCAAAGACTTCAAGAACATCGGCTTCACCAGTGTTTGAGTCTGTTGCTCTGGTCTCTCCATCGGCACCGTAAGCATTTGTAATACTGTTGTCAGCTGTTGCGAAATATCTTTTAAAACTCATTTGATTTTCCCTTTCAAGTCTATATCTGGAAACCTTAATTCCAAAATCACATTCTTTGGTGTTTTATAATAAGATCCATCCTTAGAAATCACTTTGTCAAAATCGAATGGAGTAGAAGAATAACTTCCACCATAAAGATTCTTTATCTTTACTGTCTTTACGTCTACAACTCCACGAGTCTTTGATAAAACATTTTGTATATCTGTAATGTAGATTGGCTCTCCAATATAAAATTTGTTATTATATTTGTCTTTAATATTCTTGAAGCATTCTGATAGAACTTCTTCCTTGTTAAAACGGTTGTCTGCTGATACTTCAAAGTCTATTCCAAAGTTCACAACATAAGGATCAAATATCTCAACTTGATCGTTGATTCCTTTATATTGAGACAACCAAGTCTTAATATTATTCTTGATTCTCATATTTGATAACTCTAAAATCCCATTCCTATTCTCAGATACAACATATAAAGCCAATTTTCTATTAGTTGACATCGGATCTGAAACTGCATTTACACGCTTAACGGCTCCAAACTTTGGAGGCATATTGTACACAAGAGCTTCATAGTCTTGCTTGGAGACAGCACGATTTTGTGTTGCATAATAATTCTTTGCTCTAACTTTGATTTCTTCTGTTGTGTATTCAATTGATTGAGAAGTTATAGGCTCATCATTAGAAACTTCCAAAGAACCTCTTACAATAGACAATTCCGAATTACTCAAAGAATTTTCATTCAAAAACTTCATTTCATAGTTTGTTACTTTTGACAACCCATTAGCAGCAACATTAAGATTAGTTGAGTCATTTGCTCGATAAACTATCTTAAGAGTTGTATTTACAGGTGAAATTCCAAGCTTATCAGTTCCCAATAAAGATGAAGGATCGACTGATCTATCTGTAAAGTGATTCCTTGCATGCAATTTTATGCTAATTGCCGAAGGATCTGAGAGTGCAGAATCATCAGTATCGTCCTCTGAACCGAAACCGAACTGTAAATATGTTCCTGTGTTATCTTGTTCTACAACGAATCTTCTAGAAGTTACATAAGGCTTCATTATTGATCTCACGCCATCTTCTAGGGCAGTTGGGTTTGTTGTTTCCAAGAGAACCGTTTCCTGAGATAGATAATCAACTTCATAATAATCATTACCTTCAGCGTCAATAACTTTTACTACCTCTGATACTGTATCGTCTCCGATTCGTATTTTCTTGAACTTCTCAAACTCGGTATCTGTAAGGTCTATTTCTATTATGTTTAAAGCCCCGGATGATACTTGTCCATGTCCACGGATTGCATAATAAGTAACTCCTCCGTTTGCCTCATCGTATCTTGCCTCAATGACATCATTTTTTGGATTTGCAAAATCAATGTCTTCTAGAAGAACAAATGACACATTGTTTGAAGAAGCTATTGTCGCTCCTTTCTTTAATGTCGGAATATAAGATGAATCAGGAGCAGTACCATCAGCATTTGCCGGAACGATCACAAAGAACGAAGCTATCCCATAAGAAACAGGGACACCAGAGTATGAATAACCCAAAGATCTTGCATGCTTTCTTAAGTTTGCGAACTCAACAGATGTGTCTAAAAAAGACTCATTTGCTTGATAATCAACATAATAAGACAACATATCTCCAACATATGCAACCATATCGAACATCATGGAACCAAAGGAGGCTTTCGTGAAATCGTTGTAACTATTTGGGTAATACCTTTTGGCGTATTTTACCAGCTCATCTTTTATAGAGTCGAAATCTCTATTCGTATATTTAATTGGAATGTTTTTTCCCTTTGCCATCTCAACGGACTCCTATAATCAAAAATAATTAGTTTCGCTTGGGTTTTTATATTGAGACCGTAACTTCTAAATAGTCATTTAGTTTGTCGATGCCATATTCAAATTCCAATCTAACAGCCAAAGTGTTTGAGTAAAGCCCAGAAGTGTCAACTATTACATTTAATTTTGTAAAATAGTTTGCATACTTTTCAATTTGATTTACTATTTTCTGCCTCAATGAGTTAACATCAGCTGAGGTTTCTAATTCAAACAATGTGCCTTTTAGTCCAACGCCAAATTCAGGATCAGACAAGTTTTCTCCGGGATTTGTCAACAATATGTTTTTAAGATGGAACTTCACCGCCTCAATTGGATTATCTTGGGGTATTGTCTCGTATCCATGTCCTTCTATATAATCTAGAGGATATGATGGTGTTATTTCATATTGTGGTGCAGGCATTATTCTTCTCCCTTAAAGATGGATGCTAATGTACTAGCGCAGTCTTTTCCGTCCTTATCGAATGGACGATCTTGTAATCTTCTCAACTGCCACCAACGTACATCTCTATCAAAATTAAATAGAGAGCTTGGTAAAAGATTTTTCATAAACTTCTTGCGATCTTCCTCTTCTTGCAGCTCTCGGTCCTCAGCCTTCTCACGATATAAATAAAAGGAAGAGAACAGGTCAAGCAGCCTTTTCTTTGTATCATCAAGCACCTTTCCTTCCCAGCCAACTTCCATGCCAAGAATGTTTCTATTTGGACCTTCCTCACCTTCTTCACGTTCACCTTGTCCCAATCCTATCGAATTTACAAAACCATCGTAAGAATAGATTGCAGCTAAGGAGGAAACCTTGTTTGTTATCAAGAGAGACTCAAATATAAACTTAAATTCATCTGTCTCAACCATTTTGTCAAAATAACATTTTATGTCTTCATCAAAGTTTTCGTCTTCAAGATTTATCTCTTCCAAGGTTCTATCAATCATATCTTGTTCGTAGTGAGCAAGAGGGATAAAATAATTTATTCCATTCTCATCGTTTGTATAATAAGCCTTATCCTCTTTAATGGCCTTAGCAGCCCCAAGAGTCTCTTCGGAAGACGAGAAGGGGTTAACACCCTCGGGCAAAGCGTAACACACTCTCACGCCTATTTTAACGCCAATAGAGCCCTCATATGTTCCTTCTTCTGGTAACGCCTCTGCATTTCCTAAGACATCTGAGATATATTGAGTTTTGTCTCCGGTAAATGATGAAACTTCTTGTCTAAATTGATCGAAGGAAACCATTCCTTCCAATTTAATCTTTCTATCTATTCCTTGACCCCTTTGTAAAGGTTGTGGTGAAATCCCTATTGTCTCATCTTTCTGAATGACTCTTATGTATTTCTGCAAGAACAATCCGCCAAACTCCTTTGTTTGGGTGATCTCATCTTCCGTTAGATTTGCGAATGGGCTTTCATTGTTGCTTGGTACCGATGGTATTGTACCATAATTCGGAAGAGCGGAGTCTCCAACGGGAGATTCTATTTCTGACAAGCCCGCTTCTGTATTGGAAACGATTGGAACCTTTGAGGCTCCCAACAAGAACTTGCTTAGATTGTTGATATAAACCTGAGGAATGAATGCTTGTTGGAATTGTTTGCCGTAGAAGTCCAATTCCTTCATGACATGGAACCTTAAGATCTTCTTTGCTAATTCAATATTCTCATGCACATCATATTCTCTTTCAGCGTCTTTAAGCACTTGAAGGTCTAATGTTCTGAACTTAGCAACTCTTGTTTTTAGCTTTAATAACTCTTTCTTATAATCTTTTCCAAAAGCACCATAAGCCATGGCATTGAGGTATTTTATTATTCTATTTTTCTTTTTCTGAGGGACTTGTATTCCAACGAACTCACAATCAATGATCTTACCGCTTCCATTGACAGTGTATTTCTTCACAAGAAACAAAATCCTTTTATCTTGCAACGTTGGTCGTGAATACTTCTTTGACACCTCTAAGGCTTCTTGCAGCAATTCCACCAATACAGGATCATTTGGCAAATCTCCTCTCTTGATCATTCGATAAGAAGCTTGAACAGTTTGGTCCAAGAATGCTGTCCAATATTTATAATCTCGCACTCTTCTCGGCCAAGTTCCTTGTTCTTGCATTGCGTCTTCCATCTTGTCAATTATGAAACTGGCAAATAAATCGGAATAGTTTGTATTGAAATCCAACTTTAAATGAGATATTATTGGCATGCACCTTAAGAACGTCTCCAGAGCATAGGATCTAATAGTTGCTGTGATTGTACCTTCTATGTAAGCAAGATTTGACGGAGGCAAGAATTTATCAAAGGCTGGTTCATAAATACAAGCAGGATCCATCTGAGCTCTTTGATCTGATTGTATAGAGTTTTGCAAGCTTGACACTTTCTCAGTCAACTCATCTAAAAACAAGAAGTCTGTTCTTTTTGGATTACACCCATCTATCTCAGGCACTATGATCTGTGCTATTTTAAACCACCCATCATGATCTGCTTGTTCTATGTAGATTTTTGGCTTTGTGTACTTGCCGCCATATTTAACTGGATCTAAGAACTTTACTCGCTTATTGCCTGTTGCTGATTTTCCTAGAATAGCATCTTCTTCTTCATGTGTGTATTCCCAAGTATTTGGGTCGTCTGTTGCATCCGGATTGACATACAGCAAATCTTCATATGTTATTTTATCGTTATTGTATCCAAACAAATATCCCATTGGTAAATTGTCTGTCTGTCTTACGTCAGTTAATAAAGCTTTCATGAGGTTTTTATAAATAAGACTGTTCATCTTGTTATAGGTATCTTCAAGCTCGCCATCAGATAGACCAGTTGCACCGGCTTTTGCATATTTATGTTTAATCATTTGACTAAATAATTGTGCAACATAAGGCATTGTCAATTCATTAGCAGCAACATCATACTTCTCGAGCTGATCTGGATACCTCTTTACGCCGTGTGAAGAATTAATTCTCAAGTCAACATTTTTAGAAGTACTTGTTTTCTTTGTTAAAGCATTATAAGATTTTACAATATCAAACTTTCTCACGGAACACTCATCTGATTTGACAAATTTGTCTGGATATCGAAAGTGATTATATGCAAGATTAAAGCCAAAATCAAAGTCAAGATCATCTTTTAAAGATTGGTTTCTATATTTTATCAACAAGTCTGGTTTCTTTCTTTTTCCGTCTTTTTCTGTTGTAATTGTAAAGTCTTGTTCTGTTTGCTCATTAAGAGCTTGGTGCATGTACGCTCCAATAGTTGTTGGGAACAAATGGTCTGGATCGGGATCGCCTGATCCTTCGGAGGCCGCTTTCATTACAAGTTTCTGTATACCTCCTGCTTCTTCGAATTTTTGAGCATGGTCTTCGGCACTATTCGCAGCATTTGGAAACAACAAATCAAATCCAGCTCTTCTTTCATGAGAAAACAATCCATATGACAATCTTATCCCTCTTTGATCTGCTAGAATGTTTTCAAAGAAAGACTCTCCTTTCCCAATCATGTCAGTTGCAAATGAATGCGATAATGATCCAAACACCCCTTCGGCTATTGACTTCATAACTTGTTTTAGTTCTTCAGGCATTGGAGGGATAATAGAGTTTCCAGCGTCCACACAGTCAGGGTCTCTTGGTTTTAAAGCTTCTTCCAGAGCTTCTTCTAATAGTCCATCTGGACCTTTCGCCAATCCATCTAAAATATCAGCTAAATCTACATTCATTTTTTTATTAAGACCATCAACAAAATCTCTCGCCGCCATTGGATCCAAGCCTTGGTTTTCATAGAACTGTCTTCTATTCTCATCCCATCTATCTCTCTCTTCATTAGTTAAACAAATGGAAGAATTCACAGGAACGTCATTCGGTTCCATAGAATCTCTCACTGCTCTTCTCTGATCATCTGTCAAGTAAGAACCCATTGTGCAAAACAAATCACTGACATCGCTTGGAGATTGAAAAAATCCATTTAGATTCATTCCTGATGCATTTATAACAGCCCAAATGGCTTTCATTACTTTTGGATCTTGTTCATCGCAATCAGACACAAGAGCTTTCTTGATATCATTCGTTGTAGCTGCTGATGACAAAGCGTTGGCAATTTCACGACGACTTAATGGCGGTATACCAGCTCGTCCCAATAGATCATTTGCTGTGTCTTCTTTGGCAGCCTCATTTTCACAAAAAGCGTCATTGACGGCGTCTAAAAAACCATTCTTACCTTTTTGACCTGTCAAGGCATTTGCCAAAAGAGCACCGAGAACTCCAATAGAATTACAAAGGCCATTTTCTATAAGATCTAAGATCCTTATTATCAACGAGATAATAAGTTGAGAAATTAAATTAATCAACGCTCCTTTGAAAACTTCAGTCATCTTTTTTAATGCGAACTTTAACCCGATGCCTCTAAATTCTGGTAAGTCTGGAATTGCTGGTAGGAAAAATCCTTTTGCTTCCGCACTACATACATCAATAGACAAAGATCCGAACAGATCTTGTATTCCTGATTTTAATGTATTGACCCGAGGACACGATACTTGAATCAAAAGCCTTTTAAATATATTGGCTCCGGGAATCTTATCCATAAGACTCGTTAATCTATCTAAGGACAAAGATTTCATCATTGCGTTAATATAGGCATCCATGACAATTCTTGCCACATTAGCCAAGCGAGGAGATGAACCAGCCAATTTGTCATTGAGCTCTCCTTTTGCTTTTGATATCTTGTCTTCTAATTCTTTTATCTTTTTCTCAGATTGTGGTATATATTTGTTTTCAAGTCTTATTAGTTGTGCGACTTGATCTGGTGTCAGTTCTTCCTCTTCTTCACCATTTTCTACTTGTTCAAGCTGTTCTTTCACAGCCAAGTAATATTCTAATTGCTTCTTTTCGTTTTTTAATTTCTTTTTTAAGTTTGCTATTTCATCTTTCTTATCTTTTGGATCAAAATCTTGACCTTCTTCTGTTGAGATATTTTCCAATGTTTTTGTCTTATCTGCTGAACCATCTCCTAGGTCTTCCAGCTCTTCCTCTTCTTTTTTCTGTTCCCAAGGTTCCACAAAGTTTTCTGCTAGTTCTTGTGAATATTCCATAAGCTGCTTCTTTACTTGATCGGAAACTCTCTTTCTCTCTTCCATTGGGAGGCCAATCAAGAGATTTTCTATAACATATGGGTTTGAGTTTCTTAATGCTGTCTCTACGATCAATGGAATGGCTTCGGAAAAGGGCATCCCGCCCAACAAACATTCAACTACTTTCATCGATACCTGATCCCATTTGCAAGGATTCAATTTTTGTAAAATTTTAAAGCCTTCTTCCTTCTCTTCCTCTTCTTCATCATCTTCTTCGCCATCTTGTCCAATTATAGAATCCAGTAAAGTAAGCTCTTTCCTTTGTTTTTCATAAACTTCTGATACAACATCTTTCATTTTGTCATAAGTCAGTTTTCTTTTTTCTTTTCTATCGGCTTTTCTGAGTTCTTTGTTTAAGTCTTTTAGCTCATCTATTTGCTCCTGAAGGTGTTTGCTAACTTGTGTTAGTTTCTCTTTTCTCAAAGAAAACATACCTATCCTATCTCTTAGGTCATCCATTTCTAGTCTTGCTGGGTCTAATAAGTCCAATTCTTCCAATTGTTCTATGGATTTTTTCGTTTCTTTTGTTTGATTTTCTATTAACTTTATTATAGAGTTGTTTATCTTCTTTTGTTCTCTCAAAGCTTGCAAAGTAGATAACTCGTTTTTGTTCATGATAAAAAGTTTTGACTTTGCATTCTGTAGTTCGCTTATCGCTTCATCTAACATCTCTCTACTGGTAGACTTTGACAATTTGAGTTCGCTGACTTCTATGTCTCCTGTTATTTGCTCGATTTCCAAGTTTGTTAGTTTTCTAGCAGCACGTCTTTTTTGTATTTTCTTTTTCTTATTGTTTAACGATTCTTTGAGGTTAAATCTTTGTTTCTCGTAAGGATTGTTTTCAGCTATATCTTTGAGGGTTCTACATTCGCCAGTTGATAAAGTAAATTGGATTGTTTCCGAGAAATTCAAAAGAGATCTCAACACATTATCTTTAAAGTTCTTAACGGATTCTTGATCAATACAAGAGTTCAGAGGCTCTTCATTGTTGTCAACATCTCCAAAGTTTATTTCCAAAGCAGGAGATGTGAACTCAGTTACAAAATCAAGCCATGGAACATCTTCACCTTCAAAATTCAATTTTTCAACCATTTTCTCAAGATTTATAATATAATTCATTGTTGTGACATCTGTTTCTTTTAGTTTTCTAATGCCAGTTAATCTCTCGAATTCACAACCTTTCTTCTTGACAAATATAGATTTGATCCTCAATGGTTCGTTTTTGTCAAACTTTATTTTTATCTTACTAACAGTGCTTCTAGACTCGACACTAGTCAATCTATAGTCATTTTCCTTTATGACTCGCCCCAGCTCGTCTTTAAATTCCTCTAATCTCTTTCTATATTTGTTTAAATAAAACGGACGATAAACAGTGTCAACAAATTGATACAATTTGATACCTTGTGTGTAAGCAAATACTTGCTGATATTTTCCATACAATAAAAATGCTGCTTTCATTTTTCTAATGTTTGATCTAAAATCATTACCATCAAGTTCCACCTCTTTTGTATTCTCGGCGGTTTCATTCAATTCATCTTGCTCTTCGTTTGTAAAAGGAGACTCCGGAACAGAATCAATGTTCTCAGCAGGAACCGAAACAAGCACTTGGAAGAGCTCAAAATTATCTCCATAATAGATATCTGCAACATTTGCAGCTACCTCTAAAGAGTCTGGATTGAAACGACCATCAGGATCTTCTTTATTGTACTTTATATTCTCATTTATTTCTAAGTCAGCAACATCTAGTTCTAACTTGATCAAGAGATTCGGAGGTATATAAAGACGACATTTCTCGTTTTTCCTGCTTGGAGGAAATGCACAGACTATCTCATTTGTTTCTAACTTGCCTAGCTTACGCAAGATTTCTCTAATTCCCTTTTTTACCAACTTTCTTGCTTCGTACTTTATTTCGCTTTCTACTAATCCAGCTACTGACTTGGTTGATACCATATTAACTTGGTATTCACAAATCTTCTTGTTTAAGTAAGGTTCATCTGTGTTCCACCATGTAGGTTCAATGTAACTCGGGTCTGGTTTACATGTTGGACATATCTTTGGTGGTGCTTCACTCTCAATAGTCTCACACACTTCTGGTTGTAAATCTTTAAATTCTGACATCTTTGCTCCTATGAGGTAAATACGTTTTTACTTAGAATGTATCTATCTCTGTTTTGATTATTAACAGTATTGATCTCTTCAATGGTGGAATTCATCGCTTTAGTCAAAGAATCATATATATCTTGCAATAGCTCTGGTGAATTTGATAAGAAATCACTAATCATCGCAGGAGATGGAGAGGTTGGTGAACCTGCTGGTGAGAGTGTGACATGTGTATGAAGGGCAAGTCTCGCTCTCAATTGTAATA
>Ga0098074_1001116_pt1 | contig 14758 bp, 29 predicted proteins | sample 32_taG_FD_75064 | JGI IMG/M metagenome (GOLD analysis project Ga0098074, IMG submission 75064) | Marine viral communities from the Gulf of Mexico - 32_GoM_OMZ_CsCl metaG | ecosystem: Environmental > Aquatic > Marine > Oceanic | place: Atlantic Ocean: Gulf of Mexico | collected 2015-07-12
AATCAAGATGTGCTAAATTAAATGGTATTAGATTAGAATCTTCTTCCATTACTTGTTTCATATCTTCAATCAATACATTCATGTCTACTTGTTTAGATGGCTGTATGTTCTTTAGTTCTTGAATAAGTTTGTTATGCTCACTCAATATTTCTTTTACACTACCATTACTATCATAACTAGCATCTACAAGTTTAGTTGCTGACTTTGCAGTTTCTCTTTGTATGTACTTTTGCCATACTATCTTTGCATAGTTTTCAACATTAGCAGTGCTTGGTGCAAATCAGTAAGTCCAGTCATAAAGTATGCAAGTTGTTTTCCACTCATTTCTTGTACTTTATCTGATAGAGTAATAAAATCTATATCTATCTGGTCTCTGTACAATTCTTTAAATGCAACCCAAACATCTTTACAATCATTATTGTAGAATGCTTCATCACTTCTTACCCAAGCCATAGCAATTTCTTGCTCTCTTGCATCACCTTTAAGTATACATCCAAGCAAGGCTTTTTCTGCATCTTCGGAGTGTGGTAATGTTTTTATTTCTTTTATCTCTTCGTTCATTAATCCTCCTTAAATATATTTATTTGTTGTGTTGGTTCATAATTTATTATGACATATTCTTTTCTACCTTTTTGTCTAGCCTCATCAGTTGCTCCTACATATTTCCAATCAAGAGTCCTACAATCAAAGTCCTTATATAGTTCAGCAACCTCTTCTCTGTAATCATAACTTACCATAAAGTAACCACCATTATCATGAATCTTTTGCACAGATTCTCTTAATCTTTCGTGGTCTTCCATATCAAAACTATGATTATAATATGAACCTTTCTCTGTTGCTACAATATATGGAGGGTCTAGATACCAAAAATCACCTTTTCTAGGGTTATACCTATCAATAAGTTCTTCAAAATCTAAGTTCTCTATTGTTGCACCACCTAAAAACTTTCTTGAATATGTCAATTCTTCTTCCCAGTTTTTGTTCATATCTTTATTCATCGAGAATGGAGTATGAATTAGTTTATTAAAACTATATCGTATACAATACAGATACTTCGCAGCTTGTAATGGGTCAGGTATCTCGAATGTATGATTTTCATCTCTTATCTCTCCCTTGAAATCTAAGAATAAATCACGACTTTTGGGAATCCAAAATAAATTATCTATTAGTTCTTTTCTTTTTAAGATAACACTCATGTAAAGATTTACAATGTTCTTATCTTTATCATTAAGTACGTTCCATTTTGCTTTGGCCTTCCTAAAGAACATAGAAAGACCGCCTGCAAACACTTCTATATACCTCTCATGAGGGGGCAAAAGTGGGATAAGTTTTTTACTCATCTCATATTTACCCCCATAATAAGGAAGTACAATTGGGCAATCGTACCAATCTAAACTAGGCACTAGCTATTCGTACCTTTGCCATCTTACATATCTTAGCATAGATTCTTGCTTCTAGCTTGTGTGTAGCTTCTGCTTTTCTATCCATACCATGAGTTGCTACATTAGTTGCTACGTTCAGTAGGTCCCATAGATTATTAGGATTCTCTGCAATTAGTAAGTTAGTAATGTAGTCTGATGATTGTAACGGAAACATCTTGAGTATATCAACAATATGTGATTGCTGAACTTTAGTACCATGAATAACAGGAAACTCATCTTTCATAATTCGTTTTGTTTTCTTAATAGTTTCTTCAATGTCACCTTCAATATCTTGTAAGTCCATGTTTTGTATGATGTGTTTATTCTTATATTTATCAGCAACAACACCAATTACCAATCCATTTGTGCATACTAGTCTGAATGCTCCTGCTATAATATTCAATCCAACAGTTCCATCATAACTATTTGACCATACTATTTCTGGTGTACATATATCACCATTACTAATAGTAATCTTATGCTTATCAAACTCATACTTTACAATACTTCTTGCTCCGTTACCAAAAGTTTGAACTTCTTTTAGATTACCACCTTCTTTACTAATTATATTGTCAGACTTCTCTAATATTGTAGAGTTATTAATAAGTCTATAATTATCTGTCATACAAGATAAAATATCCCCAGTATCTTCTCTTACAATAAACTTATATCCAGTATCTTTAGTATCTCTGTGTGGAAGTTTGCTAGTTATCCTAGCTGGTACTTCTTTAACAGGAAACATTATATCTTGTATATTTGCTTTCATTATTTCTCTCCTACTTTTATTATCGGCGGAACTCCACCAATTCTTTTACGTTCTAGTTCTTTTATTGCTTCGTTATCTTTTCCTAGTGTTTGTAATATCTTTTTAAGATAAGGAAACCCTTTACCTTGATTATGATGTCCACCTTGATAGTATTGCTCAATACCATAGTCTACAATCTTATCATCTATATCTTTTATACCCACAAGAAACTTCCAATATTCTGTTCTGTTTTGTGATGGTATCAAATCATTGATAAGCGTTGCTATGTTATTGATTTTATTTCTAGTATACTTTGTTCTTGCTCTAAGCATTTCAGACATCTCTTTACCCATCTTATTACCTCTGCTATTGAGGTCAAATCCACAAGAAGGACACTTGCTAAACCTATTTGTTCTATAGGCCATTGATTCTCTTCTCCTCATATGCTTGTGCTTGTTCGTCTTGTATCTTACGTTCTAATAATTTTTCTCGTTCATTCCATATTGATATTAATACTTCAGACACTTGTTTAGCTTTGTGTCCGTCATCTCCTACTGATACATTAACTGCAAACGTTATCTCTTCTAATGAAAAACATTTTTCCATTCTCTCTCCTTTTTTATTTTGTTACTCTTGTTCTCTTATTTTTCTTATCTATACAATAGTTTACCCACCAACCATTACCATGCTCATTTAAAAACCTATCTCTTTCTTTTAAATATTCTTCTTCACTTTTAAACAAAAATCCTCTTGGTCTTAGTTTATCATAATAATTTGTCATTCCACTACCTGCACTTCCGTTTCTAATCCCCATCGTTGCTCTCCAGCATAGAAAGGGTCATTAGACCTATGATTAGTTACATATACACTAACTGAACTTGGTGTTTTATTTAATACTATTGCTTGTGTTTCTGAATTATATACTTGTATTAACTGTCCGTCTTTGACATCTTTTAAGTATATTGCTCCTTTTGGTGGTTGCCAATCTGGCTTATCATTCAATGCCTTAGTCGCAAGTTTTGCAATACGGCGCTTGACCTTCCTCCAATAATCCATTTTGTTTCTCCTCTACTTTTTTATTTAAATCTCTTTTTATTTTTACTAAGTCATCTTTTATCTTTGTCATGTTGCTACTCATCTCTGTATTACTAAATATTTCTGCTGACCTAGATGCATGAACAAGAGATATTATTATGTTTTCTATTTCTGATTTAGTGAACTTTATAGTTGCTGTTGCTTCATTCATTTTTATACCTTTGTTTTTATAATTTGAGGGCGGCCGTTCTTGGTAGTAGAAGAGAGAGAGAAGAGAGACTTATATAAATAAGTACCGCCCTCTATCTAATTTACAACCAATTTAACGAAAGTAAAAGGGGAGTTTGGCGCCAACCATATTATCACAATGCAATAGGAGTCCAATATACCACATACTAAGGACACATATATCAGTCTTTCGATATGACTTTTTTAAAAAGTTTGCCGATAGACATTTATTGTAAACTCCCCTTTATATTACTTTATTCTAGAATGGTACGTCAGCGTCTAATTCATCAGCAGTAATATCTGTACCACCATCCCAAGTATTTACACTTGAAACTTTGAATGTAGACCTAACGTCTTGCTCATTCGGAGGTAGATGTTTAGTATTAGAAGTTACATAAGTTTCTTTCTTAAGTCTTACTATAACTGCTTTACCTACAACATCATCTTCTTCGATAAGCACAAGTTTCTTTACTTCTTGACCATCTACTTTATCTGATTCTAACTCTACATTTAAATTTTCTAACAATTGAAAATACCTAGAGTTTTTACCACTAGAAGAACTATCAAGAAATACAAATGTACCATTGTCTCTATATGTTCTATCTTTTAGATGCTCACAAGTTCCATGCTCTTGATTACCATCAGTTCCAACTTTAGGAACTAAATCGCCATTAGAGTCTGTAATATAATTGTATCCATCCATTTCATACAATGGTTGAGTACACTCTTCTACTTCAGGTGCTATTTTATATTGCATATTTACAACAATAGCAGGTCCTGCTTTAGTATTTACTTCTCTTGTATCGAGACTTGTAATGTGAGCAGGGTATTCACCCTCTTCAACTGGTTTCCAAGCATTGCTATTTGCTGGATTATATACTGCATCTATTGTTTTTGGCATTATTTATCCTTATCTTTTTTTAGTGTTGCATATTTAGTTACTAGTTTGTTGTATTCTTCCACAAACTTATCTTGCTTTTCATCAGGAGTGGTACCTTTACCACCTCTCATGTATAGCATTGGAGTAACTTCTTTCTTATCTTTTGTTATAAAGACATATGTAGGTGTACTTTTACGTTTGCTGACACCACCAGATTTTTCTAGTGATTTAGCAGCCGCTGATGAAAGTAAACCTTTCTTCTTTAAGATTTCAACGTTCTTTGCACTTTGCATTATTGACCTCTCTTTCTTTCTGTTATTGTGAATGTGTGGAATGAAGGATTTATTGTGATTTGTCTTTGGTCTGTAGTTGCAAATACCATCATAGGTTTGCCATTTAGTAATTTATTACCAAGATATTTCACTCTTTGATGCTCTCTTCCATCACTTAATCCAATTGTATATAATTCGTTTTCTTGTAGCAAACTATCATTTCTAACTGGGTTTTGTTTAACTGTAATCATTTACTCTCCTTTTTGTTTTCTTCTACTTCTCTGCTTAACCTTGCAAAAGATGCTTTGTAATTAGCAGTATTGATTGATTCATCTTCTATTAGTCCTTTGATTTGCTCTAACTTTTCTTCACTTATCTCTGAAGCGAGGACGAGTATATCACTTTTTTCTAAATCAGACAACTCTAAATCATCTACTTGATTACGATAAACATCATCTGCAATATTCATATACATATTAAACGCTTTCTTGATTGCATCTGTATTCGCTGCTTTTACATCGTTACCAATATCAACAAAGTCATTTGTACCTCGTTGCTTCTGTATACGATGAGATGCTGTTACATCACATTCTCTCCAGATACCTTCATCATAGAACTTTAGTCTACCATGCACAACATATGCTTCACTACCTAAGACTTCTGTACTTACAACTTTCCAACTCCAGCCTGGAAATTCTTTATCTGCAATCTCTCTCATATATGAATATTCTACATATTCCATACCCATCTTTTTCTTAATAAATGGTTTCGGAGTTTTGATATTAGATACTTTTTTATGTTTATCTGTTATCGATTTTCTTACTTGTTCAATACCTTCTAGGTTTTCTATTTGTATTATATCACTCATTTTTGTTCCTTTATTTTAAGTTACTTGGACATATTGTTTTATAGTTACAATATTTACATTCCCAATCTTCGTATGGTACACCAAACTGCCAACCGGGCCTTAGCTTTTCTTCAAACAATCCATTTTTCATAGTATTTACTAGACTATTTAATTCTTCCCAATATTCTGTTGCTTTATCTATCCATTCATCTGCATATACTTTTACTTCTCTAATCATGCTAGTATTCTTATTGTAAAATACTAAAAACATATTTAGTTCTTTTACATCTAACTCTTCTTTGATTGCCATACCATATGTTGCTAATTGCATACGATACTTATCAAACTCGAACACAGGTTGTTTGTTTTTCTTTATACCAAACATAGTAGACCACTTATAAGCAGCTGTTGTTTTAAGGTCATAAAGATTAAATACACCATCTTCTTCTATATACTCACCAATATCAAGTGTACCTGTCACATTATATTTGTCAAGGTTTACTTTCTTTTCTGAAAATATATGTATCTTTTTGTTTGTTATTTCTTTTGCATTCTTTTCTAAATGATGTGTTATTGCATCTTCAAAATCTTTATGCACAACTGTACCAAGTCTCAATACTTTATATGATGAATCATCCATATCATCTTGAGGATAACTTTCAAGTCTATACATTTGTTTACGATAACAACTACCTGTTGATGATGCATGAAATTTACCATCATCTCTGCTTTCTGCATTTTCTTGGTTTTTGTGTTTTAAAAAATCTAAATATATATCATGTATATTCATACTCTCTCCTTTCTGTAAATTTAACAATATTAAAGTTTATATCCAATAAGATAATGCAAAGTGGAGGTACAAGAAGGATAAACCCCCACTCTGCTATATACCACTTTAAGTGGCTGCTAAACCCCAAAAGAAGAATGCTCTTATATTTCTTTTACCTTTATAACCTTCTTGTTCTTTCATACGTTTAAGCATTGCTCCTTTTATTTCAATACAATTCCATCTAGACCATTTTGTACCATCCATTGTATCTTCTACAAATTTCCAAAACTTTTCAGTACCATATCTAGGATGCTTTGTTACCATCTTAAAACCATCAGATGTAGTTATTGTACCATTGTATCCATCGTGTCCATGTTGGTAATGTGCTTCTGCACAACATTCTTGATATGCTTCAAAAGCACTTTTAAACCTACCTATTGCAAAGTCTTGATGATGATGTGCTCCCATTACCTTAACTCCTTCTCTAGTTTATGTATATCATGTTGAAGTTCATTTACAATATCTTCTGAATCTTTACAGATACTAATCATTGTTTTGTAACTAATATCTAATTTCTCTGCTTGATATTTAAGTTTATCAAACAAATCTTCAATTTGTATTTCCATTTTAATCTCCTAATATTACCCAAAACATTATTCCAACTGGTAACAAAGCTACCAATAATAATATAATAATTTCTATCATGAGTATTTAGCTTCTAGTTCATTATAGTTTTTTATGATAGCAAACCATTGTCTTTTATCCATTGATGACATATCTCTTGCTTGTGGACTTAACATATTATATTCTCCTGATGCTTGTATATTTTTGTACTCTTCAAACATCTCTTTTGTTATTTCATTTATTGCTGACATATTACCTCCATCCAAGCATACCATAGTTGCTCCAACCTTTGCAGATACGCTTTATTTTATTGTTTTTTTTTGTTTTTTTATTTAATCCATATCTAGGATTATAATCTTCTATTGTTTTATGTTTTTTACTCCTACCCTTCATTCTTCTTCCTCTCCATTTATTCTTCTATTAACATAGTTTTGTGCATAAGTAGTAACTGCTACTACTTCTTCTTTTGTAAGACCTAACTCTTTTGATAGTCTCATCATCATTACAGAAAATGTAACTTTATCAGGATGTGATTTTTCTTCACTAAATCCATGAGCTGCAAGTAATTGTAAACTTACAAATGCAGTCATATCTCCAAGTATCTTACATACTTTATCTTTATCCATGTTATCTCCTAGTTATTATTGTGCATAAATTGTAAAGAATGAAGTTTCCAGATATATTCTGGTCTGCCATAAATACCTTTTCTTTTTCTTGTAGTCTTTTCAAGGTGTCCTTCTTTAGTCAAATCAGTAATACATCTGCGAACAGAAGTAATTAGAGTACCAACAGGCAATGCTAACATTACTTGTGATGGTGATGCTTCTTTACTTGTTTTGAATATATCAAGTATCTTTTGTTGTTGTGATTCTGCTTTCTTGTGTGATTCTTTCAAATCATTACCAGTTTCATTTGTTGTATTATAGTACATTATCTATCCTTTATTGTTATTTAAAATTTATGGGGTGAATATGTGAATCGCGGAATCCAACAAAACATGACGTTGTTTTTATCCACCCCATTTTGTATACCATATGCTCTGTTTGAGTGTCAAGGTACAGAGCAAACCTTGTCGAGAACTAACGTAATAGTAGGGCGATATCTTTATTACAGCAATAACCTACATCATTGTTCTCTAGTTAAAAAAAAAGGCAGTTTTCGTTTTGGAAAGTGTATCACTGCCAAAAACACTTGCTATGTTAAATCACTATCTTTATCAATAGATAATACCCACTCTAATGCTTTAACCCATCCATCATGATATGTTTCTATATGTGGAACATTTATACTACTATGTCTTAATTTTATATTATCTATTAATTTAGTAACAATTTCATCTTTAGATTTAACTTTCATAATGCATTCTATATCCTGTGAGGAATCCTGTATCTTCATCTTCCCAATTGACTATAGTAAACCTAACATCACAATTCTCTTGCACATACATAATATCATCCCATTCAATACTATTCCAATATCCATGTTGCAGGATTCTACCATCAGAACAATATTTAAACCTAAGGTCATTGTATCCTTTTATACCAAGTAGCAACTTTACTTTATCTTCGATAGGATGTACAGGAGCAGTATCAAACTTTGGATTGAGTGATTCCATGTTTACTCCTTTCATGCATTAATTTAATTTTACCATTAGTTATAAATATAACTGTATTTTTGTTATGTTGCTCGACACCTACAATCTTATCAGGTATCATTGTTTCAAAGTCCTTTATTGTGAACATAAGTTCCTCCTTTGTTATAGTGTTTATTGTGAAAATTTTTAGAGTTTAACCTATACTACTCTAAAGGTGTTGCAATGATGGCTATGGGCATTTTTCTCCATTATTTAAACATATGTACAGCGCACCATCAATATAAAGTGTATGCCAAAGTTATGCAAAAAGAAGTATATATAGTAGTGTAATATCTGTAAGTACTCAAGGCGTTATAATTGAGTCTATATCCCTGTACTTGTATACGTACTTATATACATATATACATAAATAATAATAATAACATACAATAAAAATAATAAATAGGTTGTGGGAGCAAAATTAATTACTCCCATCCTACTGTTATCTAAGACTCTGTAAGTCCCAAGCTACCTTCTTCCATTGGCGAGCTGCATATCTATCACTAGATTGAGTTGCACCAATATTCCTAGCATCGATAGCAAGTTCTCTCGCTCTCCTACGCTTAGTAGCTAATGGTAACTTCATAAGTTCTATTGTAGCCTTAGCCATAAATATGTCAGGTGACATAAATAATATCTCAGCCACATCATCATCAAACTTCTCCTGATGATTATTATTATTCTCAACAACTGGTTGTTGTTCTTCAGTACTATTGTCTTTCTTTAATATAGACATGATATTCTCCTTATATTATTCATAAATTAATTAATAAATAAAAATAGAAAATAACGAAAATTCCTAAATGGAAAATCCCCCGATAGGGGGGTGGTATAGTAAATAAGACTATATATCAAAATCCTACAATTTTTTTGGGTAACAACTTGGTCATCGCTTGACATTGGTTTGACTTATGTGTTAGATTCTGGGCGGTGGTTGGGTAAAGGATTATAATAATGTGTAGTAGAAAGAAAAATAATAATGGCAGAAGAATACAAATTTCTAAGTAGATTAACTTTAGATGAACAAGAAGATGTTCTTCGCACCATGTCTGAATCATATTATCCCATACAAATTAACGATAGAGTATATATGATACCTGAAGAGGTAAATGACCTTATAGATAGATTAGTACAAAGACTAGAACGTAACGGACATCAAGTAAACATAGGAGATATAGTTGGAGAAGCAGACAATTAAAGGAGTACCTCACTATGTATATGATACATATGAGGAGTTTAAAGAAAATTGCCCTAGTGAAGAGATTCATGATAATTGGAGAACTGGTAATGAAGGAGATTGGGTATGGTCTGATGATGGTAGGATTGTTCAATTATTAAAAGTAAGTAAAAATGTAAATCACCCAGGCGACAGAAAAAATTATAAATACGCTAATGGATGGGTAAGAACTGTTGTAGGTAGTTTTTTAAATAGACATACAGTTAAAATGGATACGGATTTTTCACAACATCCAAATAGATATACATTTAGTAAAACAATTAAAGATACAAGTAAACGAGTAAAAGAACGTACTAAAGTAACAAATAAAGAAAAACAATTTGCTACTAACATCGTTGTAGGTATGGGAGCTGTAAAAGCATATAAAAAAGCATACAACGAAATGTCAGATAACAAAGCTGGTAAAAAAGCAGCTATATTACTTAAACAGGAAAGAGTTATGAAAGAAATAGAAAAGTCAGTATTAGACGTTGCAAAGACGTTAGGTATAGACCACGAGTATATATTAGGTAAACTTAAACATCTTGCTGATTATAGTGAAGATGATAACATCATATTACAATCTACAAAAGAATTAGGTAAGATTGTTGGAACATCTGGTAGTAATGTAAAACAGATAGAGACTGGTATAGTAGGAATGTTTCAAGGATTTGGTTCAGAAGATTTACAAATAGCAGAAAGAAAAAAAGAACTTAAACCAATAGAGGGAGAATAATATGTTAATGAAAGACGACGCTGGTAATATCGTTGGATGCGATAAATGTGGTTCAAGAAGTATTAAAAAAGACGGATGGCAATATTGGAAAGCAGGTAAAAAAAGACAACGATGGCAATGTAAAGCATGTGGTAAAAAAATGCTTAATCCTAAAATTATTGAGAAGTCTCCGTTTGAAGCACAAGACTTAGATGTTGATTTTATACCAATAGATGATATAATAAAACATCGTAAAAAACAATTTAAACAAAAACTAAAAGCTAAAAAGTCTAGAGGATTAATAAATATTAAAATTAATCAAATGGGACCTATAGGTATACTTCATTTTGGTGACCCTCATGTAGATGACGATGGTACAGATTTAGCAGAAATATATTCATTATGCAATCTAATAAATCAAACAGATGGATTGTTTGGAGGTAACTTAGGTGATATACAAAATAATTGGATAGGTAGGCTTCAAGCATTATACGGACAACAATCTACATCTGCAAAAGAATCATGGAGACTTACAGAACATTTTGTTAATCAAGTAGAATGGTTATACTTAGTAGCAGGTAATCATGATGTATGGAGTGGTGATGGAGACCCACTAGAATTTATTATGAGAGAACATAGTGGAGTATATGAACAATGGGGAGCAAGACTTAATCTTATATTTCCTAATGGTAAAGAGATTCGTATCAATGCTCGTCATATGTTTAAGGGTAATTCAATGTGGAATACTGCTCATGGTGTAGCTAAAGCTGCTCAGATGGGATGGAAAGACCATATACTTACTTGTGGACATACTCATGTATCAGGTTATCAAGTATTAAAAGATGCAGCTAGTGGACTTATAAGTCATGCAATACAAGTAGCATCATTTAAAATAATGGATAGTTATGCAGATAAACTTGGATTAGATGATAAAAATATCTTTAATGCACCAGTTACAATTATTGACCCTTACTATGAAGATGATGATAATAGACTAATTACTACTATATTTAATCCATATGAAGGTGCTAAGTTCTTAGAATACAAAAGAGAACAATGGAAAAAGTCGAAACAGAAATAATAATTATACCATTTCTTGCATATTGGGGATTAGCTAATAAAGGTCCTAATCAACATTCACATCATCAAAAAGGTAGTAAGTCTCAAAGTTATGACCAATGGAAGTTTATAATAGATGGCAAATATAAATACACAGAACGTAAGCGAAGCTGAAGAAGCTCTAAAACTTGCATACACAGACTTAATAGCTTTTGGTAAGTTATTCTTACCTGATGATTTTTTACGAAGCGAAACACCATTCTTTCATTATGAAGTTGCTGATGCAATTGATGATAAAGAAAACAAACAAACTGCCATTATTATTCCTAGAGGTCATGGTAAGACCGTATTAACAAAAGCATCTATGTTAAAAGACTTTGTTTTTTGCAAAGACGATTTTTTATTTTATGCTTGGGTATCTGCTACACAAAAACTTAGTGTAGGTAATATGGATTACATTAGACACCACCTTGAATTTAATGATAGATTAAAATACTATTTTGGAAATTTAAAAGGAAAAAAATGGACAGAGGAAGATATAGAGTTAAGTAATGGATGTAAACTTATTAGTAAAAGCAATGTCGCAGGAATCAGAGGTGGAGCAAAACTACACAAAAGATACGACCTTATCGTACTTGATGACTTCGAGCATGAAGCAAACACAATTACGCAGGAAGCAAGAGATAAAAATGCTAATCTTGTTACTGCTGTTATCTATCCCGCTATTGAGCCTCACACTGGTCGTCTTCGTGTTAATGGCACTCCTGTACATTATGATTCATTTATTAACAATCTTCTTAATAGTTATGCGAAAGCTGAAAAAGAAAACAAAGAGTTTGCTTGGAAAGTTATTACATACAAAGCATTACTAGATAATGAAACGCCATTGTGGGCATCTTTCTTTACTAAAAAGAAATTAGAAGAAAAGAAAAAATTCTATGCAGATAGTGGTATGCCACAAAAGTTCTATCAAGAATATATGATGGAAGTACAATCTGAAGAAGATGCTATATGGAAAAGAGACCATATTAGATATTGGAATGGGTACTTTAAAAATGAAGATGGTGCTAATTATATTGTAAAAGATGGAGAAGATATACCAGTTAATACATTTATTGGATGCGACCCTGCTACAGATATTGATACTAAGCATGCTGACTATAGTGTTATAACTGTTATTGCGATTGATGCAAATAATGAATTATATGTATTAGAATATGAAAGACATCGTAGTATTCCTACTATAGGTTCTAAGAATCCTGAGACTGGAGAAATAATAGGAAAAAAAGGTGTAGTAGATATTATTATAGAATTACATCAAAAATACAATTGTACATCATCTACAGTTGAAGATGTAGCTATGAATCGTAGTATATTTCAAGCAATGAATGATGAAAGAAGAAGACTAAACAAGTACGATATATCCGTAATACCACAAAAACCAGGCGGTACACAGAAACGAAATCGCATTTATTCTGGACTTTCTGCACGTTTTAGTACAGGAACTGTCTATTTAAGGAAAAATATGTTTGATTTAATTAACGAAATCCTTACTTTCGGTCCTAAAATGGCTCATGATGACACTATTGAATCACTTTATTACGCACAAATACACGCATTTCCGCCAAGTATGAAAAAAAGTAAAGATAAAAAATCATGGTTTAAGCCTAAAAGAAAAGCTAAAAGCTGGTTAGTATCGTAAGGAGTATATATGCCTAAGTTTGGTAAAAGGTCAAAAGAACGATTAAGAGGAGTAGACACTAGACTTGTTAATGTCCTAAATGAACTTATTAAGATTATGGATGTTACAATTATTGAAGGATTACGGAGCAAGCAACGACAGGAGATATTACTAAAAGAAGGCAAAACTAAAACTAAGTTTAGCAAACATATTGAAGGAAAAGCTGTAGACCTCGCTCCGTATCCTATAGATTGGGAAGACAGAGATAGATTTCATTATATGGGTGGAATGATTAGAGGAATTGCAAAACAATTAAATATTAATGTTCGTTGGGGCGGCGATTGGGATAGTGATGGTGAAACAAAAGATAATCGCTTCGATGATTTAGTCCATGTGGAGATTAGAGATTAATGGCAAGAGTAACAAAAAAATCTAAAGCACAAATAAATAAACAAATATGGGATAAAGTAAATAATTCTCATAGACATAGATGGCAAAGTGTAAGTCAAAAAGGATATGACTTTTATTTAAACGAACAACTTACAAAAGAAGAAATGACAATGTTGGAAGAATCTGGAATGCCAACATTTACTATAAATAGAATAACTCCTATTATAGAAATAATGAAATACTTTGTAACTGCTAATGACCCCAAGTGGAAAGCAGTAGGAGTAACTGGAGATGACGTAGATATTGCTCAAGTACATGCTGATATAGCAGATTATTGTTGGTATTTATCAAATGGTAAATCTTTATATAGTCAAGTAATATTAGATTCACTTACTAAAGGATTAGGTTATTTTCTTGTAGATATAGATAGAGATGCTGATAGAGGTATGGGAGAAGTTTGTTTTAAAAGACTTGACCCTTACGATGTATTTGTAGACCCTGCTAGTAGAGACTTTTTATTTAGAGATGCAAACTTTATTCAAATAAGAAAAAATATTGCTAGGGCAAGATTAATAAATATGTTACCTCAATTTGAAGCAAAGATTAAAAAAGTATCTAAAGGAACTGATGTAATTTCTTATTCTCAAAGAGATACTGATTTTACAGATAGTATTCAATCTGAAGATTTAACATATGGTGTTAATATGGATGCTGAAGATGATGACATTATACCATATTATGAAACATATAGTAAGAAAAAATTTAAATATTATAATGTTTATATAAAAGTTGAACCATCTCCTGCTCAATTAGATTTATTAAAAGAACAAATACAAGAAGTATTAGAATCTTTTAAACAAGAAGTAGAAGTAGGTTTAATAGAAAAACAAATGCAAATTGAACAACAAGTTCAAGAAGGTGAGATTATTCCAGAAAGAGCAAAATTAATGATTGAAAATTCTCAAAAAATGGGAGTTCAAGCAATTAAAGAAAAAGAAATGGAATTATTATCACAAGCTCAAGATGAAGCTACTATTATAAAACAACAAGTAATGTCAAATTCTGATTACAATCTTTTAAAACAAAGCAAAACAACTCAAAAAAATATAATAGATGCAATTAAATTTTATGAAAATAGAATTGTTAAAACGGTTAGTGTAGGAGATGATGTATTTTTATATGAATCTATTATTCCTATATCTGAGTATCCTATTGTACCTATTCCATATATGTACACAGGAAC
>Ga0098074_1001117_pt1 | contig 14752 bp, 10 predicted proteins | sample 32_taG_FD_75064 | JGI IMG/M metagenome (GOLD analysis project Ga0098074, IMG submission 75064) | Marine viral communities from the Gulf of Mexico - 32_GoM_OMZ_CsCl metaG | ecosystem: Environmental > Aquatic > Marine > Oceanic | place: Atlantic Ocean: Gulf of Mexico | collected 2015-07-12
CCGTGAACGATTATCTGGCGCGCCGCGATGCGGATTGGATGGGCAAGGTCTATGCGGCTTTGGGGCTGACAACGGGCGTCGTCTATCCGCAGCAGCCTGAGGCGGACAAGAAAGCCGCCTATGGCGCTGACATCACCTATGCCACCAATAACGAGCTTGGCTTCGATTATCTGCGCGACAACATGAAATCCAGTCTGGATCAGATGAACCAGCGGGACCACAACTATGCCATCGTCGATGAGGTGGACAGCATCCTGATTGATGAGGCGCGGACTCCTCTCATCATCTCCGGTCCCTCGCAGGATCGCTCGGAATTGTATCAGGCGGTCGATAAGCTGATTCCGACGTTGAACGAGGATCATTTCACGCTGGATGAGAAGACGCGCAACGTCACCTTCACCGATGAGGGGAACGAGGCGTTGGAGCAGTTGCTGCACGCACAAGGCATTCTGCCTGCGGACCAGTCGCTATACGATCCCGAAAGCACGACGATCGTGCACCATGTCAATCAGGGTCTGCGGGCGCACAAGCTGTTCACCAAGGACAAGGATTACATCGTTCGCGACAACGAGGTGGTGCTGATTGACGAGTTCACCGGACGGATGATGTCGGGCCGTCGCCTTTCGGATGGCCTGCATCAGGCGATTGAGGCCAAGGAAGGTTGCAAGATCCAGCCCGAGAATGTGACCTTGGCCCAGGTGACATTTCAGAATTACTTCCGTCTGTATGACAAACTGGCCGGGATGACCGGCACGGCCCTGACCGAAGCCGATGAATTCGCGGAGATCTACGGGCTTGGTGTGGTCGAGGTTCCGACCAATCGCCCCATCGCCCGCAAGGATGAGGATGACGCGGTCTACCGCACCGCGCGCGAGAAATATCACGCGATCGTCGAGACGATCCGCGAGGCGAATGCCAAGGGCCAGCCCGTTCTGGTTGGCACGACCTCGATCGAGAAATCTGAATCCCTGTCCAATCTGCTCAAGGATGCTGGGATTCCCCATAACGTCCTGAACGCGCGCCAGCACGAGAAGGAAGCGCAGATTGTTGCTGACGCAGGCAAGTTTGGCGCGGTGACGATCGCCACAAACATGGCCGGGCGCGGAACGGACATCAAGCTGGGCGGCAATGTGGAATTCAAGGTGATGGAGGCCCTGGCCGCCAACCCTGAAGCCCATCCGGACGAGCTGCGTGCCCGCATCGAGGCGGAACACGCCGACGAGGAAGCCCGCGTCAAGGAGGCTGGCGGCCTGTTCGTTCTGGCAACCGAGCGCCACGAAAGCCGCCGTATCGACAACCAGCTGCGCGGTCGTTCTGGCCGTCAAGGCGATCCCGGGCGTTCGTCCTTCTTCCTCAGCCTTGAGGATGACCTGATGCGGATTTTCGGGTCCGAGCGTCTGGACAAGGTTCTGTCCAGTCTTGGCATGAAAGAGGGTGAGGCCATTGTCCACCCTTGGGTCAACAAATCGCTGGAGCGGGCGCAGGCCAAGGTCGAGGGGCGCAACTTCGACATTCGTAAACAGCTTCTCAAGTTCGACGATGTGATGAATGAGCAGCGCAAGGTCATCTTTGGCCAGCGCCGCGAGATCATGGAAGCGAAGGATCTGTCAGACACCATCAGCGACATGCGCAGTCAGGTGATCGACGATCTGGTTGATGAGTTCATGCCGCCCAAGACCTATGCCGATCAATGGGATGTCGAGGGTCTTCATGCGGCCTGCATCGACAAACTTGGCATTGATGTGCCGGTGGTCGATTGGGCAGCGGAAGAAGGTGTGGACGACGAGCAGATCACGGAGCGGCTGGAAGCCGCTTCGACGCAGGCGATGGATGAGAAGGCTGCGGCCTTCGGTCAGGACAACATGCGCCAGATCGAGAAGCAGATCCTTCTTCAGACAATTGATGCCAAATGGCGCGAACATCTGCTCATGCTGGAGCACCTGCGGTCCGTGGTGAGCTTCCGCGGCTATGCGCAGCGCGACCCTCTGAACGAATACAAGAACGAGGCATTTCAGCTTTTTGAATCCATGCTGGACAGCCTGCGCGAAGACGTGACCCGCAAACTGGCGCAGATCCGTCCCCTGACCGAAGAAGAGCAGCAGGACATGGTTCGCCAATATGCGGCGCAGCAAGCGGCTCTTGCGGCTCAGATGAAGGCTGCACAGGACGCGGCGGCAGTTCCTCAAGGTGATGCCGATGTGGCCGGCGTGGCTTTGGAAGGTTTCGACGAGGCCGATCCCACGACCTGGGGCAATCCCGGACGCAACGATTCGTGCCCCTGTGGTTCGGGCAAGAAGTTCAAACATTGCCATGGTCGGCTTGCCTGAATAGCCACAGTCCCGCCGCATTGTGAGGCGGAAATCAATTAGGTTTTCGCCGTTTTGCGTCAAATGAGGCGGTCAGCCAGAAACTGACCAGACCTTGGCCACAGTGATGCCTGCTTGATTTGTCATGAATTCAGCAATCCTTGTGTGATTGTGGAGAGTTCCATGGCACGATTTAAGAACACCATTCTGGCCAGCGCGACGATGTTCGCCGCTTTGGGCACCGGCTTTGTGATGCAGTCCTCGCCCGTCGCGGAAATGCGCTACGGTGCACAGGCGGCCAAAACGACGGCCTTTCCATCACCTACGGCAGAGCCTGTCTATTCCGGCGTGAACCCGTTCTCGGGCGTCACATCGCTGGAACTGACATCCATCGCCTATACATCTGCCCCTGTGCAAAGGGCGCTGACCCCTGACGTTGCGATTGTGCTGCCCCAGTCCGCGTTTGAGTTGTCTGATGTTGACATGCCCCGGAACGACAACGCGCCCGAGGTGTTCGTGCGCGCCTCTACCCCGTCCGACCTTTCGGGCACTGTGGCGACCTGCTCTGCGACGCTGGAAGCGCGCCCGATGGCTGCTGCCATGGTCGATCTGACACTCTCGGCCCCATGCGAGGCAAACAACCGGGTGACGCTGCACCACAACGGCATGATGATCACCGAACAAATGGATCAGAACGGCAAACTGACCCTGCAAATGCCTGCCTTGTCCCAGACCGCGATCTACATGGCCGCTTTCGAGACGGGGCTGACGGCGATGGCACAGGCCGATGTGACCACACTGGACATCTATGACCGTGTCGTCGTCCAATGGCAGGGTCCGGGCCAGATGGAGATCCACGCCCTTGAATTCGGTGCGGATTACGGTGACGCCGGTCATGTCTGGTCCGAAGCGCCGCGGAGCATGGAAGTCGCGGTGCATGGGAAGGGCGGGTTCGTAACGGTCCACGGCCGCGCGATGCCGGATCAGGATCTGCGCGCACAGGTCTATACATTCCCGTCGGGAACCGCCGCGCAGACCGGCGAGATTGCCCTGACCGTCGAAACCGAAGTGACAGCGGAGAATTGCGGGCGCCTGCTGGAAGGGCAGTCGCTGCAAATCACGGGCGGCGGCGCCTTGAGTGTGCGGGATCTGACGCTGGATATTCCGACATGTGACGCGACAGGCGGTTTTCTTGTGTTGAAAAACCTGCTTCAAGACCTGAAGATCGCGCGCAACTAGCGCGCAGAATTCGGGGCAGTTCCATGTATCAAGTTCGTGCGGCCAGATCAGCCGCACTTTTTGCATCTGCGGCCCGTCTCCTTCTTCCTGCTTTGCTCTGGCTTGGCGTGGTCGGAGACGTGAAGGCGCAGGATATTACCCTCACCTCTCGGGATGGGGCTGTCGAATTGACGGGAACCCTTCTTGAGTTTGACGGTGAATTTTACCGCATCGACACGGTCTATGGAGAGTTGACCGTCGATGGCAGCGGGGTCCTCTGCGACGGTCCCGCCTGTCCCAGTCTGGAAGACTTCGTGGCGCGTCTGTCCATTTCAGGGGCCGCCAGCATGGCAGATGTGCTGATGCCCGCCTTGGTCGAAGGCTTTGCCCTGCGTGAGGGCTACGGCCTGCGCCGTGAACCACTGGATACCAACCATTTCGAGTATCTGCTTTTCGACCGTCGCACAGGGCGCGATGTCGGACGCTTCCTTTTTCGGGTGACAAACTCGGATGAGGGTTTTGCGGATCTTCTGGCGAATGAAGCCGACATTGCCATGTCACTCCGCGAAATTCGCCCTGATGAGGCACAGAGAGCGAAAGAGGCCGGGTTCGGGGATCTGCGCCTGCGTGGCCGGTTCCGTGTTCTGGCGCTTGATGCGCTTGTGCCGATCGTTCCTGCGACAATCCCCCTTGACCGGATTGCCACATCTGATCTGGCCAAGGTGTTTGCGGGCCAGATCACCAACTGGTCCGCTTTGGGCGGGCCGGATGCCGAAATCAGCCTGCATCTGCGAAACGCTGACTCAGGTTTGGCACAGGCAGCGGTCGATAGACTTCTGCAACCCTTGGGCCAAGGCTTGAGCGATGCAGTCGAACGCCATGACACGGATACAGGTTTGGCGCTTGCCGTTGCCGCCGATCCTTTCGGCATCGGACTTGCCAGTGCGGCACAGACAGGTCCAGCGCGGCGTCTGGGATTGTCCGGCGCCTGTGGCTTTGCGTTGCGCGCGACGCGGCAAACCGTCAAAACCGAGGACTATCCCCTCACGGCGCCGATGTTCCTTTACACGCCAGCCCGCCGCTTACCCCGGCTGGCACGGGAGTTTCTGTTCTACACACAGAGCGCACCTGCGCAGTTGGTGATCCGTCGGGCTGGCTTCATCGACCTGGCACCCGAAGCCATTCCTGTCGCGGCGCAAGGCGACCGTTTCGTGAATGCGATTGCTCAGGCCGGGGCGGAGACAGGGCTGGACGAGTTGCAACGAATGGTGACTGTCCTTGGTCCCATGCAGCGGTTGAGCACGACCTTTCGTTTTGAAGCCGGCTCTGCGCGGCTGGATGCGCAGTCCCGCTCCAACGTCGATCAGTTGGCGCGCCGCCTTGATGAAGGTCTCTATGACGGGAAGGAACTGATGTTTGTGGGGTTCAGTGATAGCGACGGGGCCGCGACTGCCAATCGGCTGATTGCCGAACGCCGCGCCGAGGCCGTCCGGCAGGCCGTCATGACAGCTGCGGAAACCGCTGATTTCACTCAGGTGCAAATGACGACAGACGCTTTTGGTGAGGCGATGCCCATGGCATGTGATGACAGTGCCTGGGGTCGGCAGGTCAATCGCCGCGTGGAGGTCTGGCTGCGGTGAAAGCCCGGTTCGCAACGGGTTATAGCAGACCTTCGGACCGAAAGCTCAACTCTCGGGATCTGCCGATCACCAGATGATCGTGGAGCGTCAGCCCCAAAGCATCAGCCGCGATCTGAACCTGACGTGTCATGGCAATATCCGCCTCGGACGGTGTCGGATCGCCGGACGGATGGTTGTGAACGAGGATCAAAGCAGAGGCGTTCAATTCCAAAGCACGTTTGACAACCTCTCTCGGATAGACGGGAACGTGATCCACGGTGCCCTGCGCCTGCGCCTCGTCAGCGACAAGGACGTTTTTGCGGTCAAGATAGAGAACCCGGAATTGCTCCGTATCACGATGCGCCATCGCGGTGTGACAGTAGTCAAGCACCGCAGCCCAGCTGGAGATGACATGGCGTTGCAGGATACGAGAACGTGCCAGCCGCTGCGCCGCAGCCTCGACGATCTTCAACTCGGTGATAACAGCCTCACCGACGCCTTTCACTTCGGCCAAGCGGGCAACAGGGGCCGAAATGACGCGGTTGAAATCCCCGAAGACGGTTAGCAAAAGATGGGCCAGCGGCTTTACATCCTGTCGCGGGATGGCGCGAAACAGGATAAGTTCCAACACCTCATAGTCTGGCATGGCCGCAGCCCCGCCGATCAGAAATCGCTCCCGCAATCGTTTGCGATGATCGCCAATATAGGACGGCACTCTACCACGGGTCATGTCATCGACAGGCTGCACGGGGTCAGCGTCGAACAACGGCATGGAGGATTCGGAGAAGGAAGAATGTTCTGACATGTGGTCAGATTGACGCGAAGTGGTTGCTGGCCGGTTAAGATCAACCAGTTGCAAAAAAGAAAGAGCGCACAGATCCTCTCTGCGCGCTCTTTTCAAAGCGGGATTGGGTGTCAGCCTTTCATGCTGTCCCAAAAGGTTTTCACCGAAGAGAAGAAACTCTTGCTCTCAGGGTTGTTGTCTTCGGACATGGCCTCAAACTCGCGCAACAGTTCTTTCTGGCGATTGGTCAGGTTCACGGGCGTTTCGACCGCCAGTTCAATGAACATGTCACCTTCCTGCCCCCCGCGCAGCGCCGGCATCCCCTTGGAGCGCAAGCGCATCTGTCGGCCTGACTGACTGCCGGCAGGTATCTTCACGCGACTGCGCCCGCCATCAATGGTCGGCACCTCGATGTCACCGCCCAGAGCGGCTGTCGTCATTGACACAGGAACACGACAGAAAAGATTGGTGTTCTCACGCTCAAACAGTTCGTGCTTGGCCACTTCGATGAAAATATAGAGATCACCGGACGGACCGCCGCGCATTCCAGCCTCGCCCTCACCCGCCAGACGAATGCGCGTTCCTGTCTCGACCCCCGCCGGAATATTGACCGAGAGAGCACGATCCTTGTGAACGCGACCCTGACCAGAGCAGGCCTTGCAGGGGTTCTTGATGATCTGACCCAGGCCGCCACATGTCGGGCAGGTGCGCTCGACCGTGAAGAAACCCTGTTGGGCACGCACCTTTCCCATGCCTGAACAGGTCGGGCAGGTTTGCGGCTCGGCGCCACCTTCGGCACCGGACCCGCTACAGGATGAGCAGGAAACCGAAGTCGGGACGTTGATGGTTTTCTGGAGACCTGAATAGGCCTCCTCGAGCGTCACGCGAAGGTTGTAGCGCAGGTCCGCACCGCGTGCCGCCCGCCCACGGCCACCACCGCGGCCGCCCATGAAGTCACCGAAAAGATCGTCGAACACATCAGAGAAGGCGCTGGCGAAGTCGCCTTGATTGGCCCCATAGCCGCCAGGCCGCCCGCCGCCGCCCATGCCACTTTCAAAGGCCGCGTGCCCGAACCGATCATAGGCCGCCTTTTTCTCGGCATCCTTGAGAACTTCGTAAGCCTCGTTGGCTTCCTTGAATTGCGACTCTGCGTCGGGATTGTCAGCGTTGCGGTCCGGGTGAAGCTCTTTCGCTTTGGTCCGATAGGCCTTCTTGATCTCGTCCGCTGATGCGCCGCGCGCGACACCGAGCACGTCGTAATAGTCACGTTTTGCCATTGGGGATCCCCCTCATGTGGAACGGTGAAGGCCGGTCCGGTCGGGACCGGCCTCAGAGGTTCCGTAAAACGCTTACGAGCGCTTATCGCCGCCCAGATCTTCAAAGTCAGCATCAACGATGTCGTCATCGTCACTGCTGCGCGGACCCTTCGAGGACATGGAGTCGTCCTCCTCGGCTTCCTGGCTGGCCTTGTAGATGGCTTCGCCCAGCTTCATCGCGGCTTCCGTCACGTTCTGGATGCCCGACTTGATCTTGGACGCGTTATCCGTCTCTAGCTCGTCCTTGAGCGCGGCGATTGCCAGTTCGATCGCTTCAACCGTGGTCGGATCGACCTTGTCGCCATGCTCCTCCACCGATTTCTCGGTCGAGTGGATCAGGCTTTCTGCCTGGTTCTTGGCCTCTACCAGCTCGCGACGTTTCTTGTCGGCTTCGGCGTTCTCCTCGGCATCCTTGACCATCTTCTCAATATCCTCGTCGGACAGACCGCCCGAGGCTTGAATGGTGATCTTCTGCTCCTTGTTGGTGCCCTTGTCGCGGGCAGAGACAGAAACGATACCGTTGGCGTCAATGTCGAAGGTCACTTCGATCTGGGGCATCCCGCGCGGTGCAGGGGGGATGTTTTCAAGATTGAACTGACCCAGCATCTTGTTGTCTGCCGCCATCTCGCGCTCGCCCTGGAACACGCGGATCGTCACCGCGTTCTGGTTATCCTCGGCGGTCGAGAAGACCTGGCTCTTCTTGGTCGGAATCGTGGTGTTGCGGTCGATCAGACGGGTGAACACGCCACCCAGCGTTTCGATCCCCAGCGACAGCGGGGTCACGTCCAGCAGGACCACATCCTTGACGTCGCCTTGCAGAACGCCAGCCTGAATGGCGGCGCCAAGGGCCACAACCTCATCGGGGTTCACACCCTTATGGGGTTCCTTGCCGAAGAACTTGGTCACTTCTTCCACAACCTTGGGCATCCGCGTCATGCCGCCGACCAGAACCACCTCGTCAATGTCGGCCGTTGTCAGGCCCGCATCCTTGAGCGCGGCCTGGCAGGGTTTCATGGACGCCTTGATCAGGTCATTGACCAGGCTTTCCAGCTTGGCGCGGGTCAGCTTCATCACCATGTGAAGCGGCTGGCCGGTCGCGCTGTTCATCGAGATGAAGGGCTGGTTGATTTCTGTCTGGCTCGACGAGGACAGCTCGATCTTGGCCTTTTCAGCCGCTTCCTTGAGACGCTGAAGGGCCATCTTGTCCAGCGTCAGATCGACGCCATGCTCTTTCTTGAACTCATCGGCCAGATAGTTGACGATCCGCATGTCGAAGTCTTCGCCACCCAGGAACGTGTCACCATTGGTGGATTTCACCTCGAACAGGCCATCGTCAATCTCAAGGATGGTCACGTCAAAGGTGCCGCCGCCAAGGTCATAGACCGCGATGATCTGGCTGTCCTTTTTGTCCAGACCATAGGCCAGCGCGGCCGCAGTCGGCTCGTTGATGATGCGCAGCACTTCCAGACCGGCGATCTTGCCGGCGTCCTTGGTCGCCTGACGCTGGGCGTCGTTGAAATAGGCGGGAACGGTGATGACGGCCTGCGTCACCTCTTCACCAAGATAGGACTCGGCGGTTTCCTTCATCTTCCCAAGGATGAAGGCGGAAATCTGCGAAGGGCTATACTTCTCGCCACGGGCTTTCACCCAGGCGTCGCCATTGCCGCCGTCGATCACGGTGAAGGGCAGGTTCTTCTTGTCCTTGGCCAGATCCGCATCATCAAACCGGCGACCGATCAGGCGCTTGACGCCAAAGATCGTGTTGTCGGGGTTGGTGACGGCCTGGCGTTTGGCCGGCTGGCCGACAAGGCGCTCATTCTCGGTGAACGCGACGATCGAGGGCGTGGTACGCGCACCTTCCGAATTCTCGATCACGCGGGGCTGGCTGCCATCCATGATGGCGATACAGCTGTTGGTAGTTCCCAGGTCAATACCAATGACTTTGGCCATGTTTTTCGATCCCTTCTCACTTCAAGGCGATGACACGAGGTTCAGACCCGTTTCGGCATCCGCACCCCGATCCTGTTTGTGATGGCGGCATCTTGCTGCAAGGCTCGTCCATCACGCTTCCGAGCGTATATAAGGAGGGGTCATAGACGCTGCAAGCACCGGACATGCGGCGTTTTCAGGATTCCGCGGGTAATTTTAGGAAGTCTTGCCGAAAGAAGGAGGAAATCATGATCCAGCCGACGATGACGCTGCGCGGAATCGATATTTTCCAAGGCTTGCTGGATGCGCAAGAGCAGAGGGCGTTGGTGGATGAGCTGCGCGACGTGATCCGGGCGGCGCCCTTGTTTCATCCGGTAACTGCGCGCGGCAAGGCGATGTCCGTGAGGATGACCTCCGCCGGGCGGCTTGGATGGGTGTCGGACAGGAACGGCTATCGTTATCAGGAGAGGCACCCGGATGGGATGGCTTGGCCTGAGATCCCGTCATCCGTCATTGGATTGTGGCAGCGATTGGTCAGCGAGACACGACTGCCGGACTGTTGCTTGATCAACTTCTACGGCGAAGGTGCCCGGATGGGGCTTCATCAGGACAGGGACGAGGTGGATTTCACCTGGCCTGTTCTGTCACTGTCTTTGGGGGATGAGGGGCTTTTCCGTGTCGGAGGTGCGGACCGGAGCGATGCGACAAGCTCTGTCTGGCTCAAATCAGGGGATGTCCTGCGGATGGGTGGCTCTGCGCGTCTGGCCTTTCACGGCGTAGACAGAATTCGTTTCGGTTCCTCCCGGCTGTTGCCGCGGGGTGGGCGGATCAACCTGACAATGCGCGTTGTCGGTTGATCAGCGCCGCGCACTCCAACTGACAGAGGCATGACGACGGGTATAGAACTCGCCCATAAGCCCGATCATCAGCAAAACCGTTCCCACGATCACGGCATACTCCCAGGTGCTGTATCTGGGTGTGTAATTGATGAACATATAGCCACGTGCCTGGTCGATGGCATGGAAAAGCGGGTTCCAGTCAAACATGGCCAGCATGAAGGCGGGCAGTGTGTTTGCGACAAACATCTTGCCAGAGGCAATCATGTTCACCCGCTGATAGATCGTGGTGAACACACTGACCACAGTGGGAAACCAGGGCTTCAACGCCAAAAGCACCACGCCAAGGCTCAGTCCCGTATACCATGCCACAAGCAACATGCCGAATGCAGGGATCGGCTGATCAATCACGATCGGTGTCAGAACTGCGTGGTAGATGAACAGGATCACGAAGAGTGACAGAACCTGAATGTAAAGCGTGCCTAGCGCCGCGGCCGCTATCACGATGATCGTGTTGAGGGGGGCGTGCTTCATCATGGGCGAGGCGGGCCCCTCTGATCCGACGACCGCGCCAAGAGTCTTGGTATGGGTCATGAACAGGAAAATCCCGGACATGATGTAGAGCAGGAAGTCGCCCCGCAATGCTGCACCGCGCAACCCCAGGACAATGAACATGATGTAGAAGGCAAGGACAAAGATCGCTGCCTGCATCATGTTCATCAGGATCGCCAGGACCGCATTTCCATGGGATTTCCGGATATTGCGAACGACACTGTGATAAATTAGCTCGGCAATCGTGATTGCCGCGCCCAGGCCGGTGCTTCTGAAGGTGGACTGCTGAAACATTGCCGCTCTACCACTTGCCTGATCTGGGGCCGCCCCGACTTGGAACACTTGCCGTGCTACTCTTCGTTGATCATAAGAGTCGCAGGTAAAGAGAACAACAATCCAACGGGCCAAGCCACGGATTCATGGGAGAATGTGATTGGATTACCAGAAACTGACCGAGGTTATGCGCCGTCTGGCGATCGAGGCCGGGGCCCGCATCATGCAAATCTACGATGCAGATGATTTCGAAGTGAAGGTGAAGTCCGATTCCAGCCCCGTGACCGAGGCGGACGAGGCTGCGGATGCTTTGATCTCCGCAGGCTTGCGTGCCGCCTTTCCTGAAGTGACTTTGGTGACGGAAGAGCAGGCCTCCTCTCATCTGGCGCAGGCTGACAGGTTTCTCATTGTCGATCCTCTGGACGGCACCAAGGAGTTCATCAACAGGCGTGGCGACTTTACCGTGAATATCGCCTATGTAGACTCTGGTGCGCCGGTGCGCGGTGTCGTCTATGCCCCCGCGCAGGGGCGCATGTTCTATACGCTTCCCGATGGATCATCGGTCGAGGAAACAGGAAAGCTGGATCTTGAAACCGTCGGGCCGCTGACCCCTATTCATGTCGCCACACCGGACAACAATGCGCTGATGGTCGTCGCGTCCAAGTCTCATCGCGATCAGGCGACGGATGACTACATCGCGAAATACACGGTCAAAGACATGAAGAGCGCGGGTTCCTCGCTCAAGTTCTGCCTTGTCGCAACGGGAGAGGCGGATCTTTACCCGCGCGTCGGTCGCACAATGGAATGGGATACTGCCGCAGGTCATGCCGTTCTGGCGGGTGCCGGCGGACAGGTCGTGCGCTTTGATGACCACAACCCGCTGACCTATGGCAAGGACGGCTATGCCAATCCTTTCTTTATCGCTTATGCGCCCGGAGTGGAGCTCAGGAAACCCTGATGTCAGTCCTGATCGTGATCCCCGCGCGCTATGCCTCGACCCGCTACCCGGGCAAACCGCTTGTGCCACTGAAAGGCGCAAAAGGGCAGGAACAGAGCCTGATCGAGCGCTCATGGCGAGCGGCGATGCAAGTGCGCGGCGCAGACCGCGTGGTGGTGGCCACCGACGATGACCGCATCCGCGACGCGGCACAGGGGTTTGGCGCGGACGTCGTGATGACCTCCCCCTCCTGCCAGAACGGCACAGAGCGTTGTGCCGAAGCGCAGGTGACGCTGGGTGAGACATTCGAGATGGTTGTCAATCTGCAAGGCGATGCGCCTCTGACACCTCCCTGGTTTGTTGAGGATCTGATTGCGGGTCTGGATGCAGACCCGACCGCGCAAGTGGCAACGCCGGTGCTGCGTTGCGAAGGCCGTGCTCTCAACGGATTTCTGGCAGATCGCAAAGCTGGCAGGGTAGGGGGAACAACGGCTGTTTTTGGCCGAAACAGACACGCTTTATACTTCTCCAAGGAAGTGATCCCCTACACCGCAGGCGTCTATGCGGATCAGGATGAAACGCCTGTGTTTCATCACGTCGGTGTCTATGCCTATCGCCCGACGGTTCTGGCCGAATATACACGCTGGCCCATCGGACCGTTGGAAAGCCTCGAGGGTCTGGAGCAACTCCGTTTCCTTGAAAATGACCGCAGCATCCTGTGCGTCGAGGTGCAGGCCCGCGGGCGTCAGTTCTGGGAGCTGAACAACCCGGAAGATGTCGCACGACTCGAGACGATGATGGCGGAGATGGGCATGGAATGACGCGCCCGTCTGTCAGTGTCGTCATTGTCAGCCGGCATCGCGCCGAGGCTTTGATCCTGTGCCTGACGGCTGTTGCCCGCCTGTCTTATCCCCGTTTCGAGGTGGTTGTCGTCGCCGACCCGGACGGTCTTCGTGCCATGGACGCATTGCCATTCATCGACAGGATCAAGACTGTCGCTTTTGATGAGGCGAATATTTCCGCCGCGCGAAATCGCGGCATAGCGCAGGCAGCCGGCGACATAGTGGCATTTCTGGACGATGACGCGGTCCCGGAAACGCGTTGGCTGGATCACCTGATCCGGGCTTTCGATGACCCTGACGTGGCGGCCGCAGGGGGTTATGTGCTGGGACGCAACGGTATCACAATCCAATGGGCAAGCCGGATGGTGGACCGGACAGGAGAGGCGCGTGATCTGTCTCTGACCAAGGAGCATCCGACAGTCCTGACCCCCCCTCCCGGCAGCGCCGTCAAAACCGAAGGCACGAACATGGCCATTCGCCGCGATGTGCTGGCAAGGCTCGGCGGCTTTGATCCTGCTTTTCTGTTCTATCTCGATGAGACGGACCTCAACATGCGGCTATCGGAAGCTGGTCTTTCGACAGCGATTGTCCCTCTCGCAAGGGTGCATCATGGCTATGCGGCAAGCGCGAATCGTCGCGCTGACAGGGCTGTTCGTGATCTTCACCAGATTGCGGCTTCGACCATGGTGTATCTGCGTAAACACTGTCCGTCGTCCCGTCATGCCACAGTGTTGCAATCGGCTTTGGCCGAGCAAAGGACGAGACTTCTGAGGCAAATGGTGACTGGTCTGCTGGAACCCAGAGACGTGAGGCGGTTGCTGAGAAGTTGGGAAACGGGTTTGGAAGACGGCCGTACCAGGTTGCTCACTGATCCGAAACCCCTGCCGCAGGCACAGGCCGGCTTTCTGCCTTTTCAGAGCCTGTTTCAGAAAGAATCCGTCGTTCTGAGCGGCTTCACCACTGGATCGCGACGCCTCAGGGAGCAGGCAAGACAGGCCGCAGATGGGGGCCACTCGGTTTCGGTGTTCCTGTTTTCGCGCTCCATGTTATTCCACCGTGTTCGGTTCCACCCTGATGGCTATTGGGAACAATTGGGCGGCCTGTGGGGGCGCAGCGACCGCAAGGACAGGCTGTTCAGCTTCTGGACCCTGAAAAAGCGGGTCCGCCGTGAGGTGCAAAGGATCGGCATCGCAAGGTTTGAAGAGCCCGACGGTCCCATTTCTTCCTGAATGACAAAGATCCGCCGATGGCCGCCTTATTTTTTACCTTTTGACGTGATTTCCTATGGGGAAGAGTGATATTGAAATAGGAATACCGCCCATATCAGAGCGGTTTTGATCTGAGGATTGCGTAATGCGAAAGAAAGTAACGAAGGCCATTTTCCCCGTCGCCGGGCTTGGAACGCGGTTTCTGCCCGCCACAAAATCGGTTCCGAAAGAGATCATGACGCTGGTTGACCGGCCCTTGATCCAATACGCGATCGATGAGGCGCGGGCTGCGGGAATCAAGGAGTTCATCTTCGTCACTTCACGCGGCAAGGGTGCATTGGAAGACTACTTCGACCACGCACCGCAGCTTGAGTCGGAATTGCGCAAGAAGGGCAAGACCGAGCTTCTGGACATCCTCAAGACCACCAACATGGATAGCGGTGCCATTGCCTATATCCGCCAGCACAAGGCGCTTGGTCTTGGTCATGCAGTCTGGTGTGCACGTCGTCTGATTGGCGACGAACCCTTCGCAGTCATCCTGCCGGATGACGTGATCGCGGCTGAAAAGCCCTGCCTTCAGCAGATGGTCGAAGCCTATGCCGAAACAGGCGGCAACGTCGTGGCGGCCATGGAAGTCGCACCGGACAAGGCGTCTTCCTACGGTATTCTGGATCTTGATGAAGACATGGGATCGGTTGTCTCCGTCAAAGGCATGGTTGAAAAGCCTGCCGCTGGCACGCAGCCGTCCAATCTTGCTGTGATCGGTCGGTATATCCTGTCGCCACAGGTTCTGAACAATCTGAACAAGATGAAGACCGGCGCCGGTGGAGAGATCCAGTTGACGGACGCCATCGCCCAGGAGATCGAAGCCGGTCGCAAGGTCTATGGCTATCGTTTCCGGGGGCAGCGGTTCGATTGCGGTTCCAAGGCAG
>Ga0098074_1001121_pt1 | contig 14700 bp, 25 predicted proteins | sample 32_taG_FD_75064 | JGI IMG/M metagenome (GOLD analysis project Ga0098074, IMG submission 75064) | Marine viral communities from the Gulf of Mexico - 32_GoM_OMZ_CsCl metaG | ecosystem: Environmental > Aquatic > Marine > Oceanic | place: Atlantic Ocean: Gulf of Mexico | collected 2015-07-12
CATACGCCTTGCCGGGGTACTGCCGGTGGTACTGGCAGGTCGTGCTTTTGACCTCGCTGACGTGGCTGTCATCGTCATGGTGCAGCATCATGATTTCGTTCCCTTATCCAATCGAATTGCGTTCCGCTGGGCAGTCTCGGCGCCCTTCAGCGAGGCGTCCTACTCTGGACTGGCAGCGCCCTGTTTCACCAAGTGGTCGTCCAGCTTCATGTCACGCAGATGGTAGCAGCTCTGCACAACCGTGCCCCAGAGGCGAATGCGCCGGAGCAGTTCTGACCACCAGGCCCATCTCCGGCTGGTCGCGGCGTCCCATCCTTCAGGTCGCCCCCACCTTTCGATCTCCCGACGCTGACCCTCGAAATAGTCGATGGCGCGCAGAGTCCGCTGGCGATCCTTTGCCTTGAAATGGGCTGGCGGATTGTCGCGCTCGTCGTAGGCGCGCTGGAGAACGTCCCCCCAACTGAGATCCCATTCCCCAAGCGCGAAGTGGCGCTTTATGAGTTGCCAGGGAGAGAGCCACGACCTGGCTTTGACCGGGGGCTTGGCCTCTTCTCGCGGCTCTTGCGGCTCCAGGCATTTCTCCACGCTCTGCTGGATCTCGCGCAGATCGGGGCGCTGGCGATTGATGGCGCGCGTCACCTTCAGGCAGCGCACCGCGCCGGTCTTTTCGCAGACACAGGGGCCGTCGTGCAGGTCGCGGCAGAAGGCGTGTCCCGTCGCAATGTCGATCCCTTCGAGGGGCGTGTCGAGGTCAATGGGGTCGCTCATTGTCGCCCCTCCTTGGGAGATCAAGTGCAACTACAGATGGCCTCGACCATGGCGGAAGCCGCCTGCTTCTTCAAGGATAAATCAGCCGCGAAATTGGTTGATCGAAAGTTGACAATCCATGTGTGGCAGGGGATTATTAAGCAACAGATGGGCAGCCCTCATCGTCAATTCATGACCAGTAGAGATCATCTCCAAGAGGAAAGTGAAGCTCAAGATGTGGGACGAGAAAGTTTCTCGCGATAACTTTTTCATCGAGACGCTCCCGGGCGGATTGTTCGGCGTGAAGGCGCGTCTTCTACCGGGCTTGCTGGGGCCGCGCTCGCCGGGACCGGTGCTCATGCGCATCCCTGCCGAAGTCGCGCCGACCCGCGAGGCTGCAGAGGCGATGCTGCCTTGGATCGCTGATGGGCTGCGCAATGCCTACGAGGCCGGTCGCGCTGGTGGCATCGCCGAGCATCAGCGGATGTTTCGCGAACTGATCGGCGGAGCCTCGGAGCAGGATATCGAGGATCTCCGCGAAGCCGTTGACAACAAGGTCGATCGCGACTGATCGCGAGACCGATACCCTTTCCCGCATATTCGCCGCGCAGTGAATATGCCCATTTAGTGCAGGAACATAGCATGACGAAGCAGATCGAGACCACGCTCAAGGTTCGGTATTGGGGCGAGGACGCCGACCATTCCCCGGAGGTTCACGACGCCTGGCTCGACGGCGAGCTGGCCCGCGTCACCTCGATGATCGAGGCGGGTAACACCGAGGGCGACCTGACCGGCCCCGAGGGCGAGAGAGGCTGGTGGGAGGTCGATACCAAGCGCGGCGACAGCGACGATCTCGACGCCGGCATCCCCGCTCTGGACCTCGATCAGATCCAGTGGCGGAAGGAGGGGCTTGCACCGGACGATCCGGCGTCGGTGCTGCAGGCCGTGATCAAGGTGGGGCCGACTCGAATGTACCTGCAGGCGATTGCCGTGACGAAGGGCAATGATGGTATCTGGAATGCAGTCGACTCCAGCCATGAGAACGAGCTGGTGAGCATTGAGCGGGCCAACGGCGACGTGGCGTCGGGAACCACGACGATCAATGGTCGCGAATATGTGCTCTGGGCGCTGCCCTTCGGCCGCTGATCGCGCAGCCCTGCTCGTGAGCGGGTAGGGCACCAACACGAGCTCCGATGGAAGGAACCCGCCCATGCGCGAGAAGGAAATCGTCGCCCCAGGGAAGACACCCAACCCCTGGCGGCAGGGCTACCGGGATCTGGTCAAGCTGGGAGCAGACGCACTCAAACTGGTCGCCGAAGCGAAGAGCCTCGATCGTGAGCGCACGCGCGTACTGGCGAACATCATGTCGGACTGGTTGGCGCAAACAGCGAGCGATCCCGAGGTGTTCTACATGGTCGCCCAGCGCGTGGGTGACGCCGAAGAGATGAAGCGCTTCGACCGGTGGGACGACCTGATCGATCATCTGGTAGAAGTCCTTGGCATGGAGCCTGAGAGCTACGAGCGCCCGGAGGAATGGGACGGCGACGATTGGGACATGTTCCTCGATGACATGAAGCCGTACCGCGAGAATGGAGCCTGCTCGACGCTGATCATCAGCCGCTACGTGGTCGATCGCTTCGAGCTCAAGCAGATCGGATAGGAGCTTTCATGAAAGATGCCTTCGCCAAGGTGGCACGAATTCATCACGCTGGTGACCAGTGGGCCGTGCTGATCGGCTGGTATGCCGCCGAAGATGTGGAGGGCAATCCCACGCAGTTCACGCAGGCCGATTGCCTCTACGCCGACAGCGAGAAGGCGGCCCGCAAGGTGGCCAAGCGCCACTATCCCGGTATCGAGATCGAGGCCGCGAAGGCCGAGTCCTCTATGGCAGACGAGTGAGATAATGACATGACCAAGAACAAGGACATCTTCTGGCCGGACCAGATCTCCCTGAGCAGCGGAAAGGCTGGCTTTGACGCCGTCTCGACGAAGCCGGGAGAGCATTTCGCTACGCCGGTCTTCTTCATCCCGAAGGAGGTTGCGGCGAACGAGAAAGCAGCCGAGGCAATGCTGCCGTGGATCTGCGATGCTCTGCGGCGGGCCTACGGCATCGGCAGGCAGGACGGCATCCAGGAGCAGCGGGACGCGACCTGCGCAGCGATCGGAGTACCCACGCAGGGTGACTTGGAGCGGCTGCGGGAGGAGCTTACTGTCGCCATCGAGCGTGCTCAGGGCGGCGCGGACTACTGAGGCCAGGGAGAAAGACATGACGATGCTGACCCCGATCGACGATTGCAAGGACTGGCCGGAGGGCAGCTATGCCACCTTCGAGGGCCGTGTCGGTACCGTGCATCACGTATGGAAGAGCGAGAGCGGCAATCTCGTACTGGATCTGCACGGGCCCAAGTTCGACCACGACGGTGAAATGCTGGCCGCAGAGCTGGTCACGCCCGGTGGCACCCCGGATCTCTACGAGAAGACGGACCTGACGCTGAACGAGATCTCCTACGAGCTTCGCAATCTTGCGGAGCCGGACGGCCACGTGCCGGCGGGGTGGGCGGTCTTTTACAAGGCGGATGCGGTCTACGTGGCCTGGGGGCTCGAAGACGAAAAGCAGGCGCAGATGCTGGCCGTCGGCCATGAGCTCGGCATGCGCTTCGTCGGCTCGAAGTTCTGAACCGGCCGCCGCGTCCCTTGCCAGGGGCGCGCCATCTAATACGGAATGTCCCACTAGAACGCCCCCGGAAGGAGCACCCATGAGCTATCACGACCTCCCCACCGATGCCCTCGCCGTCATGGCCGACCAAGGCTGGAACGACGAAAGCCTGAACACGCATATCGAGGGCTTCCTACGCGAGAGCCATGACAACTTCGACGACGGGTTTCGGGCCTACTGCGGCGAAACCGCTGTCGAGGAAACCGGCGACAAGAGCCTGCGGAATGCTTCCCTGTCCGACATCCTCTGGGAGACCGGCTGGGACGAGGCCAGCATGCGCTCGATGATGCTGAGCTACGGGCGCGGCGTGATCCCCAGAGAGGACTTCGACACCAAGCTGGTCGGATACCTGCAAGCCGCCGCCGACGAAGAGAACGAAGCGGCCGCGAGCCTGGTTATCCGCTGACCGGCCCCGGGCTGCACATACAAGGGATCGACCGATGACTGCCATGGACCTGCCGGCCGCCGCAAAGGACCTGGTCGCCAGCCAAGGCTGGGACGACGAGACCGTGAGTAACCACCTCATGAGCTTTCTGGAGAGCCATGTTGAAGATCACGAGGACAAGATCGCCAACCACTTCGAAGCTCTTGGGGCAAAGGATCTGGAGCAGAGAGCGGCTACCGATCCGGCAGGTCTTGCCAAGGACCGGGCCGAGTTCGATGATGATGGCTTCCTGAGTTTCGAAACTGCCGAAGAACTCTTCATGATCGCGCATATGGAGATTGCCGCGCTGGGCGGACATCTGCTTGCCATCGCCCGACAGGAGCTCGGCGACATCGACGACCAGCTGACGTCCTACCTGACGACGATCACCGCTGATGAAACGAGCGCCACCGCCCAGCCGGGCCTCTGAGGGAGCAATCATGCGCAATCACGTACTGATCAAGTCCACCTACAGCCTTTCGATCACGGCCGAGGAGACCCGCCTTCTCGACGCCACGAGTGACGCCGAGTTCAAAGACTTCCTCGATGGGATCAGGGCGATCCCCGGCGTCCTGGAATTCGAGGTGTGCGAGGAACCGGAGGGCGATGTTTTCGAGTACGAGGTCCATGAAAGCAGCATCGGACAAGACGGCGTAGCAGCGGTTCATGCTGAAATCATCAAGAGGCTGGAGGCTGCCATCGAAAAGCAGCGGACCGCCGAGCAGCAGGCGGCACCGGGCGCTGGACGCTGAGCGCCACCGCGAGATACCATCACATCATTCCACCAGGAGAGCATTTTTCATGAAACAGCCCGTCCAGTCCCATACCGTCTTCAGCATCGCGCTCGAAAGCGATGATGAGTACGAAACGCTCTTCAGCGACGACAACGAGATGTACGACGTCCTGACTGACATGCCTGGTGACGATTGGGCGATGATGGAGGATGGCTGCATTCTCTTCGGCGTGCCGGAACACCTCGATGCCAAGGCGGTCAGCGGACGGGTCTTTCGGCAACTCCAGTCGCTGAAGCGCCGGACGCTTGAAGAAGCCCCGGAGGGCCTCGACAGCCTGCCTGATCCCGTCATCGAGGCGGCGAAGGAAGAGGGCTGGAGCGCTCAGGAGGTCGCGGGACATCTGCTGGGTTTCATTCAGCTAGGTGGGGCCGACGCCTATCGGTCTGCAAAGCAGTTCAATGCCGAAGGCCATGTCCTGCTCGGTGCGCTGCGTGCCTCGATCGACAATGGCGAGTTGTCGAAACTCAGTCAGGCTCCGCTTCTCCTGGAGAGGGTGTCCAATGTCGGCTGGGATGTCGGTCGCCTCATCGAAGCATCTGTGGAATTCCTCGAATCCGATGCGGGCGTAGGGTTCGATGGGGCGTGGCTGACTGGCCCATACGCGTCTTTCATCGACAGCGAAATCGAGCGCGAGCAGGAAAACAGGATGACCATGTAATGCATCTCTACCACCTCACCCCCACTGCGAACTTGGCCTCGATCCTGGAGAATGGCCTGTCCCCGGCAATGAGCCGCGAGGCTGACTCCCGGGCCCGGTCGATCTACCTTGCCTCCGATGCCCATCACGCGCTGGGCTATGCGGATCACCATGGCGAGGGTCATGCCGAGCACCTGCTGTTGCGGGTCGAGGCGTCGGCCCTCGACGCGGCCGCGCTGGGCCCGGATGATGTGGATCTGCCGGACCTGCTCGAGCAGGAGGACGATGATCGCGAGTGGAGCGAGGTGGGCTGGCAGGAGAGCCTGGAGGTCAGCGGGCAGTGCACCTGCAGTGCCGTGATCCCGGCCGAGGCGCTGGACGTCTATTGCGCCAAGAGCCGCACCTGGCAAGGGCTGATCGACTACTCTGCCGGGCGCGATCCGGCGGCAGTGATGCGGGCCCAGGATCCGTGGGCGATGGAAGCGAAAACGAACAAGAAGGCATACCATCTCCCCATGCTTTCCGACCCGGAACTATGGGCGATGGAAGGCGTGGCTGATGAACGCGATCTGCAGTCTCTGGTCTCGGACCTTCAGGGCATCAGTGACCTGCACCTGTCGGGGATGCGCGTGAAGTACGAGGTCGATACGATTCTGGATCGGCCGGATCTGCACCGGCTCGTGATCGATCGCCTCCAGGCTGCGCAAGATGCCTGGACCGCCACGAACTATCCGCATGTGGAAGCGCTGTCCGAACAACTGCGGGCCGCCGTCATGGCCGGCTATGGCATGGACGCCGCTACGCTGGTTTTGCATCTCCGCGACTTCATCGCTCAGGGTGGCTACGGACACCCGTGGTACGATGGGGAGGAGATGCTGGAGGTGTTCCTTAAGAAACGGAACGACGATGGTCAGACCCCTCTGCCCGATCCTGAACTCAAGGGCCAGTTCGCCGCTGCGGGGTTGGACGACGCCAAGGCGGTAGGCGTTCTCATGCGCTTCATCGAGGCCGGCGGTCCGAAGGTGCAGGATAACTGGCGTCGGGAACTCCAACTTCACATCGAAGCCGAAATCGAGGCGGTGGCCGACGCCTCCGCGCCAAAGCTCTGAAAGACCCCGCCATGAAACCAGCTACGCTTACCGACAAGCGCTACACGATCGAACTGACGCAACTCGAGTCTTCGCACCTTGCGGTCTATGCCGAGGAACAGGACATCCTGAGCATCTGGGGATACGTGAAAGGCGTGTGGGACGGATACATGACGCCCGACGGCTTTGGGTATGTCGTCAAGCCAGAGGATGACCGTACCGAGGTTCACGAGGCTATCTATGCCAAACTCAAGACTGCTTTGGAGGAGCAGATGACGTCCTACTACGAGGATCTGCTCTCATTGCCGGAGAAGGCGCGAGAGATCGCTGTGGACCAGGATATGGATGCGCCGCATGCAGCCAACTGGGTCCTGTCCTTCATCGCTGACGGCGGGACCCCGGAAGGGGAGGACTTCGACGAGGCCCTGGCCGCGTTCTTCAAGAAGACGATCGAGCGGATGAACGAAAATGGGCACGTGATGCTCCAGACGCCGCATATCCTGGTGAGGGACGACATGGACGCCGCCGAGTGGGACGATGCCCAGCGCCTGGCATGCCTCGTGCGCTTCGCGGAGGCGGGCGGCCCGAAGAAGCAGAGCGATTGGCGGCTGGAGGTGTCACGCCATGTGAACCGCGAGGTGGTGGCCGATCTGGAAACCCGGGAGGCGGCTGCTCCGAAGCTCTAGGGCGTACGACCGGCTCGGAAATGCGAAGGCCCTGCACGTGATGCGCGCAGGGCCTTCATGATTTCGTAGTGCCTTACCGGTGGTATCCTCGGCCAGCATGGGCGCACATGATGTCGGAAGCGACGCAGCCGATCACCTGAGCCTCAAGTGGCGCATGCGGCCGGTCAAATCAAGAGGCGAGCTTACGGGGCCGGTTGGGCCGCGATGTTGTCGTTTAGGAAATCGATGATCTCTTCCGGGACGTTTTCGGAGTCGATGCCCAGGTCGCGACCGCGCTTCGCGTGCCAATCCACGAAGCCCTTCGCGTGCTTCTGGGCGTCTTCGAGCGAGCCGGCGGACTTAAGTTCGATCAGGTCACGCTCCATCCCGCTCTCGCCGTAGTCGAACACTGCGACCTCGAAGTACTCGGCATACTCGACCGCCTCGTCAACGAAGCTGCCATCAGCTCGCTTCTTCAGTGCCCGGACTTCCAGCCATGGATCGGTCATCATTTTCTCCTCGGTGTTGATCATGTTCCTACATGGGCGAGAACCTGCATGCAGCGACAGATCGCTCTCTTGCGCGCTGGGCGCCATCTTCGTGAGGACATCCTAAGGAGCCAGTCATGCCGAAGCCAGCCGCAGTCATCCAGACCACCTATTGCATCCAGTTCGAAGGGCGCGAACTCGACGTCATGAAGGGCGAGTACGACAATCTGGTGGCCCGGGTGAATGCTTTGAACCTGCCGGTGGTGATCCACGGCTCGCATCAGCGCCTGTGCCAGAGCCTTTACTACGGGGTCGCAAAGGAGCACGACAAGCCGAAGCTGCATGCCCAGGTCATGCAGGCTGTCGAGCAGTGCGTGCAAGACGCCACGCACGAGCAGATCGTGGCCCTGGCGAACCTGCCGTGGCGCGTGAAGGAGAAGATGGCCGATGCCGGCCTGTCGGCACCCGAGGTCGTCTCGATGCTGCTGGAGTTCATCGGACGCGGCGGCGGGCGGTCGGAGGCCACGTACTTCGAGGATTTCGAGCGCTGCGTCTCCGAAACCCTGATCATGGGCACGAAGCGTAAGCTCTCCGACGAGACGCAGGCCATGTTGCACGACGCAGGATGGGGTCCGGGCATGATTGCCGGCGCCCTCTTGGCCTTCACCGAGGCCGGCGGGCCGGGTAGCGTTCTCGGCGCCCAACAGAAGGCTGAAGCCTACCTCGCGGAGCTGGTCGCGGAGAACGCACCGGAGATCGAGGATGATGCACCAGAGCCGACGCATGCTGGCCCGGGCGGCCTCTGCTGAGCAAACACATCCAGGCGTTCCGGACGCTCACGCCACTGCACCCCTCCTTTGAAACAGGATGCCTTCATGACACTCGATCTTTCGCCCAAGGCCATCGACGCCCAGACCCGCGCCATCCTCGACGAGATCGGCGGTGATGACGCTTCGGATGAGAAAGCGCTGGGCGGGCCCGACTGCGAAGAGGTCGACGTAGACCCGATCTTCGGCCAGGTTTCGCGAGGTGATTACCGTGATCTGGCTGCCGATATCGCCAACTCCAATCCGGACCTCGCAGGGCTCAAAGCGTCGGCCCTCGTTGCCGATCCGACCTGTGCCGGCGGCGATCTCTACGCGGCCGCACGGGATGCAGATGGAACGCGCTTCGAGATCCGCGTGATCGGCAGTTCCATCGTCCTAGCGATCGCCCATCCCGAGGACGGAAGCCCCGCGCTCGTGGGCTTCTATGCCGGCGCGAACCTCGTTGTCGAGGATAAGTATTCGGGGCGTGGCATCGGTAAGGCGCTGGCGGGGTGGAAGTTCATCATGAACGGGGGCTTCCCCTGCTGGGATCTCGACGAGGCGTCCTACTCGCCCAAGGGGGAGCATGTGCACCTCTCTGCCTTCGAGCATCTTTGCGGCCTGCCCGTTGTCCCGGCCATCGAACCGATCGAGGCTCCGAGCGAGCCAGGGTGGAGCAGGGGGCCATGAGGGTGTCTGGGATCGTGCTCGGATAGACGCCGCCTTAATCCATGTCGGGCAGACTGGTCGCGAACCATCAACTAGGAGCCCGTATGCGCCAGTTCGTCACGTCCGAGAACCTCGATAGTCGCGAGGCCGTTGCCCAGCGCATCGAAGAGATATCAGCCGTCCCCCGGAACTCCGTGGTGCACTTCTACTTGGAGGAAGGACGGCTATTCTTCAAAAGCCACGGGGCTTCAACCGGTTACGAGGTCGCCGCCGGGCCCACCGAGCGCAAAGAGCTGTATTGGACATGGAGGAGCGACCCCGAGCCCATCGTCATCGACGCGGAAGCGGTGGCCACGCCTGACATCCGGGCGATAGTTCCAGCACTGCTCATGAGCGGGATCAGCATCGTGGTCCTGGATGTGAATGGCCAGCACGCGGAGCAGGTAGACTGGGCGCATGAGGCCGAACGCAAGATCAATCACGGCACGTATGCGGACTATGCGTCTTTGAAGCCTGATAGTCTGATGGGCCGCGCTGCGGCTGAGCGGGAGGCTGCAGAGACGGCCGCATTCATTGCTGCCCGCCAGCAGGCGGTCGCGTAGTCGGCCGCCTCCGACCGACACCATTGATGGCCCGCAGCTGCAGCGCAGTAGCGGGCCTCTCTTCCCAAGGGACGCGCCATGCAAGTGAACGAAGCCGACCCGTTGCTTTGCCGGACGGCACTGCGCGAACTCTTTGGCCGCTACGAGCTGATCATCTCGAAGGCACTCCCCGACCTCACAACATTCTCGAACGGGCGCCTCGGCCTCGGCAACCTGGCCTGGATGTGTCAGACAGCCCTCGGGCAGATGGATAGCCTGCCTCTCGACAAGACCAACCGTTGGCTGGGGTTCGTCCAGGGCTGCTTGGCCATGCGCGGGCTGATCGATGTCGATGAGGAGCGCGATGTCTCCCGGCCTCTCTTTCATGCCGCCTACGGGGGCGCGGAAAGGGCGCCGGCATCCCTGTCGCAAGATGGCACGTAGGCTCCGGCCGAGCCGCTACTCATCGTTGTTCACGATCACCCGCAGCTGGGGACGGCTGCGGGCCGGTAGTTCTCCAGCAGTGGGCGTCAAGTGTAATGTTGCGTTCCGGCGACAGGATGTAACGTAGACCTATCCTTTATAGGCATGTCAGGCTACTTCACGTATCGTAAGAGGCGTGAGAGTATAGGCGCCGATCTAATGAATTGAGCTCGAGGCTCCATGCATCCTTACCAATTGGTCTTCTGGGCCGGTTTCGGAATTCTCCTGACCGCCGCCGTCCACCCTCTGATCCGGAAGGTTTTCGCCAAGGGCGATGAGACTGCCGAGGCGGGCTGGCGGCCCTTCGCCGTATCGTCTCTTGTTGGCCTGGGCTGTGCCGGCTTGCTGGGGTGGGCGGCTACTGTCGTCGATCCTACCCCGGGTGAGCGCGACCTGTCGTATGGCGTCGGCATCCGTGTATCGTACTGAGGCAACACGGACCTTCCCTTCGGCACAGCAGTATGATCCCCTCGGCAGGGATCGCTAACGAGGTCAGGCCCATGGAAATCGCGATGCGGATTTATGAGGTCGCCTTCTGGGCCGTCTTTGCCCTGTTGGCATGGGGTGGAAGCCTGTTTGTCATCGGAACCGTACTCGATGAGATGATGGAGAACGAGGCGATCGCGGGCGCTCTCTCTGTCATCCTGTCGATCCCCTGCGCTGCGGCCGCGACTTGGTTCGTAATCCAGATGCAGTATTCCGACATCGATCATTACCACGACGGTCGCCCGGGATACGGCGTCGGTCCCTACGAGATCCACTAACCGGAAGCGAAAGACGGCCCCCGAAGGAGCCGTCTCGTCAAGCTGGTGCGCCTTACCGTGGTATGCCGACCTCGAAGGGTGCGCTTGTGGCGGCATCCCGAAGGAGGCCCAGCCGTCCGCCACTGCCCTCCATATACGGCTGCCCGGCACGCCGATCAAGTCAGCGTTGCGGTACGTCCTCGCTGCCGGCGGCTGGCTGCGCCGCACGTGTGCCCAGCGTCTTCTCGATATCCATTCCCCGCATGGCGGTCACGATCGAGGCCAGAACGCGGCCGGCGCTGGGCGTGATGCCGGAATCCTCGCCACGGGCGCGCTCCACCATCTGCATCATGGCCGCACGCAGCTCCTCGAGCTCGGCCTCGTGCTCTCGGCCAAGCATGCGCTCGGCATCCTGCAGGCCTTTGCGGTAGGCATCGACTTCTTGGGGGGTGTCGAACCGGTGCTCGACCTCCACGACACCGAGTGTGACCTTCACGATCTCGATCTGCTCGCTGAACCTGCGCTCGTGGCCGTGGTCGATGTTAAGTTTCATGAATTCGTCCTTTCAATCGGCGAGGACCAGTATGGAGAGGGCCTGCGGTCGCTGTCCAGCCGAAGGTTAAAACCTTGTGTCATGCATCCCTCCTGCGCATCTCCTGTGCAGGAAGGCGAGGTTATTCATGGCCAGAAGTCTGATGTCGGCACTGCTCGGCGGGCTTCCCGGGGTGGGAGGGCCCGGTTCTTCCGCGACTCCATCCGCTTCCAGGCCAGGTGGTCCGACCACCATCAAGATGCTGTCCATCGCCGACCGTGCCAAGGCGCGCGAGCGGATCGTCCGCATCGATGCCAGGGATCTCGACAACATCACCATCCGCAGGTTCGACGACCCGGAGCCCAAGGGCGCGCCGGAGCCGAAGAAGACCGATCTCGTCTCCCGCAAGATCGACGAGGCCATGAAGGCGACGGTAGATCGGCTGATGGAAGGGCTCGACAAGGGCATTTCTCTGGTGATCTCCGCCCCGCAGGGTGGCGAGAACGACATGGCTCAGGCCGCCACCTTTGCGGGCTTCGATCCGCTTGTGGCAGACCTGATGTTCCAGCCGCCCGGTGATCCGAAATCGCAGACGATCTTCACCTACTGCGAGAGCGCGGCCGAGGAGGCTGCCGCCCGTGCGTCGGGCGTTCGGATGTTCGGGGAGGTGAAGTCCAAGCCGAAGGCCGATACCGGTCCGGCCTTCGTGGCTGTGTGGCGGGACGAGGATAGCGGGGACATCTGCATGATGTCGTCGCCCGTGAATGTCATGAAGGGCCTCAAGCGCGACGTTGAGGAAGCCCTGCCGAACCGCACCCAGATCAGCTGGTCATATCGGGCCCAGATGAGCCTGCTGCAAGCGCATGAGATGGAAGGGGCGGCTCGCAAGAAGGATCCTGACACGGGTGTCCTTGCTGCGCCGACCCATGCCTGCGCGGATTTGCGGGAGGCGTTCTTCGATCTGGGCAAGGATGGCAACTTCGCCCTGAAGGGTGATCCCGAACAGCCCGAGCTGGATGGGCTCGACATGCTGCGGCGGGATCTGAACAGGTCGAAGCGCCTGAAGCTGTCGCGCTCGCCAGCAGAAGATCACCTCTGGTCCCCGGCCGCCGTCACCTAAGGACCGGGCATTCTCATCGCGAGGAAGCTGCATCCTCATGAGGAGGATGCTCGCGCCCGAAACATGGATGCCAGCCACACCCGATCACGATTTCCCGCATCCCGGTAGATGTCGGCGCGGTGGTGCATAGGTGCAGAGCAACACCCCATCCAAGGGAGCCCCTCAATGCCGATCATGGATCACGACCAGAGAGAGACGGTAGCGGCGATCAGGCTGCTCGGCGGCGCCGATGCGCTGGGCGGTGCCGTCCTGACGAACATCGAGATCCACGACTTGATTGAAGCCGGTATGCCCCCGGAGGCGCTGGGCGCGTTGATCGAGGCCCTGCCGGAGATCCTGAAGGACGCCGACCTCGTGCCGAAGCTGCTCGGGGTGTCCGTCGGACGGGCCTGGTTCCTGGCGAGAAGCAAGGAACGCCTCAACTCGGTCCTCAGTGATCGCATCTGGCGCTTCGCGGTGACCGCCGGGTTGCTGGTCAGCCTGTATGGTGAGACCGAGGCCGCCCAGCGCACGCTGCTCGCGCCGCTGTCCACGCTTCACGGCCGCCGTCCGATCGATCTGATGACGACGGCACCGGGGTCGCGGCTGGTCTGGGAGCACTTCAAGCGCGCGGAGTTCGGCGTCAGCGTCTAGGCAACCGTTGACACGGGGCAGGGCGCCTCCGATGATCGAGCAAGGATAGATTGCCGGTCGTCATGAAATCATGATCGCTCCGGCCAGCAGCAGGAGAGCATCATGGCCCTTTCCCGAGAGCCCCGGTACGAAGTCTGGACCGCGAGCGGCGATCCGATGTCGTCCGATATAGGTGGTCCTGGCCAGTTCGGCTGCGATGCTGACACGCTCGGCGATGCGTCCCGAGCAGTAGGCGACTACCAGGCGGATGGCAGCGCAGCCTGGATCGTCGACAAGGATACTCGCGAGACGGTCGCGGCACAGCCCATTCAGTAGGGCGGGCGCTATAGCATTGTGCCTGGCGTCGTACTGCGTCAATTGAAGTGGACGCCAGGCGGCGTCGCTCTGCGAAAGGAATCCCATGTCGGCAAGCTCCACCTTCGGCCCCATCCTGCAGCGTCAGGTGCTGGGAACCTCGTTTGGCCCATCCGTGGCCCTCGACGTGCTGCGCGAACTCGCCGGCCGGGCCGATCACATCCGGGACGTGTCGGACATCGACCTGACGGTGGGGATCTTCGATACCGTCGAAGCCGCCAGGCCGTCTGCTGGCCTCGGGTACGACACCCTGATGAGCACGCAGTTTGTCGGCTGCCTGATGTTCGACGACTATTCGGCGCTCATCGCGATCCGCGAGGGGGATGAGCCGAACTCGAAGCTCCGGATCCTTCCCGAGCCGCTGCATGTGGCCCGCACGGTCGTCGACGATGCCGGTCGGGAGATCACTCTGGAAGACCGCAGGGCAGACCTGCATTCGGTCGACAACTTCTCGCTTCAACAGAAGGCTCCATCCAGGGACGTTCAGAGCTTCCGATACCTGCTAGATCGTTCCGGACACAGGATGGAGGCCTATACCGAACGGCTCGCGGCCGACATCCGGGAGATCGGTGACGAGCTCGCCCAGGCCTATGGCTTCGGCAAGATCCACACGATGCCGGATGCCCTGAAGGTGGCTGTACCGAGTGGTGACCGGGAGGCCATGCGGGATCTGCAAGAGCTGCTGACGGACGCGCGCGACTATGCCGCCCGGGCTGGGTCGGATGCGCCGTTCTCCCTGGTCGTCCATGGCTTCGATGGGCTGTCCGACCTTCGGGCCGCTACCGTCAGCCAGGTGGAGATCGCGGCCGCCATCGACGATACCGTCTGGCTGAAGGATCGCATGGGCGCCGCTGCCGCAGAGCTGCTCAGCACCGAGCAAGCGATCTCGATCATTCGCCTGGCGCTGCGCCCCGAGGTGGATGCAGGGGTCATGCGGGCAATGGTCGCGCGGCGAAAGCAGGACGCGCCGGCTGGCAGCGTCTCACTGGACAGCGTCTGGCCCACCAGCCCGGATCGAATTCACGAGCTGATGGAGAAGTATGGTCTCGATGACCCACATCCCTCGGCCGAGCCCCAGCCCCTTGCCGCAGGCGCCTGATCGCCAGCACCGATAAGCAGGAGACCACCATGCACGTCACCGACCGCTATAGCCGCATCCTCGAGCGCCAGGAAGCCGGCGAGCCGCTCGAGCCGAGCATGGCCCTCGACGTGCTGCGCGA
>Ga0098074_1001125_pt1 | contig 14683 bp, 15 predicted proteins | sample 32_taG_FD_75064 | JGI IMG/M metagenome (GOLD analysis project Ga0098074, IMG submission 75064) | Marine viral communities from the Gulf of Mexico - 32_GoM_OMZ_CsCl metaG | ecosystem: Environmental > Aquatic > Marine > Oceanic | place: Atlantic Ocean: Gulf of Mexico | collected 2015-07-12
AACTCATGAATGATTGATTTCATATGGACTTTTTTGGTCGTAACCAACGGGAAGCCCGCCCCCAGATCGAACCGCATCTGATGTCCAAAAATACTGCGTGTGCCAGTTCCGGTTCTGTCTACTCTGTCCGTTCCGTGATGAAGGACATGCTCTAAAAGGGTATGGTATGCTTGCATAAATCGTAGGTAAAAAAGGGGGGCAAGGGCCTACAATTGCTCACAGGTTAAGGCCCCGCCCCGTTAAAAAAAAATTATCCAATTCCATGTTTGATTTTCCCATTCTGATCCATCACACAGAGACGGTCACGGAGGGGAACGTAGGTTGGCCGCCAGTTCGCACAAATCCCGTTCTTTCCATTCCGGGCAACGTACTTCGGGCAATCGTGACAGGCCTCTGAGTTTCGCTCAAACACGCCCCGGTAAGCCGTACACCAAAAGCCCGGACCTCGATGCTCAGGGAAAGCAGGATAGATTCGGACTTCCAAGAGGTCTTCAGATTTGACTTCCCCCAGTATCACTTCGCGAGTGTAACAAAGCTCTTCCTCCAAATTGGGGAAAAGATGCGGGTCAGCGAGGAAAAAGTATTTACTCTTTATTGACATATGTGTTTCATTGCTCTAGTTGTTGATTGCGCAAATTGGCAGAGGAAATGGCCTGTTCTTTTGTACTCTTAATCATTCCTTTTTGCAGCCAATTCAATTCTAAATCATTTGCTTCCCACCCATCATGCGATCTCGAAACCATCCACTTTCCAGCCCCATAGAAAATTTTCCAATAAGGTTCACCTATGGCGGGTTTAAATTCCATTTTGGAATTTCTTCTTGCTGCTTCGGCAATATTTTCATCTTCCATTGATAATGGTATGCCGTTTCTCTTCTGAAGAATATTAAAGTCTTCAATTGTGTTGCCCCAGACAGACCTCTTGGACATATATGTGCATGAAGCCACATCAAAGTGAAGAAAGCTGTAAACTTCCCCAATCTTCGGTTTCCACTTAGGATCTCTGCAACTCATAATATTGTTACTGATTTTGCATTGTTATCAGCCGATTCCTTTTTCGTTAATAAAGTCCAACACCTCTTCATAGGTGCTGACAACTTTGACCACGATAAAGCGGCCTCTTTCGCGGTATCCGATTTCATAGAGTCCGTTGGTGGCGGCCCCTCGGCGGTAAGAGTAATTTATCGGGTCGTTTCTCATGACGTTTGCCCTCCTTCCTTGTCGATTGCTTTGAGGAAGTCTTTCACAGCCTCGTAAGAGTCATAGAAATCGCTTTCCCTCCAAGCGTCGTCGACCTCGCGTCGGAGTCTTTCAATCTCGCTTTCCGGCACGAATACGCCGGGAGCGGGTTGTATTTCGTCAGTTGCCAGATTTGTCAGGTCCAATGATTCAATTTTTGCGAATGGGGGCTTGCTAAAATTAGCTGTCAGCTTTTCCCCCACTTCCGGCTTCCATTTCTCCCCGGATTCATTCAATGCCTCAATAATCTGCCCTTCTTCCTCAATCAATTCTTCCTCGTATTCGGCAGGGAGAGAACCCTGCCTAAGTGATTCAATCACTTTTAATCTTTGAATCATAGCGGATTCTGTTTCCGCTGCTTCCCGTTCCAACTCCCTCTGCTGCTCCGCAAACTCCTCTTCCTGACTGTGTGTCGTTGGACGGTGGATGTGCCGACTCCTACCCATGTCCGTGGCGGCCATGATGGTGTCGTAGAGGTCCTGGGCGCATTCTTCGATTACCTGATCGGATGTACCATCTGGGGTTATCCATTTTCTGGCGAACTCTTTTAGCTTGTCCATTGTTGTCGTGGGTTGATTATTACTTCTTTTGCGTCTTTTAAGTCCAAGGCACTTACCTCTATATTAGTTAGGTGAATATACCACATATCTGGATCAATGTCAAGATCTGTTACCCAATTTAATACTTCTGAGATTGCCTCGACATAGTCCTCAGTGTTAGGAAACTTCCTTATCATCATTTTGAGGGCCAGCCTCGATTTGTCGTGGTTGCTGTTGAAAAACAGACCTAGCGTCCATAATTGTTGGGCGGGCATTTTTCTGTAAATGCGCTCCCACTTGCTTCGCTGCCTCTTGTGCTTGAATATCCTTAGACCTTTTAACATAGTTATCAGTGGTTGATTCATTTTTGTGGTTCAATAATCTACTGGCGGCTAATTTTCCGTTCGCTGCAAAGGCTTTCTCTCCTGCTGTGTGTCTCAGGGAGTGAAAGCTATACTTTTTCGCATTTATGTCCACCCCTGCCGCAGCGAAGTCACGGATAGGCTTTTTTACAATCTCGTTCACCGCTGCCCTACTTAGCTCCCCTAAGCCTGCGCCTAGCTTGTGATACTTGTAGTATGATGGGAACACCAGTTCCTCAGCAACGTTCGTTAATCCCTTCTCCTGCAACCACTTCTGTCTATGCTCTATCCAATCAATAAAGAAATCAAATGCTTCTGACTGGTCACTAAGATACGCCACCGAAGTAAGGGGTGCGTAGGCGTCCCCTTTGTTCGTGTACTTGATCTTAAACTGGCGCTCCCCGTCCTTAGAAATTAGTGATATATCCCCTAGACGCATAAAACGGAACACAGCGTTACGTAATCCAGTAACCCTGGCTACATGCAGAACAGTAACATTACGCCGAATACCTAGCTGTGTTGCAGCATAGTGATTCTTTTCTTGATACCGAGAAAGGTAATAATCTACCAGCATATTAAATTGCTGGTCCGTTAGTGGGTATTTGGACGCATCTTGCGGGTCCTGTGACTTACGAAAAGTAGGGAAAGAAATATTCTCGAATGGATTTATCATAGACAACCCATAGCGGACAAATACTTTATAAACAGCCTTAACATAGGAAACCTTATCCTTTGCGGTAGAAGGAGCGTAGACACCATCTACAACCGAGCGGATAAGCATGTCCCTGTAGTGTGCGGCATGTACCACTGTAGCGTCTACGGGATGCTTTATCCCGCACCTCTTACAGAACTCTTGAAAATACCTCCAAGCATCGAGGTATTGTTCTGCTGTTGATTCAGCCACTGTGGAATACAGCTTGTACAGGTCATAAGCCTGCGTCCAGTTACACTCTTCTAAGGTTCTATGCCTTTTTACAAAGGCAGCTTTTGGTACGGAACCTATTTTTAGCAATCGGCGTTGACCTCGTGTGGACATAATAGTGAGCGCTTATTGTTGAACGAGTACAATACTAATAAAAATCCCCCGTACAACCTAATGTACAGAGGATTTTTTATGTAAAAATTTTTACAGGGGTTAGTACCAGAGACTCTGCTTGATGAAATGATACCCTTCTAGCTGTTTAGAGTCCCCTGGGTTGATGAAAATTCCGATCCCGCCGTCAGCAATCTTCGCACCCGGATCTTCCTCAGTAGTAAATACCCAATTATCCAGATACGCACACAACCACGGCTCACCGTTGTTCACCTTGTCAGTTTGCAGCCAGTAGAACATCTGTCCGTCTGCATTGTACTGTCCATCGGTGAAGGTGTTAGGCTTCATGTATATTCGCATCGTGTACCGCTCGCCTACTTCAAATAGGAATCTGTCAAACGACAATGTACCGTCCGGGTTTGGCAGACACGGGTAAATTTGCTCTTGATAGTTATAGGTGTAACTAGATGCACTATACAGGCCCAAGTTCATGGCAAAAAACCGCTCGTTAAACGCGCTAGAGTTCCAGTTTACCTGCATCTGCCCTAAGGTAGATCTCTCGTTGAAGGAAGATCTTTTACCCCTTTGCGTCACGTGTACGTCCCCCTTGGAATCACGAGACATCGCCGTGGGACCGTAACCGCTAAACAATACGAGCTCCCAAAACTTCTGACCTAATTTTGGAGAATTTGCTCCGCTTGGGTTCAATCCAGGCCCGGGGATCTTAGTACCTCGAAGACTACCCCCTTTGAAGTGAAAGTTCTTTACGAGTGTTTTACGATCATCGTCAAAGTTTCCAGTCTTAGGACCCGGAAGAGTCATAAACTCAATCTCAGTAGCCACGGCGCCGTCTACCGGGGGGTACTTACGATCCTTAGGCACGGACATTCGCTGTGAGTACCCGTCAGACGAGCTGTCCGCAGCAATGTTCAGTGTACGGATAGTTTCCCCACCTAAGGTAATGTCATCCACATGGACTCTGTTACCCGGGCTACCCATCTTCGCGTCCCCTGCATTGTAAATCTGCTTCAGAAAATCACTGTTCTTCTGCCCAGGCTGAAGGTCCTCCGCTTTCCAGTTATACCACGAGCCTGATGCGTTCTTGACAAAATTATCGAACATTGCGATACCTGATTCCCCCGGGGGTGTAGAACCTCCCCCATTGTCATCCCCTGTTACTGTAGGGAGGTGCGGGGCAATTACTTTATCCGGCTGCGATACATGTTTTAAGAAGAACGAGTGGATGCTGTGACCCTTACTCCGCCCAGATACCTCAAATGTATAGGTGGTACCCCCCACCAAGTCTACCATAAGATCTTTTTGCATACCGTCTGCTACGTAGGATTCGGTACCCCATTTCCCGCCAGCGTTGGTGTATAACTTGAACGCGCCCTCTGAGGAATCGTTCTTTTCCGTGACCGGGGCTTTACCTGATGCGTTGCCTTTAGCATAGGTACGCCCCGTTCCCCCTTTTTGTGCGTAAAACTCGGGGGAATTGATACGAACCCACGTATCATTTAGATCAGATGTATTGGTAGATGTTCCTGATTTGTTAAATGCCAGTACACGATAAGTCCCGGACTTAGTGGGAGTAATCGTAGCACACACCTTAGTGGATGCTTGCCACTTGTCAAAAGAGTCTGCCCCCAAGAAGGTAACGTATGTCTCTGATAGGTCGGCCTGTTGTCCCACATACTCTCTGTACCACACAGCAGGGTTCTGCGGCGCCAACTCTTCCATCTTAATCCTATAGGTATCGGTAGACACCTTATTAAACGAGGGAAGAGTGGGGTCCCCCGTTACAGGTTCCGCAAAGAATTGCTCAAAAAACGGGAGTACATCACTTGGTTTTCCATCGTAAAGGCCCGTATCTGCGGCGTATAACATGCCGAAATCGGAAGCATCACGGTCCTTGTCTTGAAACTGACCCTCCAAATTTGCACCGAGCATCAGGCCGTACCCCTGTTTAATAACCTCAGCAGAAGACGAAGCCATTTCTCTCCAGCCAATATTATTAAACCCTTTGGATGCGTCCCCATACCCGTTTTGGTCTGGAATATCTACGTACCGCACGTCTGGGAAATCTGATTTAAGATCTGACCACGTTTTAGCGGCGATTGCGTCTGTAACCTCAGGGTCTACCTTATCCTGATCGTTGTTCCATACCGCGTGGGACACAACGGTAATATTCTGGTGCTGCGATACGGGGGTATCAGCTAAAGATGCGTACATTACCGCCATAGGGCCCCCTGCTAAAACCAATACTTTACCTGAGGAGAGGAGCTGGGTGTGGTACAGCATCTCGTCAGCAAAACCATCATCTGAGGATAGATTATGTACAGACACGCCCTGATTAGCTGCAAAATCCGCTGAAGCAACTAGAGCAGAAAGGTGCTCGGGGTTATCCTTCTGGTTTACATTTACGCCGAAGAAGATATGGAACTTATTCAATATCCCCTTCATTACCGCATATAATGCCTGGGGAATAATTGAGGCTATGTCATCAGGGTCCTCCTTTGCGCCGTCATTCTGAAAGATTATGGTGTCATACTTATCCAAGCCGTGCCAAGGCGTCTCTTGCTTTTCTACTGGCATAGAAAAAATGCTGGAGAATGTAGAACCATCTGGTCTAGTCACGGTTACGGTCCCCGTTAAATCAGTAGCGCCCTTTGGTATGGGAGGCCAACTTTCGTACTTATAGTTATTCTCTAAATTAGAGTAGCCATTTTCGAGCTCAAACTTAACCTGTAGGTTTTTTGAATTATCTGAAACCAAGTTTCCATCTAGGTACACAAAGGCTTCTAGGTACCCTGTAGTACCCTCTAGTAGGCTGCCTTTGTTGGCTACTTCTACCCAAGATTCTTTTATGTTAGGGGTAGGGGTAGGATTATAAGCAGACATAGTTGCGGACACTGTTTCCCCGGATACCGATAAGAGGGTGATAGTAGGCTGCACAGAAACACTTGGCCCAGGATTTACAAATTGCAAATCTATATTTTTTACCGAGGCGCTTATGTCGTGTTGCACCCATTCAATGACACCCGGGACACTCATTTTGACCGTATCCACCTCCCCCGTCCAGGAAATGCTAACCTTCTGGGCAAGGAGTTCTTCGTAAGATCCGGTGAATGCCGCACTATCTATAATAATGCTTGGTGGGGTGCCGTCATCAAGTTTGTTAAGCCTGTCCTCAATCTGGGATATTCGACCCAATACTTCTGAGTTGCTGTTACTGAGCTCCGATAGGCGGATTTTAATAGCGTCTACCTCAGATTGGGCATTAGAAATAAGGGTTGTTATACTAGACTCAAATTCGTTTTTTGACTCTTCAAGTATGCTAACCCTTTTCTCTAGTTCTGATATGGCTGTTTCATTTCCCGAAACCTTTCCAAAAAGAGGGGCTAGTAAATCTCGGATTGCATCCCAGCTTTTACTAAATTCAAATTTCATTATTTCATGTATGAGTGATTCTCAAAAAAAAAAAGTAAATAAAGAACTAAAATTAAATATGTGTTCTACGAATGTATGCACATACTCGTTAAAAAAAAAAACAACTAAGGTACAGTTGTTCCTTAGTTGTTTTTTTTTTCTGATAAACCAGCAGTGCTTAGATTGCACGGAATCGGAATGCGGTGCCAGTGATAGACTGTACAAACCCCATGTAGTCGCTGAATGGGTACTGAGCTTGATCCGAAACATCGGTACGCTGAAGGTAACACGCATCAGATACTAGAACAGTAACCGAAGCCCCTCCCCCAAGATCCTGCTCCGCCTTTAGCTCGACTGTCCAGCCTGTAGAATCTGAGGCTGCGTTACGGTCTACATCAGCAACCCCATACCCAGCTTGAGTGAAAGCGGACAATACCCTAGAAAGCACGATTCTGGGTTGATCTGAAATTTTGTTAGGACGTTGAATACTCGCCATGGTAAAAAAAAAATTAGGTGTGCTAGTATAAACGCACTATTAGAGCAATAGTTGGCCCTTTTTTACACCTGTAAAAAAAAATTAAATACTTAGTCCATAGCTAATTCCTATAGCTAGGTCCCCTTTACTTTTCAGTTTATAAAGGGCGGGCCATATAGATTTTTCAATAATCGCAAACTTGTTTTTTGGGTCCACATATATATTCGCCACACTATCCATTTTCTTATATTTGCCTAATACTTCCCCCGGACATCCACAAGAGCCCCACTGCCTTACAAATGCAGATATATGCTTCAACGACCCTGGCCTAACAGATACAACTAATGCCTTGCTGTAACTGTGCAACGTAGACAAAATAGCGTTATGACCTATGTACACGAACTCTTTACCGTCCACGGATGCGGTCATAGCATGATACTCCCCCTCAGAGTATTTAGACAAAACCCCGTTGAGTGTAGGCAGAAAATACTCTAGTTGTACATCAGTGCCATACAGCCTGCCCCTAGCATGAGAAACGTTTCGCTGCCTTTCGTGAAAACTCCCTTCCAATAGATACTCAATAGGCAGTAATTTAGCCATATTTGTCGTACTTTAATGTTATAATATAATTACGTCTGCGGCGGTGGTCAGGTTGTACCCCGTGCTTGGACAATATCTTACACAATTTGGGGGAAACCCCTAATAAATGTATAGTAACGTCCCGAGTATTTGTCTGTTCAAATACATGATAAACGTTATGTATAACCATCAGGTCCTTCAACTCCTCGTGTATATCCTCAAATGCTCGTGACACGTTCCCCCTAAAAAACTTGTCATTCTTAATTTCCGTGTTTTCAGAATAACATAAATCATAGGCATTCAAAAGAGTAAGGAATCTTTGTACCTTTCGCGAATTATCTAAATACACGAGCAGCCTACTAAATACAAAAGTAATTATTAGACCACAAAGCATAATAGAGAGGAAAAACGGTACTAATGCCATGGTAGATATGGTTTACAAGGTTTTAATACATCCGGTAGTTTATCCCCCGGAAATAACTCGAATGACCCATCCTCTAGGCACTCTAAGGGGACCTTAATCTTGTCCCCGCCCATAATTTCTTGTAGCCACACAACCTGATTCCCTTTGTAACAATAAGGCACTGAAATAGGTGCGTAAACTTTAGAGTTTACCACGTTTTTTAACTTAATCGAAAAAACGTGCCTGTAATGTTCTGGGATAGGCATTTTGTGGCTATAAATTATCTTCTACATGCTGCAAAATTTCTTGCAAGTTATTTGCAGCGTATTGATGCTCGGCTATCTTACGCTCATGTGAGGATATACGTTTACTAAGCGTTAGGGTTAAGTAATCCTTTGCCTCTTGGTAGGTCTCAAAATAGCAAACAGTAGCACCCAACCTTTTAACACGAACCCCCGGGGTAAACCATACACTAGTATCTGTAATACTATGTACAGATTTCTCTGTTATAACCTGGGACAATTCCAAAGAATCCACCCCATTGACGTAGTAACTTTTCGATACTTCTAACCTAAATATTCTCATTACAGAAGGGGTATATGGTTTACTTGAGGAACCCCCTGTAAATACGGGGACTCATACATTAGGCAAATACCACTACCACACCCCCAACCATTACGGTCCGAGTACATGTTCCCCGGGAAAATAGAGGGCAGAGTTATGGTGGTATAGTTCCTCAGTGAAAGTTTTGTGCCTTGTACTTGATACCAATCGCGCCTATCATACTGATGCAGATGCCCCTGGGCAAATACGTTATACGCATCTGGTTTACCGTATTGTAGGATCATATCAGCAGGGGGTCTTTTCGATATACCGTTATGACCATGATTGAACATGTAATTTATGTTGGTAGCGGAGTCATAATACGACACAATAACAGGGTCATACTGGACAGGGATGTTAGGATGGGATAGTCCTAGCATATAATGGAGCAATTTTGCTACCTGCCCTTCAGTATCCCAATCCTTAGCTGATTTAGCAGCCCTATCATGGTTTCCAGGGGTTAGTAATATTTCTACAAGGCTATCCCCTAATGCCTCTATAACCTCACAAAGAATCTTATGTACCGCACTAACAACGTTTGCCCCCCACATCCCCGGCTGGAGTTCCTGCCACGAGTTTAAATGATTTAACCCGCTAAACGCTTCGCATAAATCGCCGGGAAGAACCAAAATAACCTGACGCTCACCTCTAGTTTTATGTACCGCGTCTACTGCCTTTGCTAGTACATTTCGCAGCACATCTATGTTGAACGCTGGGTGGGACTTTCTGGATACAGTTTTAGCCCCCGTGTGCATATCCGCCAAAGGAAATATTAACTTGCCCTGCTGTCTATCAGTAATAGCACGATTACTAACGGGGACGCCTTTGGTAAGCTCCTCAGCTAATCCCTCCCAATCATAGCTCTGAGATTTTTCCATCTCCCTCTGATCCCGTAGCGATAGCTTGTTTACAATATGTAAACTATACCTCCAGCCAGTAATTTGATCTACTACTTCAGGCTGTCCCTCGCCGTCTAGGGATTCTAGTGTAACTCTCTTGGTTACTACCCGGGGCCAAAACTGCTGTATAAAAAACTTATTACTGTCTACCTGCAACGCGTCCATCACCTCTTGGACACTTAGCATAGACGGCCCCTCAGATTGATAGGTCATAACCCCCTCTTTCTGGGCTGATTGCACTCTTGCGCTCGTGAACGCGTAATTACTTAGGGCGGGCTCGTCCTTATCACATAGTGTGCATGACAAAAAATACCGCATACGCCTGTGCGCAACAACCAAGTTTGGGTGCTCGTCAATAATGATACGAGCAAGTTCTGAATAATTTGAGTCGGGGTACTTATTCAAATAATGTTCACACAGTTGCCTGATCGTAGTACTTTGACTAAAACTATTGTTATACATTATTGTGCTATTTTGTTATTTTACGATTCGCTCAGTTGAAAGTTATCTACTACCTTCAAGTCTAGGTCTTTACGGTGAGCGTAATACCGCCTATACAAAGAATTTTGATGATAAGACCCAAAATCTTTGTCATATAAAAAGTCATAAACAATCCCTAACTCCTGGCCGACTCCCCTCCTGGCGGTCCGCCCTATAAGCGCCTGAATAAACTCCCGTGAAGAGTCCGATAAGGACGCATATACAAAAACATCCATGTTTGGCAGATTCAATCCAGTTGATACAATTACATTAGATAATAGTATCTGGATGTCCCCTTCTTTGAACTGCTTAATTTTAATGTTCCGGTCAGCATCTTTCCCGTGGGTTACAAAAACATCATGCCCTTTGGACCTAAGTGCCTTAGCTACAGCCTCCATGGTTTCTATTTTCTGAGATCCCATATATATAAGGATACTTTGCCCTTGGTGCTGGGTTAAAATATCACAAATTTTTGAGCGCCACCCCTCTGAGTAGTATATGTCCATCTCTTTAATATCCACCTGTGAAACAAATGTCTGGGCGTCAGTCCAAGAGAAAAACCCTTCTTTTTTTACATTAACTAATCGGTACTCTAACGGAAGTGATCGCCCTAACGCTGTCATTTTAGCATGAGTATAGCGTATGGCGGGCTGCCCTGCTTGCGACCAAACAAAATACCTTTTATCCCAGAGCACAGACTCAAACGGGGTACCGGACATAGCAACCTTTTGGAGAGGCTTACAGTGGTTTAGCACTGTCTTGGTAGAATCATTTGCCATAGCGTCTACTTCATCTAGTATTATTAGATGATAACGCTCCATACACCTCTGTATGTCGGAGCGAGACGAGGACTTTAATCCCCTGCTAACTGTAGGGACCATCATTATACAGTTCTTACCATATCCGTAGGTTGCCATATTGGGGTCTAAGCCCTCCCGCTCTAAGAAAAGCTTAACAACCTTTTTGTCTGACTTAGCACACACATAACTTGTTTCTATGCCCGCCTCTACATAATCCGCCACCGTCTTTAGGAACAATGGCTTGCTATCGACCAAGTTCGCATTGTATGCCCCCTTAAAATTATGTATAAGAGCAGTAACTACTAAACTCTTGCCAAAATTTACGGCAAGATCCAACAGGTAATGGGAAAACAGGTAGCCCCCCGATGACACGGCCATGGTCCTTTTACGTATTAAATCTATAACCTCCTGCTGCTCAGGGCGAAGCGTTTTACCACCCACCGTATAAACGGGGTCTATAGACATATAGTCCAGCATTTTGCCAGACTTTAAATCTACAAACTCTGTGACAACAGGCAATGATTTATTCTTTAACCACTTTACCATAAAAGAATAAACCGTTCTGGCAGCCCCCACAGGCACGACTAAGGTACTGCCCTTTGGTCGTAGGGGCCTAAAATACCCGTCCCAAGTTGCGCCTTGTGAATACGTCTGCCTATATACAGGATTTTTAAAAGAGTACTCGACCCCCCTTAGGCGTTCCTCCTGCATAGATAAATAATTCGAGAACTTAGTAGCCTGTCCTGGTCTGAAGATAAAATCGTTAAACGCTCGAATGTTATCCGGGTCTGAGTAGTTAGGTACCTTGCCTAATACCGCACGAGAATACCGCTCCCATCTCAACCTATAGTCGTTATAAGCAAATCTTTTAGCAACTATAGACAATAAGTCCAACGGCTCGTCCCCTAACTCAAAGGTTGCATGTGTGTTTGTAAATGTTACCTTCATGCTAGTAGTATAATTGCAGATAAAACCAATATAAGATAAAAAATAGACCGTCTCATTCTAAATCTAAATCATCGTGATTAATTGAAATAGTGGTACTGTCTTCCTGTTTTTGCAGCTTCTTAGCCTCGTAATCTTTTACGGCCTGAGCTATTCTATTCACTGCGGTGTTTCCGTCCTCATTAGGTCTACCGCATAGAAACCCAAAGGCAACCCTGGGGTTAAAGGACTTTGGGTCAGTATGTATCTTGTCATAAGACATCTTGGCAACGTTCACCGCTAATTTTAACACCTTCCGCATAGGTGTAATATCGGTGCGGACTAACCCGAAAAAATCCGCCAGTTTGCCCACTAGCATCACTACTCGAGCCCTGGACGATTCTGCTGAATAAAAATCTTCCTGTGTAGAGAATACGTCCTGAAACTCTTGAATGATGTAGCGGGTCAATTCTGGCGATGGATCTGCAATAGAGTGAAAGTAATCTGTCATTTTGGCGATTGCAAATGCGGCAGTAGAATCTGCTACTAGATTATCTACCTTCCAAACATTGCCGGAGGGAAAGTCGGGCGCTTTTCGACAGTAGTTACCAAATTTCATGAAAAAATCTCGGACACTAAGGGGGCAGGGGGTGTCCATTACCGTCACATAATGGAGTTGGAAATCGTGATAGTACCCGCATACGCTCTTACTCCACTCTAGGAGTTTTTTGAACATAGTAGACTTTTCGTCCAGCTTCTGAGTCATAAAGATACCGTCATTGAACTTGAGGGCATCATATACTTCCATAGCCAACTCCATACACTCGGCATTGGCTTTGTGTAAAAGAAACCAGAACCTAGTATTCGCCGATACAAATCTTTGCTCTTCAATCATCCGAGCAAATACCTTATCCTTAAATATTGGGGCGTAATCAAATCGTCTTCTTGCCATGATTCAAATATATAAAAACTAGCGATTAGATCCAAGTAATTTGTTTAATTCCCTCCCTATAGGTTTTACCTCGGACAACTGTAACCCTAGACATTTCATCTAAAAAATTACTAAAAGTAAGCCTAAATTTACGCGCATTAATTATAGATAACGCGGACTGCTTTCCCAGGGTGTTAGCATCATCCTCCCCTTTCTCAAAGTAAGATACGTATATTTGACCCCCATCCTCGTAGTCCAATTGGTCCTTTGCGCTCACCAACGTATCCACCCAAGCCCCCTCGTCTAAGGCATAGACTAACTTTTTTGCCCGCCGCTGTGATAGCTTGTAATGCTGCGAGGGGCTAGTAACCAGACCTAAAGTGCCTACCGCCCTTTCTACGGTTAAGCAATCAGTTATTCCCTCCATAGCTAGCAACTCTTCGGGCTCGCAAACTAAGGCCTGCTCGTTCCAGAGTATTGAAGATTTGCCTATGTTACCCTCTGAGTCTGGGTTTTTCCAACGTAGCCTGTTTTTATCTGAGGTTTCGATAAAAGACCTGAGCTGATAATACTGTAATACACCCTCCCTCGACTTAAACGGAAATACGAGATAACCATAGTTCTCATTTGTAGTCGATTGTGCGTTTATGTACCCTATGCCGTGGTCTGATACTATTTTCGCTATATCATACCCACGACCTATCATATACTGTCTGGCTTTTTTGGCGATAGGCGTGTTACCTAAGTCTAATGGTAGGTAGCCCTTAGGTAACCTAATGGCAGACTTTGCAATAATTTTTACAGGGTCTACATTTAGGGTAGTCTTGATTCGTTGATTTTTCAAAGTATTGTAAGCACCTGCTACATCTACCCCATTCAAATCGGAGATGACCGCTACAACAGATAGCCCTTTTTTAACGGAGTTCTTGTTCCAGCAGCATCCAGGCTGGTAACATGATACACGTAAGCCTGCGGCACTACCACCACCGACCTGATATGCGTGAGCGGATCTACCAATGCCCCCGCCACACTTAGGGCAGGCAAATTGCCAGCTCCTGCCCGCTTTACGTACAGGTCCTACATTTTCACGTATCCAATTAAATTCACGGTCTATCCTACGCATGCCAGTACAAGTTTCTTCCCCGGGTATCTACATGCACAAAGTTATTATATAACCCTATTCCACCCTCAAACCTGAAACACAGCCCCTCATACTGCAAATGACTTACATCAAATGGTACCTCAAACGTAGAATTTTGAAAAGACCTAAGGGTTTCAGCAATAATATCAGGGTCCGCATAGGGGCTAGATATATCTGCTGCGGTGAACCGCATATGCTGGGACCTGGAGGCGCCGCCTATCTCCGCATTGTAAGGCTTAGACCTATAGCACGAGTGAATAGTAATAGGCACCTGTAATACGTCCCTGAGGGCATCTAATACTATCGCGGTAGGGCCTATGTTTAACCAAAGATCCCTGGGTGGAAATGTATTTGTTACCCCGTTTTGAGTTCTTCCGACCGCTATTAAAAACTCGCGGTAATTAAAATGATCTAACTTTAAGCTAGATATGAATGACCTGAAGTCTAGTTCCGGTTGAAGATGCGCCGTAGATAAGCTCATAATGTTAGTTTTTTGGGAATAAAGTACCAATCCACACAGAATAATTAGAAATCATCCCCTCTTTTTCCATTTCACCTATAGTCGGGAAAGTGTGTAGCAGTAGGTTGGTGAGTATATTTTTTGTCTCACCTTTGTAGCAGGCCTTTGGGTACTTAGCGAAGTGTGACGCCAAGTAATTATCCATGCGAAGTATGCGGTTCCCGACCCGGAAGGTATATACCTTGTTACCACACTTTGCGGCCCCGCCTGCTCTACCAAAGGAAGCAAAATCCCAATCTATTACGCAGCGCTTCTTTAGGAAATAGGGTAGTAAATCATTTTCCCATACAGCGTGTACAATGTGTTTCGGCTGAATTTTGTCTCGCC
>Ga0098074_1001127_pt1 | contig 14673 bp, 17 predicted proteins | sample 32_taG_FD_75064 | JGI IMG/M metagenome (GOLD analysis project Ga0098074, IMG submission 75064) | Marine viral communities from the Gulf of Mexico - 32_GoM_OMZ_CsCl metaG | ecosystem: Environmental > Aquatic > Marine > Oceanic | place: Atlantic Ocean: Gulf of Mexico | collected 2015-07-12
AATATCATAAGTTTCTAGTATAAGATTACCCTGTCTATCATATATGGTATGCAGGGTTTTCTTATTTACCTCAACTACAGACACAGTTTCATAGCAGTTATCCCATATAGGATTATAACCTATATAGTTATTGCTGCCATTTGCGTCTATGTTGATTGTATTATTTGCACCAGTTACACCAACTACAGCTTCACACGTTTCAATATAGTGTTCAAATGCTGAGTCAAAACAATTAAATGCATCAGCCCATTCTGATATAGAATAGGTGGTAGTATCATTTAAACCAAGGTTTGGTAAAAAATTATTATTATTAGATGCTATGCTGCAGTTATAGCCATCAAATGAAAAAAACATTTGTATTGCATAGACTGAATCATTTGTAGGTACCCAGTCAGGAGAACTTATACAATTGTTATCATTAAGAGTTAAAGTTATTTGTTTTTCATCCCAATCAAAGTTGAGTAGTTCTACATCACAAGTTGATATTTGTGAAGATGAGAGGCATGCCGGTAATAGGAATGCCAGGGTGAAAAGTATGTGTTGCATTTATTGCTGATTATTTTCAAAGTTACCTGTGAGAATGCCTTGCATTGTACTAGTATGTGTATCACCTGTGGATTTAAAACCACCTTTACCAGTTGCTTGATTTTTAACCACTGAGCCACCAGCCCTTGTTTTAGGACTATGTGGACTCAGTGGATTACTTGCTTTATTTCCTTTTACTTTACTCATTATACTACTGTTACAGTGTTATTGAATAAGTCAATCTGAATTTCAGTACCATCACCAGCTACTAGTGCACGGCCAGTGTTAGGATCAATTCCAATTTCTATATGTGAACCTGGAGTTGTAGGATCTTCTCTAAATACTCTCATTCCTGCAGCATCACCATGTGTTTTAGCATAAGCAGTATTAACACCGTCTAGAGTTAGTAAATCATTTACTTGATACCCTGAACCTGGATGTATAGCCCATGGTGCAACTGTTGTAATAGCTCCACCGCTTTGGCTTACAGCTGCAAAAGCACCTGAACCATTTCCGCCAGAAAGCATTACATAACCAGATGCTGATACGGTATGAGCACTTAAGTTATAATTACTACCACCTGAAGTTAAAGTTAAACCTGTGATCCCTCCATTAGCATCAACAGATGTAACTCTTGCACCAGCTCCAGAACCCGTACCTTGGGCCCATGTATCACCAACTAATTTTGCTGTAACAATACCATTACCACTTGTAGCTGCTAATTGCTGTATTAAAGAATCAGGCAGTTTAAATAAACCAGAGGTTCTAGATTGATTATTATAATTAAAACCTGCAGTATAGTATCCTGGTAAAGCACTTTGCTGAAAATTTCTTCTTTCACCTATTCTACCACCATCTGTTTGATCAATATCAGACCAAGCAACAGCATAAGGACCGTTAGGTCTTGATCTATTCCACCATACATTAGCACCGGTTCCTTGAGTTATATACTCAGGAGTAAAGTTATATGATTTTAAAGTAAATTTATTATTGCTAGTTTGTGTTGATCTACCAATATTTGAACAGTTAAATCTTCTTGATCTAAAAATTTGAACATCACCATTTATATCTGTAACACTAAATACTAGAGCAAAACCTCCATCATTACAATTATGATTAGTTCCTTGAGCACCTGTTTGTACTAAAGGTATTTGTGATTGTGAGTTAGGTGCAAACTTGATGTCTTCTTCTACTATAGTATATATGAGATCATTATTATGAGGTGCGGTATTTGGTAATGCTACATCTAATGAAGCTTGACTAAATATAATTGTATCACCTACAGAGATATTATTGTTGTTAGGGATAGTATCAACTATAGCACCAATTTCTTGGTTATAAGTATACAATGTAAATGAAGAAGTTAATGCATTAGGATATGTACCTCCAGTTGGAGTTATATTATTAGCAGTAAAATTTGTTGCCGCAGGTATACCTGTTGGTGATGTAGTTGCATTATTTAAAGTAAATCCTGTAGCAGTTATACCTTGTAAATTTTGTGTAGCACTCCATTCACCTAAGTTATCATTAGAGGCTACAGGAGTTCTACTATTACCTGCTGTTGCTAAAGTTCTTTCAAAATCTAATTGGAATTGCATGTTTTGAAGTATATCAAAAGCAGCACTTACACAAAAGATTTGTTGGTTACTGTTTCCATCAGGGTCTTGTAGTGTAAGTCTGAAACATGTTTGTCCAGAAGGAACACTAGAAGAAGTAAATGCAAATCTCCATGGTGTTGGAGTACCGTTAGCTAATTCATCTTTTACTAAAGCAAAGTTAGCAGGTAAACCAGATATCCATGGACCACCAGCTCCAGTTGTAGAATGCTCAGCAGTTAAAGAAACCTGTGTATAGTTATGATCAGGATCACAATAGTGACCTTCATATACATAACTACCACCTACAAGCCCAGTATAAACAGTAGGAACAGAAGCAGCACCACATGCTGCACCAACTCCATTATATACTTGGAATACAGGAGACTCAGCAACTGCTGTTACTGTAAAGTTTACTGTGACTACATCACTAGCACAATAACCATCAGTTACCTCCCAAGTAAATGTACCTGAGCCATAATAGTTAGTGGCTGGAGTAAATGTATATTGTCCTGTGGCAGGATCTAAATTTATTGTACCAGCAGAAGTAACACCATCTGAATCAAGAGGTTGTTGTACTATGCTCCACGCTAAAGTACCTATACCATCATCTGTTGCTGGTAAACCTAATTGACCTGTTGTTGTATCTTCTAATGTTGTAAATGAAGTGGGTGTTCCAACAGGACATTCATTTTGTGCTTTTATTTCACAACAAGCATCCCACCAGATTGTCATAACACCGCTTTCTTCTCTAACAATATAATGGAACTTAACTGCAGTACCATATTGCCAGAAACCACCTGCTTGTGCTGTTGGTGTATAAATATTATTTCCTGAGCCAGACCATGTAGTTCTAACTCTTGTTGCGTTACTACCATTTACTCCTGTAAATTGTAAGAAGTCTAGTGGTAAATCACTTACCTCACAGACAAATACAAAGTATCCTTCTTCTGCATTAGTAAGGTTGTTTGGTCTAATAGCTCTAGTAGCAGGCGGGTTTGACGTATCTACTATCATATACCCATTGTACTTAACTACATCCCAGTCAGCAATACCCTGATCATAAGGAACTGTATCCCAACCTAGTTCTGGAACAATGCTTAATGCATCTCTCCATTTAAGTAAGTTATCATCTGCTGGATCTCTTACAAGTACTTGAGTAAGAGTATCATCATTAGCTAGTGTGTCTAGTTTTGTTGTACCATTAATCTCTACATTACCTTGAATTAAGGCATTACCCTGGTTTTCTAAGTTACCTTCATTAATAACTTTAGATGCTGGTGTACTTGAATCACCATCTTGTAGTAATAAAGAACAACCAAGCGTATTAGGGTTGGGAGTATATAATGGAATTCTATAAATAGTACAAGCTTCTCCTATAATAGCAGCAGGGTTATCTTGCCATGCAAAAGTAGTACCGTCAGAAATAAGAATTTGATCTGGAGTACCAATAGGTAATTCTACTTTAAGGTTATTAGGATCACCTTGCCATAATGAACCATATGTAAGATATTCTACTACATCATCATCATGCCATATAACTCTACCATCTGCAAGTCCAACAAGAACTTGAGATGCTTGACCAAGGTTACCTTGTGAGTCATAAACAGGTCCATTAAGGACAATACTTGAGTTTATAGTTGTAGTTGTTGCAGGCACTGCGGGTGCTACAACAGGACTACCATGCTGAACATTTACTAAAGCTGTAAATGTAACACCATCCATTGTAAAGTTTGGATCATCTTCTAATTCTCCGTTTGGCCCTACAATAACTATACGGTCTTCAGTAAGATCTAATATATTTGCTGAACCAGCTGTAAGTTGTAAGTCTACTATAAGGTTACCATTGTTAATTGTAATAGTATCACCAATAGCATTCTGTGTAATGATAGAATCCATAAGAGTATCCCATGCACAAGAACCTTCAGGTGTAGTATAGACAGGTACAAAACCTAAATTACCTGAGCCAGGTTGAGTTCTGGTCAGGTCTTCTGTTGCTTCACATACAAGATCACCCCACTTAACCACAAACGGTTCCATCTTAGGATTATAAGCCGCACCAGTATTTAAATGACTAGTGCTATAAAGCTTGCCAAATTCAAAATGATCTCTCATTTTGTCTAGCTTCTTCTTCTTTTTATTTCTTTTCAGTAGGCCTAAGACCTCTTGTATATAAACACTCATTGTTTTCTATTTTAATTTTATTTATATATTACCACATTTACCAATGTATCTACTGCAGTTGAACTAAAGTTAAGTACAACAATGTCAAAACCAGTTGTTGACTTTTCTCTAATAAAAGTTACATACTGACCGCTTGATTGTTCAGTTGTTAAATTTACTAAATAATTTGTGTTTGGTAAAGGATTTGTCCATGATATTCTATATACACCAGTACCTTGAGTAGCTGATGCTAGGTTATTTAGTGTACCTCTACCAGGGTTAACTAATCCGTTTAGATCAACTGAGAAATATTGTTCTGCAATAGCTTGAGTAAGTTTCCACTGATCAAACATTTTTTGCATTACAATCTTGTATACATCATTTGTTTTTACATCTTGATATAATATGTGATCCTCAGCAATAGTAGGCTCACCAGAACCAGTCATTAAAGGAGCTGACTCAATAACATTATTGGTTGGACTAGTATAATCTACTTCAACTGTATCTGGATTAGTGCTTGCATCTACAATAATACCTGGTCCTGCTTGAACAGAAGCGGCTTGTCCGTTAGCTGCTGCAACAACTTGTCCTTGAGCATTTATTGTTATGTCTGCATTTGTATATGCTCCAGCTGTAACTCCTGTATTATCTAAGTTTACATCTACAACTCCTCCAGTATTGCTTGTTGATATCCCTGTGCCACCTGCAATTTCTATTGTTCCTCCATTTGGTACAGTGTATGTTGCACCAGTATCACCATCAATATCAAAACTAAAGGCCGCTGTACCAGCTGTAATATTAGTTATGTGCCCTTGTGCATTTGTTGTAATAGATGATGGATATGTATATGTTCCAGCCGTACCAACATTATCATGATTAATTGTTATTGTATCAGTAGCACTACCAACAGTTGAAAGAGCTGTTCCTCCTGCAATAGTAACTGTGTTACCATCAAGAACAACTTCTGTAGATCCTGTATCTCCTTTTATGCTAAAGCTTTCATAGTAACCAGGAAGGTTAGCTATAAGAGTTCTTTTAACTTGATTATTTGCTGAATCATAAAAAGGAATGTAAGATGTGTTAGGTGATGTAATATTAGTGTTTCCTCTAATGGCTATATAGTTATCTGCTCCTAAATAATCTAATTGCACTTGAACAGATGCAGCGTAGCCAGCAGCACCACCGTTTTCATTTATGTATATACCATCACCACCTTGGAAATAGACATTTTCACCATTTGCTATAGGGTGTGTAGTAGTTCCAGCATTATCTGTAACACCCCAAGTGTATGAAGATGATCCATTGCTTATTGATGTAACAATACCTTTATCATCAACAGTTACAGTTGAATTAGTATATGTTCCTGGAGTAACACCACTTACTGGCATATCAACACTGATAACACCAGAACTAGTTACGGGGCTGTTACCTATAGTTAAGTAATTACTAGAAACACCTACAGATGATACAGATCCAAAGGTTAAATCATTATTAAAGTCTGATAAATTAATATTGCTTGCTAATATCTTAGATTGAACACCGGTTGATGCTTCATCTATAAAGATGTGGAATGGGTTTTCCATAGTAGATATTAGTGGTAACTCAGTTAAGTCTAACACAATATCAAGTGTTCCAGATGAAGTAATAGGTGAACCAGTAACAGTAATCCCTTCACCTCCTGTAGCAGCAACGCTAGTTACAGTACCTGCTGTACCATTAGCAATTGCTGTTATTTGGCCTTGGGCATTTACAGTTATATCAGCACTTGTGTATGCTCCTTGAGTTACACCAGTATTATCTAGATTTAATGTAATTGTTCTTGGAGATTGAATTACAGAACTTAATCCTGTACCTCCACTTATCTGGATAAGTTCTCCATCTGATACTGTTTCATCTGAACCTGTGTCAGCCCCAATATCAAAAGAAGTCATTGATCCTGTACTACCACTAGATGCTGCAGTTACTCTACCATATTGGTCAACAGTAACAGTTGCATTTGTATACTGACCAGCAGTAACACCGGAGTTTGATAAGTCATAAGTAATATCAGTTCCGTTAGCTGATCCTATCTGTATTGTACTTGCTACACTAGTAAAGTTAATAGTGTTTCCATCATCAACGGTTATATTACCACCATTATCTGGACTTGCAATCCACTGATAGTTAGTAGGTAAACTTCTAATTGAAGTTTTCTTAATTGTATTATCAGTTCCATCACTGAACCAAATCATGTCATCTCCTTCTGCAGTAGCTGCAGCTGCTATAAGAATAGCATTATTAGTTCCTGAATAGTCTATATTTACTGTTGGGTCAACAGTTGATGTGCCAGTAATTAATATACCATCTCCACCTAATACGTCTGTTACAGTTCCAGAACCAGCACCAGATGCTGCAATTTGAATTGAACTTCCTGAGTCAGTTATAGTAATATTATTACCAGCTGTAATTTTTACAATGTCTGTAGTTCCATCACTACCTACAAGTTTAATATCAGAATCAGATCCATTCTGAATAGATGATAAATCATAAGTTGTATTTAGGTCTGCTGGTGTAGGAAGGGTTACAGTCTTAGTATTTACATCTGTAATGTGACCTGTTGGATCTGAAACAATAGTATCAATAACATCAAATGATTGACCAAAACCAGGGCTTGCTGAAGTTGTTGTATTTGATCTAGTTGTAGCATCATGATTTATAGTCACTGTTCCCAATGTATCATCTGCTGTTGATAGTTTAGTGCCACCAGCAATAGTTACTGTGTTTCCATCTTGGATTACTGATGTTGTACCATTATCACCAGTTAAAATCCAAGTAGACATTGTTCCTGAAGGAATAGTTGGAAAAGTTTGAAGTGCCCCTGTTCCATCTACATATTGAGCAGCGGTTCCACTTCCAGTAACTGCTAGTGTTCCGTTTGTAGTTATAGGACCACCAGCTACACTAAAGGCAGCAGGCATTGTAAGATCCACACTTGTTACAGTTCCTTGTTGTGCGTCTGTTGTATCTATAGTAATATTATTGCTACCATCATCTGTAAGAGTTACATTAGTACCAGCAATTAATGTTACAGTATCAATTGATCCATCTGATCCTGTTAGTTTTAAATCTACATTGTTTCCATTTTGTGTGCTAGCATAGTCATAAGTAGTATTACTACCTGATGATATTGCAGCAGCAAGGTCTTGTGTAGATATTAAAGTTTGTTCTACCTTTGGCAGATAGGCCATTACGTTAAGTTCACTAGAGGATTTAGTAGATAATACTAAATAATCATCCTTAGTTAATTCATAAGGTTTGTCTGCATATTTCTTTTTAGACAGTAATCCAATTACATCTTGTAATAATGAGCCCATTTTTTATTTGTTTTATAGATGCAGCGCAGCCAACGTTATACTAGCTGTAGCTGAACATGTTATTGTTAAATTTCCACTGGAATCATTAAAAGCACCAACTTCAAAAGGACCAAGAAAACCTTCTTCTGATGCAGCTAAAGTTAAAACTGCATTCTCCTTTTTAAGTGTTCCCAATAAAGGGTCAATAACTGTAGTTATTACTGGTATAACAGTAGCTGTAATACTAGAACCACTTCCATTTTTAACATGGAAGAATTCTTTTCCCGTATTAGCTATCTTATCTCCTGCAGCATCTGCATTAGTATAAGTAGGTACCAAACCAGCTTCTGTTATTTTCTGTGCTGTTAATGTTGCCATAATTAATATTATTTTCTTTTTCTATAACCACTCTTAAATGCTGCTGATTGAACTGGCTCAGATGCTCTAGTGTCTTTCATATCACACTTGATGCCTGCTTTTGCTAGCCTTTGTCTCTTAGCAACTTTCTTAGCGTTTCTTTTCATTAGAGTTTTTGAATACAATGATGTAGGATCATAGTATCCATTCTCAACTTTTCCTGTCCCTTCTGGGAATGATATTTTTTTTGCCATGGTTACTTTCTTTTTTTCTTCATTGACTTTTTCTTCTTCTTCTTCATTCCACCACCATATCTCATTGAAGACATAGTAGAAGGATCAAGAACATCACCACCAGCCATGTAGCCCATAAGACCACCACCATCTGCCATTTGGTTCATTCTTGCTCTACCTGGTGTGATATCTCCATCACCAGCTCCATAGGTGCCACCACCCATTTTTTTATAACCTTTTGCTTTTAAAGCATCAAACAATGCTTGTCCGCCTTTACCGTATTTTTTATGCATGCCCATAACTATTATTTTTTAATTGTTGTATACTTTTCAAATCCACGTGACCCAAAATAAGCTACATAAATTGTAACTAACAAGGTCTTTAATAATTCTACCCAACTCTCATCTATATCAAATGCTATATCTAGAGAGTCAAGAATAATATACAAGGACGTAATAACAGTTAAATAAATTAATGTCATAGGTCTTGTATTCTTACTGAGCCAAGAATCTGATTTCATATCTGAGTCCCAACGTTTGGATATCTCAGCCATTTCAATCATATCTAACTCAAGAAGCTTCATAGCTTTCTCTTTGTCTTCTGGTGGCATAGCATCATCTTTATCTATAAGATTCTTTACTATACCAAGAACACCAGAGTCTGGCAATAAATCTCCTACTGTATCTACAATAGCAGAGCCATTACCAACTAGGAACTTTCCTACCTTGGTATCTTTGAACTTCTTTCTAGGTTTCTTATCACTCATAATATTATATTGATGGGTAAATTCTAATTTTTACCGGTGTATTTAATAATTCATTATCTACTTTAACTGGAGTACCACTAGTTAAATCAAAAACCTCTATAACAAAATTAGTATTAGTATGAGAAACAACTTGTACAAATCTTGGACTAGCTTTAAGTTGTTGTCCAATATCTAGAACAACATATAGCGGTGCTGTTGGAGTTGCCCATTGTGCACCATATGTTCCTACTCCTAACCTTGTCCATGTTAAACTATTACCTGTATTATTAGATAATACAAACTCTGTAGGGTCTGCTGTTCCTGCTTGATCTATTTTAGAAACATATTCCGTGTAACCTAATCCTGGACTTACAGAAGCAGCTATAGTTACTTCATTATTGTTTTGTTGAATACTAATGTTTGACCCTTCAATTAACTTTACTACACTTAAAGATCCATCAGAACCATTTAATTGTAATTCAGCTGCTGCACCTGCACTAGCTGCACTAGATAAAGTATAAGTAGTATTAGAATCAACTGCACTTATTGTTATCTCATCCGGTGCATCACTAATAGTAATACCACTTCCTGCAACTAAAGATTTAAAGTTTAGTGTCTCACCAACTTTATCTTTCCATATACCTTTACCAGTACCAACATTAGCTGCTAGGTTTGGTTCTCCTTCTGAATCAAACTCTAAGTAGTCTTCATCTGCTGATAAGTTTATAGTAAGGTTTGGGCTAAGTGAATGCAAGCCTCTAAAATAACTTGTACATTTTCCTGTTGCTGGATCTATTTTTTCTTCTTTGAATACACCAACAGAATTACTAACATTAAGTATATTCTGATTGTCACAGTTCTCAGAAGAAGCAAGGTCTTTAACTTTAATAAGCTTTACAGACTTGTAAGGTATAGGAGATGCAACACCAGTCATATCTGGTTTTTCATTCCACATACCCAAGACAACTACATCATCTTTGCCAGCAGTTTCTGCAAACTTGCCTTGACGTATAAGACTTAATATGTCAGTTAAAATATTCATATCTTTTTATTCTGAGTGTGTCCATCCACCCATTTTATATGCTTGCATTTTTTCTTTACCATTTTGAGCTTTTACAACTCTCTTTGCATTACCACCTTGACGCATTTTATCTTGAATAGAACCAAGCATCATTTCATCTAGTTCACCACCAGATCTCATTAAGAGTTTAGCCTTTTGTCTTGTCATCTTTTGAGGCTTGAGACCTCTATGTTTCTTTTTACTCATGATATATCTAATGTTAATGTAACTATAAATAGGTACAATTTAATTGTTGTATAGGGTGCTTCAGCATCTGGTTTGATAAACTCCCATCCTAATGCAAATCTATCATGTGGCCAATGAAAAGCTATTTCTAATTGCCAGTCACTCATTATATTTTACTTTTACTTTTTTTACAAAGATCTTGACGGCAATATCCTAAACATACTTTACCTTTTGTGACCCATTGTATTAATAAACAAACTTGTCTCATCTTCTTCTACCTTGACCTCTATACTTTTGTTTGTAACCACTTTGACCTTTGCTTGCATTTTTACTATGCACACCCGGTCTTTTAGTACTTACTTTTTTAATATAACTTGAAAGTTGTCTTAACTTAGCCATTACTTTTTCCCTTTTAAAGCTTTAACTGCAGCCTTTGTTCTTCTCTTTGTTTCCTTAACACCAGCTACAACTTTTTCATCTACCTCAGTCTTAGACCAAAGTGCTCTCCAATAGTCTTGTAGGCTATATGTCCATAAAACATGTAATATTTTTTTAAACATCTTTTTAATATTTTAAAGTACTATACTAATAATATACAAATTTTGATTAACCTAATCAAATATAATGGTATATTTGTATAGCGGCATGGTACTCTGTATAAACATAATATACAAAATTTAATCTATAATCTTTTAAAATTATAATCTATGAATAAAGTAAATCCTCTAGTATTTAAAAATAAACTAAGCGTTGAGTTTTTACCAACTGAAACACTGTTGGGATTAAAAACTGTTAACTGTGAGATCTTATGTGATGATGATAAATACCGCTGGGTCAGTGGTTTAGAAATTGGGTTAATATTTTTAACAATTTCATACGTCAATATTAAGCTCTAATCCTTTTATATCAGGTATATTTTTTTTAAATTATACTACATGGCAGCTGCACTCCATTCCAGGGTGCGGCTTTTTAATCCTTAATAAATTTATATTATGAACAAGAACATATTTAAACCTAGAACAAACATCCTGCCCTATGAATACCCACAACTACTTGCTTACAAAGATGCTATCCGTCACTCATATTGGATAGACACAGAATTCAACTTTACAGAAGACATACAAGATTATAAAATTAACATCAATCCAAAAGAGAAAGATGTAATTAAAAAAACAATGCTTGCCATTGCACAAATAGAAGTTAATGTAAAAACTTTCTGGGGTGATCTTTACAAGCGTATGCCAATTACAGAGATAGGGGATGTAGGTTTTACATTTGCAGAGTCTGAAGTAAGACACAAGGATGCTTATGCTAGACTCTTGCGTATACTAGGTTTAGAAAGTGAGTTTCAAAATGTAATTGAGGTTCCTGCAATTAATAACAGAATTAAGTACTTAAAGAAGTACTTAGATGGAACCCGCTCTAGAGATGATAAGATGTACACAAAGTCTGTGTTATTGTTTTCATTATTCATTGAGCATGTAAGTTTATTTAGTCAGTTCTTAATTATGATGAGTTTCAACAAAGAAAAGAATGTACTTAAAGGTATATCTAATGTTGTAGAAGCAACAAGTAAAGAAGAAGAGATTCATGGTAACTTTGGAGCTGAAATAATAAACATTATAAAAAAAGAAAACCCTGAGTGGTTTGATAAAGAGTTTGAAGAATTAATATACTCTGCATGCAGAAAAGCATATAGAGCTGAATGTGGAATACTAGACTGGATATTTGAACAAGGAGAACTAAGTTTCTTGCCTAAATTAACCATCTATAATTTCATTAAGAATAGATTCAATAACTCATTAGAAAAGATAGGTATGGAGCCTATCTTCCAAGTAGACAGAGACTTACTTAAGTCTGTAGAGTGGTTTGATATTGAAATCACTGGCACCAAAGAAGGAGACTTCTTCTATAAAAAGAGTATTGATTATAACAAAAAGAGCAAGTCTATTACTGTAGATGACTTATTCTAATAAAACCAACATAAATGGAATACAAAAGATATTACTGGCTAAATGAAGATAGCCGTACATTTTTATCAAGAGGATATATATCAGAATCACCAGAGCAAAGAATTAAAGATATTGCTATAAAAGCAGAAAAGTATTTACAAATACCTGGCTTTGCTGAAAAGTTTGAGGATTATATGGCAAGAGGTTTTTACTCTTTGTCTACTCCTGTATGGATAAACTTTGGTAAACAAAAAGGTTTACCTATCAGTTGTTATGGATCTAATATAGATGATAACTTAGACAGTATATTAAATGCTGGGCGTGAGATAGGTATGATGTCTAAGTATGGTGGAGGCACCAGTGCTTATCTAGGTAACATAAGACCAAGAGGTAGTGTAATATCTACCGGTGGTCATGCTGATGGACCCATACACTATGCTAGAATGTATGACACCGTAGTGGATGTTTGCAAGCAATCAGAAGCAAGACGTGGTGCATGTGCAGTATATTTACCTGTAGAACATCCTGACGTAGATGAATTCTTAGATATTGGTACTGAGGGTAATCCAATACAAAACTTACAGTATGGTGTTACCGTTACTGATGCCTGGATGGAAGAGATGAAAGCAGGAGACAGAAAGAAACGTAAGGTATGGGCAAAAATAATTCAGCGTAGATCTGAGTTTGGGTTCCCTTATATTATGTTTAAAGACAACACTAATAACAATACACCTTACAAAGAGTTAGGGATGGAGATCACTGCATCTAACCTCTGCTCAGAGATACAATTACCAACAGATAGCTATAACTCTTTTGTGTGCTGTCTTGGTTCTATAAATGTTTTACACTGGGATGAAATAAAAGAAACAGATGCTATCCAAACATATGTGTATTTTCTTAATGCAGTTATGGATGAGTTTATCATCAAAGCAGAGACCATGCCTGGTATGAAAAGAGCATATAACTTTGCTAGCAAACATAGAGCTATTGGTTTAGGTGTTCTTGGATATCATTCTTTGTTTCAATCAAAGTTAATTGAGTTTGACTCACTACAAGCTAAAGGTTTAAACAGTGAGATATTTAGAACTATAAAGGATAGGAGTGAAATAGCATCAAGAAAGCTTCATGCTGACTATGGTTATAAGTGTTTAAGAGAAGGGTATGCTAATACTACTCTTATGGCTATTGCACCTACTAAGTCTAGTAGTTTTATCCATGGTGCTGTATCTATGGGAATAGAGCCTATCAAGTCTAATTACTTTGTTAAGGATCTGGCTAAGTCTAAGACAGTATATAAGAATCCTTACTTGGAGTGTGAGCTTGAAAAGTACGGACTAAATACGGATAAAACTTGGCAGTCTATTCTTAAGAAAGATGGTAGTGTGCAACATTTAGACTTTCCTACCAAAGGGGTATTTAAGTCTTTTGTAGAGATCTCACCTAAAGAAATAGTTTTGCAAGCTGCACAGAGACAGAAGTACATTGATCAGTCACAGTCTCTTAACTTAATGATTGATCCTTCTGTGCCTGCTAAACAGATTAATCAATTGTATTTATATGCTTGGGAAGAAGGGGTGAAAACTTTATACTACCAATTTAGCAAGAGCAGTGCTCAAGACTTTGCTAGAAATATATTGGAGTGTTCAAGTTGTGAAGGATAACTCTAACTAAAACTGAGATTCTTTTTGTGCCTGGGCTATGGCTTCTTGTAATTCAGGGAGTTCTACCGGGCACAAAAGGTCTAGTCCTGCTTTAAATGATTCTGACTTGACTCCATCTACAAATATAATTATTGTGGGGGCCATTCTAATTCTAAATTCTTTTTTTGATTCTGGTGAGACAGACACATCACACCTATAGTATTGTACACCACTTAATTTATCCCAGTCCTTAAATGCGTTATCTGCATTAAACTTAGCCCAGAATTCTATAACTACTATAGAAGGACCATCATCAAACTGGCTTTGTGGACTTATCTTATCATGTATATCAGAGTCAGAGACCCAGCTCTGAGCATTTGTACTTAAAGTAAATAGAAGAATTATAATTGTTAAAAAGATCTTTTTCATGATCTTATTTTTTACTTAGTTCATATATTCTCTCCTCCATTTTCTCAAACTTCTCTAGCAAGAGATCTACATCTTCTTGTGTGTCCATAATGGTTTGACGGATCAACTCATCTTTCAAATCATACTCTGTTCTTTCTATTACAGGTTCTGGTCTCTCCATTGCTAGGGCTATATCAGCCTTTAGGGTAAACCACATAGTTGATAATGAAATTACAAAACCTACAATCAAACCTATAGTTTTTAGATCTAAAGTTACTTTTGTTTGCTCTCCTATCTGTGGGGGTGTCTGTGCCATTTTATTTCTTTTTACTTGCTGTTACTTTGCTTTCACCTTTTGTAACTGTTACATCTGAGTCAGTTACTTCTACCTGCATTGGATCATCTTCTTTATCAGATAACTCTCTAATTAAGCTTTTGATTATTTCTAATTCTGGCTTTTCTTCTTTTTCTTTTGCA
>Ga0098074_1001129_pt1 | contig 14661 bp, 18 predicted proteins | sample 32_taG_FD_75064 | JGI IMG/M metagenome (GOLD analysis project Ga0098074, IMG submission 75064) | Marine viral communities from the Gulf of Mexico - 32_GoM_OMZ_CsCl metaG | ecosystem: Environmental > Aquatic > Marine > Oceanic | place: Atlantic Ocean: Gulf of Mexico | collected 2015-07-12
AAGAAGCTCAACACGTACCAGCGTTCCAAGTACTTCGCACGTAAACCCAATTTCCTGGCAGACCCGCCCCCGAAGATCGCTGAAGTTATATTCCATGTAATGGGATCGGAGCACGGGGTATACGAGCACTTTCTCAATTGGCTTGCTGTCATCGTTCAGAACCTCAAAATGACTGGCACTGCCTGGGTCTTGCACGGAGCACAAGGCACAGGTAAAGGCGTCTTGTTCAACCACATACTCACACCGCTCTTCGGTAAAGAGAACGTCACATCCAGGCGCATGGAGGAACTCGGTAGCAACTTCACTGAGTTTATGAAGGACAAGTTCATCGTATTCATCGATGAGGTCTCATCCGGTAAGACGCTGTACCACGACAAGATCGCTTCCAAGCTTAAGAACCTGATCGTAGAACCTCGCATTTCGGTCAGGGAAATGTACAAGCCCAGTCAGGTTATGAAGAACTACACCAACCTGATCTTTGCTTCGAACGCAGCGACACCAGTAGCTATTGCCCCTGATGACAGGAGGTTCAACGTTGGCACACGACAGGAACTACCCATCAAACTATCTTCTAATGACATCGATACGATCGAGTCCGAAGTTGGCGACTTCTACGACTATCTCTGCTCGCGACCTGCCGACGTACAGCTGGCACGCAAACCCTGTGAGACGGCGGACCGAGCGCGTATCATCAACAATTCACGTCCGGCGATTGAGATAGCCATTGAAGCACTGAAGTTTGGGGATCTGCAGTTTTTCCGGGAAATGAAGATGGTTAAACCGGAACTTATTAATACAAGAATGCAGCTTGTTTATGATCAGTATGTATCGTTGATTGAAGAGATTGAAGAGAGTAAACGTACTAGATTAAGTAGAGAAGACTTGATGACAATCTTTCGCTGGTGTGTCGACAGCGTACCTGACTCCCCTAACAAGTTCACCGCCCTTATGCGACACCACGGGGTGGAGATGGAGGTAATCTGGTTGGATAACCGCTCCGTTAGGGGTATTGAAATTGAAGCCTGGGAGGAACTTTGACCATAGCCCTAATCTCTTTCGCCATCATTTGTTATTTCACTGTACGAGCCCACTGGATCAAGCGTTTCACCTTGATCGTCCTTCAAAGAAGTCCAAACATGTTCACTCATTTACCGTCATTCAGCTACATGCTGTTCCGGCGCTTTTGGGTGTGGAGTGAAGTTACCTTTTTGCCCAATGTAGAGGACTTACGGTATGAATAGAGATGACATTGACCGACACATTGACAGCCTTAAGACACTTCAAGAGCGTCTTCCTGAGGATCTTGCCGCAGAGCTATTTCGCACTCGCCGCGCATTCGAACGCAGCTATCACGACTACATTAAGACGGGCGATACAGTGCGGGTGGTCAAGCCGCGTGCCGCCCACTGCCCTTCCTGCTCTTTCCATGCGCAAGATCCTGACCATCTATACCTCCACCTACGTAAGAATCACAAATTCAAAGAGGCCGATGCGGCGGAAGTATGTTCGAATCAAATCTCCACGTACGATGCAGACTTAGAAAAGCTACGTGAGCTACTCGCGGAATACACGGATCACCTACTTCCGGATAGCTACCATGAAGCTGCGCAAACTTGAGCTCAATCCAATCACGGTTGATATCTCTAATGTCTATGAAATTCGCGACTTCAAATACGTCATTAACAAAAATACCGAGACTACTCATATTGCCTCTCATGCATTCGTCAGCGCTTCGATCGATGTGGAAATCATTGATGGCAAAGAAACAGTCTATGAAGCTGTTGATTCAATCGAAGTAGAAGAGACATACTGCAAGATCGAACGTAGAACTAAGATGCTTTGGCGTCCGGAGGATTACTACTATGTCTCAAAACAACCGACTAACAAGATTTGCAAGGAATGCACGCGAATTTTCGCCCTTCAATACGCTAAAAATAGGGAAAAAGCGAGTAAATAAGTATGAATGTAAATGTGGTTATGCGTTTAGAAAGCTTGAATATTGTAATTGTGGCCGCGTCTGCCCAGGCTGCAATCGTAAGATCAAACCTGTGGGCAGTAAAATCTTGGAGTAACCAATGAACAAACGAGGAAATCGTCCGCTTTACTTTAAGAAGTTCTTCACAGACGAACGCATTGAGCAGTTGCCCGAAGACGTTCGTCGCGAATTGAACCTTCGACGTTCACCACGTACTCACCGTGATTGGATTGAACACTTCATCGATCACATCCTGGAAGCTGATGCCGAGCCTGTTTTCAATTTCAAGGATCTTCAGTACTACGTATGGGCCAATACAGATGAAATGCCGCCTGAAACGTCTTTGCGCAGTGCGATCATCCCGCTTATTGAAAAGAATCTCGTCAAGCGTATTCCCAACACAACCTATATGACCTTTATCATTTCATGAAATTCGAAGACCTCCCACAACAACTCGAGACCATGGACGACTATCAAAAGGTCTGTCTCGGGTTCGTAGTACCATTTCTTCACGAGCGAGCAGGGGAAATCGCCAACGTCATAAAGCTGCTTCACAACGATATTGACCAAGGTGATCTCAGCCAAGAACAGATTGAGGACTATCTCAATCGCATTCGTTCCTTGATTGCGTTCGCTTCACCCGATAACCCAATGAACCAATACTTCAAAAATGTCATCGAACTCGAGCGCAAGCTTGAGGAAAATGGCGAATTCAACGAGGAGCTGTAACATTGAAACCTTCACAAGTAGTGCAAGAACTTGAAATCATCCTCTCTGCAGGACTGTCTGCCTTTATTCGTGGCGCTCCAGGGATCGGCAAATCGACTGTCGTTAAGGATTACGCGCTCGACCGTGATCTCGATTTCCGAGATATTAGAGCCGCTCAGCTGGACCCTGTGGACGCTCGTGGTGTCCCAATCGCCGACATCTCCAAGAAACTTACTTCGTGGTTACCCCCTGATTTCTTACCCTCTGCCGGAAAGGGTATTCTCTTCCTGGATGAGCTCAACCGGGCGAATCGTGATACACAGTCAGCGCTTTACCAGCTCATTCTCGACGGCAGAGTGGGTGACTATGTACTCCCTCCTGGATGGGATATCGTTGCAGCCGGCAACCGTGAGATCGACGGGGCCATGGTTCAGCCCATGGCTCGTCCCCTCAAGAATCGTTTCATCCACCTTGAAATGACCGTCGATTATGAAGACTGGCACAAATATGCGCATAAGACAGGCTTTGATGAGCGCGTTATCGCTTTCATGCATTACAAGCCCTCATCATTGGACGAACTTGAGCTCGCAACAAAGGACGACAAAGGAGATAAACTCGACATTATTCGAAATGCGCATGCTTTCGCTACTCCTCGCTCCTGGGAGTTTGTCTCCAGACTCATTCAAGTTGCCATGCGGAAAGGTCGCTCACTCAAAGATTGTTACAACCTTATTGAAGGAACCATTGGTGAAGGCATGGCAGGGGAATTTGTGTCCTACTGCGACATTTACTTGGAGCTCCCTGACATCGATGCAGCAATCGCAGATCCTGCGTCTTTTACACCAATGACAGATCCTTCTCAGCTCTACACCTTCTGCACTGGTCTTGCTACTCGTGCTGACAAAAAGACGTTTGGCAATATCAAGAAGATCCTGGACAAGATCCCTCCTGAATACGCTGTTTGGACTATCGACGATTGCTTGACTCGTAACCGTGACGAGATCGGATCGCATCCAGCATACATCGAGTGGGTCCACAAGAACATTGAGTACGCCGCGTAACTATCACCTGTACCAAACCCTAAATTACCTCGAAACTTATTACCAACGAGCCACACAACAAGTCGATTTCACGGTTAGCGACTTGTTCACGGTTATGAGTTTCCACGATCAAGGGTTTTTTCTTGATGCAGCTAAAGCCGGATTTCAGGATCCAGGTTTCCTTCGGACTTATTTCGGTTCTTCTTGAGCAACTCGAAACTATTCTTCGATACAAAGAAACTAAACACCATCCTGAAAGGCTTATTCGCCACACTCATAAAGCGCATGAAATTGCGCTTACTGTTCAATACGCAACCAAACGTTACAAGGAGTTTTTATGAACCCTTTATCCCAGAGGGCACTGTTATGCAATTTGAATATTCGCTGCTGGAAAGGCGAAGTCACCGATGAAAACGCCGTCCGTATTGTCGCAAGTACCACCAAAGCTGATACTAGCGGAGACAAGTACGTCAAATCACTTTTTATCGGTAACCCACTCGCTAGTGTTAATCGAGTTGCTAATCGAGCTCGCACTAACTTTTACTACTATAGCCTGCCGTGGTCAGATGGAGGAGCGAGAATTCTACCGTCGCTCCGCTTCAGGGAGTTTTCTATTGCTCATAAAACAATTGACGCCGATTTCGAGAATGAGGTTGAAGCATTTTGTGGACGCTACCCTGAACACGTCGAACGAGCTCGCGAGGCAAAAGGTGATCTCTTTATCGAAGCTAATTACCCAACAGTCGATCAAGTGCGTGAAAAATTCAAGATGCGACTCAGCTCATTACCATTTCCAGATACTTCAGATTTCAGAGTTGAAGCTGCCGAAGATGTCATTCAGGAATTAAAGGGTGGATACGAAGAAAGCCTTACTCATATCACTACTGCCCTCGATGGAGAGCTGGTCCAGCAATTCGATGATCGACTGCGAAAAATGCTGGACACTCTTAGCAATGACAAGATCTTCAAACAGCCTCATTTCGATGAACTGCAACATATCGTGGATTTTGCTATCAGCCTCGATACTGCAACGTCGGATAAGACAAATAAGATTGTCGCACTTGTAAAGACCAATCTTTTGACTACTAACGCAGAAGCCGTTCGAACTTCTGAATCTCACAAATCAGATTTCATTAAACGCATTAAGAGGATCATTGCCTATGTTTGATCGCCCAAACATCCGAGACCCTGAGTATAAAATAGCTAAAGCTCGAAGTGACCTTATAACTACTCAACCATTCTTCGGAACACTTGCATTACGTCTGCAACTCAAAGAAACCACTGATGTATCTGTCATGGCCACCGATGGCAGGTGTTTGTATTACAACAAACAAACAGTAGCAAAGATGCCGCAGCAGCATGTTGTAGGTGTAGTTGCGCATGAGGTTTTACATTGCGCACTGCAGCACGTCTTCCGTAGACGGCATCGCAATCACAACAAATGGAACAAGGCTACTGACTATGTCATTAATTCAATTTTACTTAAAGAAAGGTTTTCTTTGCCTGAGAGTCGGCTTTTCAGCAATAAATATACAAACATGTCTGCCGAAGAGGTATATGAGCGCCTTCCTAATGAGCCACCCGGTAATGGCCCAGGTGGCAATTCAAGCGATTGGGATTTTGGTTCCTGTCTTGATCCGAGCTCACCTAACGAGGACGGAAAGGCTCCGTCTACAGCGGAAATACAACAAAGAGCGAAAGATTGGGAACTTGCCACCCGAGAAGCCGCACTCGTCGCCAAGAAAGCCGGGCGACTCCCAGGGAACTTAGCAACTCTTGTCGAAGACACACTCAAACCACAAATACCCTGGCGTGAACAACTTTGGGGATTCCTCAATAAATCCAGGCCTGGACGCATTACATGGAATCGACCTAATCGCCGACTTTTGCGAATATCGACTGCAGACGGCCAAACCATCCCAATGTCACTACCTTCACGTACTATTGAACCAACTGGAGATATCGTCATTGCTGTTGACACCTCTGGGTCCATCTCGGAACTCGAGCTACGCCACTTTGCGTCGGAAATCAATCAGATCCATAAAACGATTCAACCAGAGAGTACTTACGTCGTCTACTGCGACACCCGGGTGGCCGGTGTCGACAAGTTTAGTGAATACGATGATATACGGATCGAAGCGCGAGGTGGAGGTGGCACTTCATTTGATCCTGTATTCGACTGGATTGAAAAAGAACAGATCGATTTGGATGCTTTGGTGTATCTCACAGATGGCTACCCGTGCGGTTGGCCTAATCAAATAGACAAGTACCCGGTTCTCTGGGCAATCACTAACCACCAAGTAACCCCGCCTTGGGGGGAGCATTTAATTATCGATGTCTGAACTAGCTCAACAACTTGCTGATATGCACTACATGTCCAATTGGACAGGCATAAAGCAAGAAGGCCACATTAGCTTAATTCCTTCTCACATACATAGACCTACCCGGTATATCCTGAAATACAAAAACCAATGGGTTGGTGCTTTTAACACCAAGACCTTCAAAGATGGTGTCGACGCCTATGTTTCGTTGGCTATCGATGACTGTCCTGACGAACTTATACCTCTTAGCAAGTTTCTTACCCAAGTGTTTAGTATGCAGTTTTCAGTTACAAACTTTCGACCATACGGTTCTTGCTTAAGCTTTGAAATAGACCATACGCACTGCGTAGGTACTGCAGCGTTTGTTCGCGTTAACGATACCAAGCATTGGCAAATGATGAGGCCAAGGGATAGGGACAATCTCCCTTTGCCGCCCCCTTTGTCCAAGAAAGCAAAAGAACGATGGGGAGAACTGAACTACTACAACCGCCACGAATCAGGGTATGCCCCTGTATACAAAGTTGACCCTGCCCGTTCTTCAGACCTTACTTCACGAAACCCGCAATTCGACCCTAAAGGATATTACCAACATGTTGGAACTACCTCGCTTAAGATCCTATCCCAGATCGCGCCCTCCCAACTCATCGATGCTGAGCTCGCTCGTAGGGAGAGCCTGGAGCGTTCTTGAAGAAGCTTGGGAAAATAGAGCTCCAGATTGTAACTTCCGCAATCTTAGAACTTCTGGCTTCAGTACTACAGGCAGCGGTACTACTTACGTCTGCATGACGGAGCACAACGGTACTTTTCTTGTAGGTTTAAAAGGCCGTGGTTACCGCAGTCATTACAACCATCCTATTGTGCAAGCAATATCTGAAAAGACTAACCGATGGTCTGTTCCTCCACGAGAATGCATGTATGAACGAGGAGTATCTCCCCAACTATTTGAGAACGTCCCCCCATCAGCTGGGTATTATGGCGTTTGGTTTGCTGTTTCACGTGACCGCTTCAGCATTTTCAATCATCGCGATATTACAGCTAATAATCTTGCATGCAGCGCTTTTGGCAACCTTCCTATTATTTACAGCTCTGGAAACCCTATTATTCGTGGAGCTACAAATTGGTCAAGGTTTTATTACGGCCCTCTCAGTAATGTTCACTTTGATGTTGGTATGCATATCTACAAAGACGGAACGTATGAGCCAATGGTTAATCTTTGGGACTCTCCCAAAATCACAAAATACGATAAGGGCGCATACAATCGCGGCTGGAACGCCCTTAAATTTATGTATAAGCTCATGAAAGTATACGTACGGCACAACACTGTCCAAGCTCACTCTGCATGGTGCTCCTGGGCTTGGGACGAGCAAGTTATTCAAGCCATGTTAAACCATGTTGCACTAAGCGATACCGCCCCTTCCCCAGAAGAATTTCAAGGCTTTTTCAGGAACGGAAAAGTGCTTGATTGCAACATTGAATCTATTCGTACCAACTACCAGAAGTTCTGTTTGATATCCGGTATTAATAGGATTGTGGAGTATAATCATATCGATAAAGACGAAACTTTATACTATCCCATCTTCAAAACAGGACCTCAAATAGACTATGACCGATTTATCTGAATGTATCACTGCATGGAGCTATTCTCGCCTCGATGACTACGAATCGTGCCCGTATAAAGCGTTTCTTAAATACGTCGATAAAGTACCTCAACCCCCACTTACAGTTCCCGAAGGAAAAGATGAACATCCACTGGAACGTGGAACTCGCTTACACTCGCTTGCAGAACGCTACGTTTGCCACACTGAAGATATCGAGCTCTCAGAGGAGCTACGAGGCTTTAATGACGAATTTGTGGAGCTGCGAGAGATATTTCAAACAGCTCCAGAACGGATTGCTGTGGAGCAAGATTGGGCTATTGATGCCAACTGGTCCCCAACCGGATGGTTCAGCAAAGACGCTTGGGGACGAATCAAACTCGACTGCTGTGTGCTTGATGGATCTCATATGCGAGTCATTGACTACAAAACCGGTAAAAAGTACCCGCCCAAGCACACTCAGCAAGGTCAGTTATACGCCCTTGCCGGGATTCTTAGATTTCCAGAAGTAGAAACAGTAAAAACAGAGTTTTGGTATCTCGATAATGGGGAAAAGTTGGAGCGTGAATATTCACGCCTTCAGGTTATGATCTTCAAAGATGACTTTGAGCGTCGTGCCCTGGAAATGACTACGGCCAAAGAATTTCCACCTCGTCCTGGCCCGTTCGCATGCCGCTTTTGCCCTTACAGCACTTCTAACCAGGGGAATGGCTTCTGTGAACACTCCTTTCCATTCGATTGAAGCGAAATTTACGTTCTTTGCCGAGCTTTATTGCTCGGCAGAGACCGAAATCTACTTCAGTTACGATGTAAACGATGAGCGCTGGAAATTGCTGAAAAGCGCGTATAACAACGCCAACCAGCGCTTTGTGCCTCCACTCGAGCTTCTATCATCCGATGGGGTTTATGTTTTCTCCCACGGATGGTGGCGCTTTGTACACAATAACGAAGGAATTGATTTAGCCAATGGGACTACCTTCACGATTTGAACATCAAAATGCTAGCATAACCAAACTTTGGAAACTGCCACGCGGATTGGATTACTCTGATGCCGGTACTGGCAAAACACGTACTCAAATTGACCTCTTTTACGCCAGACGTCTGACTGGCGGCGGCTGCGCACTTATCTTAGCTCCTAAGATGTTACTTGAATCCGCATGGAAAGAGGACTTCAACAAATTCGCTCCTGATTTAAAGGTCTCGGTCGCATATGCAAAGAACAGAGCAGCTGCTTTTACCGCTGAAGCCGACGTCTACGTCACCAATGTTGATGCTACAAGATGGCTGGCGAAACAACCTCCTAAGTTCTTTAAACGATTTGAAGTGCTTATTATTGATGAGATCAGTGCCTTTAAACATCGAACCTCATTACGTTCTCGATCTCTGCGAAAAATTATCAAACACTTTATTTTTCGTTATGGGCTCACAGGAACTCCGAATGCAAATCATATCCTCGATGTCTGGCATCAGGCATTCGTTATTGACGATGGAGTTCGACTCGGACGGACGTTTTCTGCCTACCGTGCATCCGTCGCGTTTCCAGTCCAAGTCGGCCCTCAAGCCAACATGGTCAAGTGGGAAGAAAAGCCAGGATCCAGCGCAGCAGTTTCTGACCTTTTGTCAGACATAACTCTTCGCTACGAGTTGGAGCAATGTCATGACATGCCTAAAAACCATATGTATCCCGTCCATTACAATCTGCCCTTCGCTCACAGAAAAGCATACGATGAACTTGAACGGCACGCTGTATTGCTCACCAAGAACAATGAAGTCGTTAATGCGGTCAATGCAGCCGCCCTCGTCACGAAACTCTTACAAGTGGCTTCTGGATCGGTCTACGACGAGGACAGCAACGTCGTTGAAGTGGACACAGCTAGATACGAGCTTATTGCAGATTTAGCAGACGCTCGCCCACATACGCTTATCTTCTTCAATTGGAGGCATCAGGTTGAAGCATTACAAGCCGCCCTCAAACAACGTGGTCTCACATCATGTGTCCTTGACGGCTCTACAAGCGTACAGGACCGAGCTCGATACGTTAGCGAATTCCAGGAGGGCCTCTATAGAGTCTGTCTTGCGCACCCTCAGTCTGCTGCACACGGTCTTACACTCACAAGAGCCACTACTGCTATCTGGGCGAGTCCAACTTATAACCTGGAGCATTTCCTCCAGGGGAATCGTCGGATCTATCGTGCAGGGCAGACTAAACGCACTGAAACAATACTTGTTACAGCGAAAGGCACCTTAGAGGAAAAGGTTTACACTAAACTCAAAGATAAAGATGAACGCCAGCTCGACTTTCTTAAATTTATCAGCGCTCTGTCCTGAGTGCGACGGAGCTGGATACCACATTCATACTTACACCGATTACGGTAAAACCTATTACGAACAATCAGCGTGCCAATGGTGCGAAGATTTGGATTACGTCATAAAGCGACTGCAAGACCCTTACAATAAGGTTCGTTATATGTTTGACGTATTTGAAACACTTGGAGAATTACTCGATGCCCTTAGACCCAAATGACGTAGTCTTTATCGACTTTGAAACTTACTATGACCAGGAGTATTCACTTGGCAAGAAATACAATACCTCGGAATATGTCCGTGACAAACAATTCCTTATCCACGGCGTCGGTATCAAAGAAGGGAAGCGGGATGCGTATTGGGTGTCGGGACATGATGAGAGCCTTCGAGCATGTGAACAATTGGGTCTCGACAGCAGACCGGTATGCGCTCATAACATGGCTTTCGACGGATTCATCCTGCATCAACACGCTGCTATACATCCAGGGCTCTATTGTGACACGCTTTCCATGGCTCGAGCTACGACCGGGCACCACATATCCCATAGCCTTAATTCGGTCGCATCGTATCTTGGCCTTGGAGAGAAACTGGCGGGAGTACTTGAGAGTACTAAAGGAATACGGACCCTTACCCCAGCCCACTTGGTATCCCTTGGAGAATACTGCCTCAAAGACGTAGATCTTTGTGCTGAATTATTCAATTTCTTGCTTCCTTATATGCCAGAAAAAGAATTATCTCTGGTCGATATGACCATACGCATGTTTTGCGAACCTGAACTTGAGATCTACGAAGATGAAGTTAAGGCTGAATGGCAGCGTGAGGTTGCAAGCAAGCAAGAAGCAGTAGATAACGTAGCTGCTGACAAAGAAGTGTTCATGAGCAATGACAAGTTTGCTGACTTACTTCGCTCTATGAATGTCGATCCCCCTATAAAAATTTCCCCTACTACCGGAGAAGAGGCTTATGCCTTTGCAAAAACGGACCCAGGGTTTAAGAAGTTACTTACGCATAGTAGGGAAGAGGTCCGCACAGCAGCTGAGACTCGCATGCTTCTTAAATCAACCATCAACGAGACGCGTGCTGAGCGACTCTATGAGGCTGGAAAAAATGCCCAAAAACTCCCAGTGCTGCTCAACTATGCAGGTGCGCATACCTATCGCTGGTCTGGTGGCAATAAACTCAATCTTCAAAACCTGCCACGTGGAGGTGTTTTACGACGCGCCATCAAGGCTCCTGACAGACATCAGCTACTGGTATATGACTTATCTCAAATCGAGGCCCGGATTAATGCCTGGTTTTGTGGGCAATTCGATATTGTTGCAGCGTTCGAATACGCCGATCGAGGACTGGGACCTGATGTCTACAAAGTCATGGCAGGAAAGTTTTTTGATAAACCTCCAGAAGTCGTTTCCCCATCTGAACGGTTTATTGGTAAAACCGGAGTCCTCGGATTAGGGTACGGTATGGGTTGGAAAAAGCTTCAAATGATGTTGAAGCTAGGTTTCTTAGGGGCCGACCCGATTGATATGCCCTCAGAACAAGCTCGTGAGCTTGTTAATAAGTTCCGTTCGCAAAACGTCGCTATCGCAAACGCCTGGACTAGATTGTCTCAGGACGTTCGTCGCATGCTTTTACCCAATTGCAATAAACAAAAAGGACCTATCACTTTCAAGCATAAAATGATTGAGCTTCCTTCAGGTTTAGCTTTGCGATACCCGGGCCTATCTATCACTTATGACGTGTCTACTAATAATGAAGTTGTTACCTACGACGGTCGATACGGCAAAAAGTACATCTGGGGAGGCTTGCTATTAGAAAACATTGTCCAAGCTTTAGCTCGATGTGTCATCTCTGATCAAATGCTCATGATCCCTTGGAAGGTTGCTACAATGACGCACGATGAAGTCGTTGTTATTGTTCCTGATAAAGAAATAGAAGAAGCTAATGAAGTAGTGCATGAAATTATGATTACTCCACCAGAATGGGCACCAGATCTTCCTTTAGCAGCGGAGGGAGGGTATGACCGACGATACACGAAATAAGCTTGAACTAGCTATTGATATGCTAGAAAGCTTTGTCCAACTAGTCCATCAAACTGAAAAGTTAGAGTTTAGGATCTATTTGTTAACTCGTGTTGAAGCAGAAAAACCGGTACCAGTTGTAATGTTAGTAATACGTGATGAAGATAGAATAGTAAAGAACATAGTACCTATAGCAGAAATATTACCTCCCTCTTTGGAGCGGATCTTGTCTTTCTATATTGAACAAGACGGAGATGCTCCATACGCTTCAACACAACTCATTGCCCAGGAGCCTAACGAATGGCAGGAGACATCGGATCCCTCACCGGAAAGCTTTTTCGTCTCAAGCAGCGAAAGTCTGCACTGAACGAAGAGCTGAAGGACATCAACAAAGACATCTTTTCTACACAGTTTGAACTGCTAAAAGTCATGCAAGATCAGGGACTTACTAAGGTCTCTGATGAGCACGGCACTGCGTATATCAGTACTCAAACCGTCCCTAAAGTGGTAAACTGGGACGCGTTCTACAAGTATATATACGAGAACGAAGCAGGGCATCTGTTAGAACGACGCCCATCAAGGTCCTCTTTCAAAGAGATGTATGAGGAAGGTATCCCGGTCCCTGGGGTCGATCCACATACTTTCGATGAAATACGTACAAGGAGCTCTTAATGACAAAGTCCAAAGACGTGGCCACCAAGGCCAACCAGTTGCCAGCCGAAATGTCACTGGCTGAGCGTATCAAACAAGACCTTCAAGCTGCAGCGGAACAAGTTGAATCCGCCGCTGTTGAACGCATCCGTATGGGTGCCAAAGGGTTTACTACTCCAGATGGTGAGACTGGTTCTTCCATCCATGGCGTAGTGGTTGATTTTATTTCGGCCAACATGCATTACCCAAAGGCATTCAACAAGGATGATCCGTCGCCACCCAATTGCTTTGCGCTCGGTCGCATTCCTGCCCAAATGGTTCCGGACGCCAAGTCCGAAGAACCCCAGGCGGAAGCATGCTCGACTTGTGAGAAGAACAAGTTCGAATCCGGCGTAGGCAAATCCAAAGCTTGCAAAAACACACGTTTGCTGGCTATCTTGCAAGAAAACGCTGGAGAGGAAAGTCCCGTTTGGTTGCTCACCATTCCTCCCGCGTCGATACGTTACTTTGATACGTATGTATCAACCACCCTTCGTGGGCGATATGGGCTCCCGCCTATTGGGGTACTGACCGAGATTTACATGGATCCGAACAAGGATTTTGCAGCTCCCCGGTTCCGGTATTCTCGGACGCTGACAGAGGATGAGCTGGCCTACTACTATTCTCGCAAGGAAGAAGCAGAGGCTACCCTCTTTCAGAAGCCCATCACTACTTCCAGTAGCTGATCCCCTGCTACCGTGGTGTTCCCCAACGGTAGCGTTGCGCCTGCCTCCCACCTCTGGCAGGCGCTTTTTTAACGGGGAGCATTTTTTCAATGGCAGAGCCCCAAAAGGTGAAGAACTCTGGATCGGAATGGATCTTAGAACTGGTGTTGCCAGAATGACAGCCAGATCGAGTATTGATCCACCCTTGGACAAGTAGCCGTGTGTTCAGCTCATGGAGAAGTTCACGTTAATGCGGCCGGGTGCAGCCTTCAGAAAGCTGTAGTGGGACGCCACCTCTGCCACCTTTTCTTGGATGAATGATGGCCTCGACCAAACCTGAAAACACTTTCATCAAAAGTGTCCATCGACACTTGGTAGACACTTATGCTGAAAAAATGTGCAACCCTTATCGCGCTGGCATTCCTGATGTTTGGTATTCAGGCTTTAAACGTGATTTGTGGGTGGAGTACAAGTTTCTTCCCCGTACTCCTCGCGGTCTCATCCTTCCGAATCTCTCTGGTCAGCAGAAGCTTTGGATTGAGCGCCGTAAGGCAGAAGGCAGAAATGTCTGGGTTATTGTTGGCATGAAAGAAGGGGGAGTAGTAATCAAGTATTACGATCAAATGGAAGATGGAGTAAAAAAGTACAGAGTAATGAGTCGTAAGGAGATCGCTTCAATGATCTCCTTGTTCTGCAATTCAAACTAGGAGCCTATTCCATGCACGAAGAAACTATTACCGCTACTGCGGAAATCAAAGACACCATGCACGATTTCATCGATCAGATGCTTGAAAGTGATAGCTTCAAGCAATTGCTTACTGAGTCTTTGGAAGAGTCCATGGCCAGTTTCAAAATCGATCTGGCACGTAAACTTTCCTCAGCTTTGGTCAATGGTATTAACTACCATGAGATCGCTCAAGACATTCTTGACGCTGGTGATCTGCAAGACCGTATCGCTGACGGCGCGCGTAGCAGTGTTGAGTATGCTATCGACGGAGCGTTTTAATCATGGCCAGTATTCGACTCAACAACCAATCTCGCCGAAACTTTAAACAGGCCGCTCACGATGACATCATGCCCCAGTACCCAGGGGACGATGACTTTATAGCTAAATGGGCTTCGCGTGCTTGGGAGACTTATTATGCTCCCCACCAAGAACTCATTGATCAATTGCCTTCCGAGCTTCGTACTCCTACCGAAATTTTTCACCTTTTTATGGAAAACCACGAGGGCAAAATGGAAAGGGTCGATTTTACTGCCCCTGAGAACACGAATTATGTATCTTTGCGCGTGGGGCAGTACTACCACGATCAGGCAAGGCTACATTTCACTATCCCTGTTG
>Ga0098074_1001130_pt1 | contig 14661 bp, 16 predicted proteins | sample 32_taG_FD_75064 | JGI IMG/M metagenome (GOLD analysis project Ga0098074, IMG submission 75064) | Marine viral communities from the Gulf of Mexico - 32_GoM_OMZ_CsCl metaG | ecosystem: Environmental > Aquatic > Marine > Oceanic | place: Atlantic Ocean: Gulf of Mexico | collected 2015-07-12
AGCCGTAATGCCATCAAGAGTATTGATTTCTGAAGCAGTTGCCGTTACACCATCAAGAATATTTAATTCTGCGGTTGTTGAAGTAACACCGTCAAGAATATTAATCTCTGTAGCGGTAGCGGTAACACCATCCAGAATGTTGAGTTCTGCTGTAGTTGCTGTAATACCGTCTAACACATTTAGTTCTGCCGCAGTAGAGTCTACCGCTGTACCGTTCAAAATAAGACCGCTATTGTCAAGTCTGATTGCTCTTACATCAATAGTGCCTTTAGTACCGCTGAATACCTCACTGGTATTTGTGCCGTCAGCAATAAATGTGAAGTAACCCGTACTATCATCGAAACCAAAGAAACCTAATTTAGCGGCTGAACCGTTATGCCAACGGAACTCAATACCTCGGTCTTTATTGTCATCAGAAGACGGAGCAGTATCTCCACCCAAAGTAAAGATAGGGTCATCAATGGTTACCGTAGTTGAGTTTACTGTTGTGGTGGTACCACTCACAGTTAAATCACCAGTAACAGAAAGATTACCACTTGTGGTTACCGTGACATCTGTCGCATCACCAATGGTTACATTCTCTGTGATTTCAGAAAGTCTTGATGTAAGATTACCTACACTTACATCGTTATCTGTGTTTGTTGTTTTTGCCGACCAAGAGAATGAACCGTCACCGTCAGATGTCAACACATAGCCAGTCGTGCCGTTTCCAGATACATTAAGTTCTGCTGCACCTACAGAGTTATCTGTAATTTCAGACGCTCCAACCGCAGAAAGAGTTGCTAAATCACCAAGTCCAAGGTTAGTTCTTGCAGTTTCGACCGCGTCCAAATCAGACAAGTTGTTAGTAACCGCAAGAAAACTACCACTATCAGCAGTAGCGGCACTACCTAATCCAAGGGATGTGCGCACAGTTGCGCCGCTCTCATATGCAAAAGCACCCGCACCGGTAGCCACGATAAACTGGCCGTCTGATGCTGGCGCACCAAGCGTATCAAGGTCTTCGAGAACACCATCGACACCAACGGTAATAGAACCGCTTGTTGTGATTGGGCTACCACTTACAGCAACACCGGCACCAGCGGTGATACCCACACTCGTTACAGTACCAGAACCCCCATCAATTTCACCCCAAGATGTACCATTATAAAACTTTAGTTTGTTTAAAGTAGAATCATAAGCAATCTGACCGGCTACCGGGCTACTGATTGCATTGATTTCTGTCGTCGTTAGGTTATCAATTCTGGCGTTTCTCAACTCGTTTTTCCCGATATCGAGGTAGCCGTCAATTGTAACATTATTAAGAAACGCTATTGCCATACCTTTTTTGTTTTGTTAATTATGCTAAATTAAGTTAGTTTAAATATACTGTCCCGCTTGTTGACCCCGAAAATGTCAAGGTCACTTGACTGCTTGAGTCGTATGTGATATTTGGATATATAATTGTTCCAGAAGAATTTACGACGCTTACAGCGGGTTTTTTGTTTAGAGAATGAGTCACAACCCATGTATCTGATGGGGACACTTGCTCAAACACTTGATGCTTGTCACTGCCCATAGCCGCCTTGCGAGCGGTAATGCTGTTTTTTTCAGTCCCCCTTTTTACAGTAATCTTGTTACTTGGGGTCTTTTGAGTTACCGTGATTTTGTTACCATCACCACCAGCATTTTTTACAGATACATTTATAGACGCCATTACTCTGTTACATCATCAATAATTACAAAATCTCCGGCAAACCAAGTACTTACATTACTTGGAGTTTCTGAAGAGTTGGTGGCTTGTAAATCATATACATAAACGCCAGGACTAACATTCATGTCTGAAGCCGCTTTTGTAATTGTTAAAACGCCAGCAGAGGTTTTTGTAAAGTTGCTATCACCCTCGGTGAAAGACAATACGGTGCTACTACTGTTCGCTCTTTTACGAACATCTATCTCAAATGAGTAGTTGCTTGATAAATCAATAGCCTCCCCATCCTCGTCTGTAACGGTAAGTTCCAACTTAAAACTGTCGTTCTTCCGACAAGTAATGTCCAGCCTTGACGCTAAATCTAAATTTACTGATGCCATACTACAAAACTAACTTAATCCCTTAATACATATAAAAAAGTTGGGGTCAACTTTCGCCAACCCCAACCAACCAACGGAACCACCAAACAAACACTAATACATAGCGTTTACTTTAAGGCTGTCTTCAGTGCCTTTAGCACCTCGCCACCATGTTCGCTCTCTACCAGATGCGCTACAAGAGAATCCTCTTTCTTGGTTCCACGCGCAACGGTACAAATTTGTTCTTGGCTGTCCGACCATTTCCAGGTATTGCTCGCTCCATCAAAGGTAATCACTCGTGCAGTCTTCGCTCTACTAATTAGGGCATAGATTGCATTCTGCTTATTCTTGCTACGGCGAACAAACTCCTCTGGGTGAGACTCTGCATATTCCTCCACTTTATCTCGGAGAACAACCAAGTCTTGGTCTTCTTGCCAGCCCATCATAGCAACGAAGTTGCGGACATCGGCAGCACCCATTTCTGCTGCGAGGTTCAACGCTTGACGCTTCGTGCTACGGCCTTTACGGCGAGAATCAGACTCTTTCTTCAAGTCAACACGATAAAACAATGCTGGTATAGTCTCGTCTCGCTTTGGATTTGAAGCGTTGTAGTTACACAACTCCATAAACTCATAAGCCTCCGCATCACGGACTGCGCCACCCTGGAGTACAATCGTACCCAGGTTTTGCTTTTCAAACCATAATGTACGATACGCCGGGCCTTCTGCTCCAATAGAAGCAATCATTGCAATGTCTACAAACTCTGACTTGTTTTCATCCCATATCCTATCTCTGTTAGGTACATTTTGAGAACATGGAACTTTTGTTTTTGACGGGTCTTTAGGGTTAATCTTAACTCCTAACAATCGGTAAGTTGCCGATTCTCCTCTTTTGAGTGCGACTGGTTTTGTTTTCTTGTCAATCGCATTTACTTCGTTATAAACTTTCATAACTAATTAATTACTGTTTGTGGTGGTGGTTATTAAAAAGGGTTGGAGGAGGCAAGCCCCCTCCGTCCCTATTGGATTAAATCCTATGTTTAGGCAGTGTACATGTCCATAGCGATGAACTGCTCAACACCCAATACCTCAAGTCCTTGTACAGACTCGTAGTGGCACTCAAGCACTGAACGCTCGTCAGTTGGAGTAGGTGCAAGACCACCCAACATGATTTCACGGTACTTGAGGTCAGTACCATTACCAGCCATGTAACGAACACGCATACGGTCTAAAGACTCACCAGAACCAGAGGCTTTGATTTTGTCGTTAGGCACAAAGTATGCAAAGTTCTCAAGACCAGCAGAACCAGTGAAGTTAACCACTTGCTTGTGGTCAATCATTGGCAAGTACTTCTTCATGTAAGTACGACCGTAAAGTTTGAACTTGTCAATTCCCAAATCCAACTCTTTACCGCTAACATCGAAACGCGCACCAGTGAAACCAGCAGTCGTCAAGTTGTTTAGCATGTTGTCGATTTGAACCTCTCCTTCAGTTCCGGTGAATAGCAAGTATTCTTGCGGAGCGCGAGTTTGGTTCAAGGTCTTCGTCAATGAAGCCCAGTCTGAAACAGCCAAAGCAGCAGAGTTAGTAATCTTACGACCACTTGTGCTTACGATGCTGTGGTGCAAACCTTGTGTAGTTTGTACTGGGTTTCCTTCTTCGTCTTGCAAGTCTCCGTAAGAAGCATCAGTGAACTTGTCGTCAGACTTCTGACCGTACATCATTGCAAAAGCAATGTCTGAACGGAAGCGAGTCAATGCTTCGTGCTGTCCTTTCAAGAAGTAGTAAGGCTGACCCTTAAACTCAAATTCAATCTTTGAAGCATTCTGAATGTCAGTGATAACATACTTTTCTTTAAAGATTTGAACTTGGTTTGATTGCTTCGTAGGAGTCAACTTACGAGCAGAAGGTGATTTAGAACCTTCACCAGCAGCGTTAGAGAACGCAACTACTTTTACACCGTTAAGGTCAGAAGCAGAAGAATACAAATCAGAACCTACGCTCTTGATTTCCAAGTTTGCACTGCTAATATCCTTAACATAACCTACATTCCCATTAGGGAACATCAACAAGTCACCTTTACGAACTTCTTCAGTAGAAGGAGCCGAAGCAAGTGCCAATGTGAAATCACGCTTTGCAGTACCACCAGAACCAGCACCGATGCTTGATTCAACAGTTACAGCAGTAGACGATGCAGTTGTTACTGCGCCTTCGTAGATTTCGCTATTCACAAAAGTGTGATATTCGGGTACAGCAGTTTCAATACTACGACCCATCAATTCCATTACATCCAAGAAAGAGTACTCCTCGTTTGTAACATTCAATAAGCGGTTTAAGATTTCGCGCTGGTCAAGAAAAGACACAGACGAAACATAACTCTTATTTACCGCGTTTAGACCTCCAAATGCAGCCATTTTAAATTAAGTTTTTTGCCTTTCGGCGTTAATGATTATCTCCCCAAAGCATTCAATGCGGCTCTCAAGAAGTCTTCATTACTGTCGCCAGTTGAAGACGATGAGCCTCGTTGTGGTCGGGAAGGATTTTTAATTTCCTTTACCACCTCTTTGCCACCCAGAGTCTTGCCATGATTGATAAGGCTACGCTCAAACACACCGGGATTTGAAGCATAGTTCAAAACACGATACCATTTGTCATAGTCTATCTGGCCATCTTCCGACTGAAAGAGTTGGAAAAATTTTGTGTTGTCGATTGTCATCTCAACAACGGCGTCCGTGTTGTCAACCTCATATGCAAAAGGCTTCCCATTATACTCAACAATCACTCTCTGATTATCAAGCAACTCCCTTGTTGTAGGGTGGGACTGCACACTCTCAATCCATTGCTCACGGGCTTGTTGGGCCTCGGCTTGCATTTGTTCAGAGTTGTCCTTTCGCTCTGGAAGGGCAAACTTCTTCTGGTTCTCAACAAGTTCATTGCGCTTACGGGCCGCTTCCGTCTTCAGAAGTTCTTGGCCAAGTTCAATCTCGTCTTCACCATATCGATTGCTATCCAGTTGGAATTTTTGGATAACCTCACGGTCAAATAAACGCTCAAAGTTCTTGTCTGACATCTCCGGGTATTGCTTTCTCATATCGTGTCTCACGATATCAAGGTCGCTCATCGAAGTGTAGTCAACACTTTTCGCTTCTAAATACGGGGTGACATCTCCCGTAGACTTATAATAATCTATGAGTCCTTGCAAGAACTCGTCATATTCTTCTCCTTGTGGTTGGGCTGATTGGCTTTGCTCAAGTTGCGCTTTGAGTTCCTCTACCTGGTCGTACAGAGTGTCATGTGCATCAATGAGTTCGTCAGCAGTGCTATATACATTATTAGTATAGTTGCCGATAAATTCAGATGCCGACTGCATCTCTTCTTCAGAGTACCCTCCGTAATATTCTGTAGCAGAGGTCTCGTCATAATCTTGAGAATCAACCTCTTGAGCAACTTCAGAGTCAGCAATGTCAGCCTCATCATTAAATGATTCTTGCTGAACATCCGATAAATCCTCGGTTGTCTCGCTTGAGACTTGCGTCTCTTCTTGATTCACTGTAGGGGACTCGTCCGTTGGAGTAGGGCTGTTGTCCTCCAGGGGTTGGCCCCCCACCGTGATATCCGATAAACTAATGTCTTCCATAATTGTTTGTGGTTGTTGTGTTGGCTAAATTATTGTAACATATTGGCGTCTTGAGCATTTTGAGGGGTAGGTTGTGGTGCTTGTGGTTGCGCACCCTCTTGCGGTGCTTCCGCCATTTGTTGTTGCATCATGTCCTCTCTACCCATTTGGACACCTTGTTTTATACCTTCAGCAGAATACTTCGCAGACAACTCAAACTCTTTTAACTTCATGTCGTACTGGAACTTCTGCTCGGCTAACTTGGCGTCTATCTCTCCTTTAACTTGCTCAAGTTGCGCTTTTGATTGCGCTTCCAACTGAATGGTTTTTTGCTTGGCTTGCTCTGCCGCCATGGCAGACTGCTGCTGAACTTGTGCATTCATCTGTTGTTGACGGATGGCCTTCGACTCTAATTCCTCCTTACGGCGGCGTATCTTATATGCCAAGATTTGCTGGGCAACTTTTAGGTTGTCTGTACTCTCAATCAAGATAGCATCCTCCATCTCAATCAATCCTTGCTGTAAGTTCGCTTGCATAAACGCCAATAGTCTTGCGCGAGACTCATCGTCCGGTTTATCCTCAAGACGCATGCCGAACTCATAGTTAGACAAGTCCCCGCTTGTACTAAAGAACTCCATACTACCAGAGCCGAGTGCTTGCAAGTATCCCTCAATCTTGCCGCCCTTCTGGATAACATCTTGAACACGAAGTACAATAGAGCGGCATAACTTCTCAAGTATATTACGCTCACCATCGTGAATGTTATTAAGGGAGTTGTTTGTGCTTTCTGCCGCAAGTTTTGCTGTTGTCGTCAACGCACGCGCGTCCGGAGTACTACCGTCAGTAAACTCATTGAGACCCGTGATGTCGCGAATCATCTGTATGTTTTGCTGAATGATAGAGAAGTATGAAGACACATCAGAACCAATACCGTTTTGCAATTCCTCGATAGGGCGGTAGTTTGTCGGTCGTCCTTGAATGTCCACTTTACGATATACCAAGACACCCTTCTTATTAAACAAGTCAATAACCTCCATAGGCGTTAACTGATTACCGTTTGCACCAAGAGGGATGTCTTCTAACGCACCCATTTCAATCATAATACCCTTTGGACGGGCCTCTGCAATTGCTTGCTGGAGTCTGTAGTATGCAATCTGAATATTGTCAGCAATCGGAATCAACTGCTCCATGATACCAAGGCAGCGCATATTGTGGAAGTCTGGAGCGTACAAGTGATAAGACATCTCCGTCTCCATCAAACGACCCGGCTCACGCTTCATGTCTGTAGCCAAACCAAAGTCAAACAAGTGATTGGTTCCAATAACCCATTTGGCACAGTACACAACCTTGTATTCTGTTTTATCGTAATTGTTTTTACCGCGCTCCTTGTAGTCATCTCCCACCTTCGTGTATACTACATTACCGCGGCGGTCTGTACGCTGCTCGTGCTTCATGGTGTTGGTAGAGTAAAACTCTATGTCCATCACCTGGATTTTGTTATCATCGTATGAACGGCTATACGGGGTGTTGATAGGCATTGCTGATGTGCCTTGTCCGGATAGTCCACGAGATTTACTGGCTATTTCTTCGTAAGCAGTTTCACTCAACTGATTTCCAGCCATCGCCTTGATATCAGAAATAGTCAACTCAAGAACCTCACCCACATGTTGCTTATCGGAAAAGTCGTTTTTCACACATGTGCTAATGATTACCTGGGCCGGATTAACTCTACGGACACGAACAGCGTTGTTACTGTCAATGTATTCTTTTATGATACCAACGCCATCATCAAATAAATCCTCAAGTATTCTTCGGCGTACTTCGTCCCAGTCATTTTGATACAAAACCAAATCAATGGCTTGCTCCATCTCAATAGATGCCTGGTGCTTGTATGTGTATCGCGCTTGCATTTCCAGTTCCTCTAAATCTTGAGGTTCATCTGGACGCCTTTCTAACCCAAATAAGTTTGGTAATGACGGGTCTTCTTTAGCAAGGCCGTCTCGTAGATACAAGCGTTGCTTTAAGGTTTTGAAATAACTGTCTTTGTCATTACGAGCCAACCCATCAATAGGGGTTGCCATAATATTATAAGAAGACTTGGACAATTTGTTCAATGCAATACGGCGAAACTTTGGTATGATAGGGAGTACAGACCAGTCGATATTCAACCAACTTTCATTGTCGTCACTGGTAACACCAAGTACTGGTTTGTATTTGTTGATGGGCTGGTTACCCATCGCATATTCTTTTGTTCTGTGATGCTTCCATCTTGCCTGGTAAAAACTCTGTGCGTTTATACCATTATACTCATGCCATGCAGCCTTACAGTATTGCAAAATCCAATCTCTTCCTTTTTCGTCATTAGACAATAGGTGAGATGGATAGTTATTTACACCGTGATTTTTATAACTCATCCTATCTTGTGTTTCCTAAACATAGACCCAACATCTATAAGTTTTGATTTGCGTAGAACAGCGTCCTTCAACAGCCCTTTATCGGCAATCAAGGTATACCCGGCTGCCATGGCCGCATCAAACTTTGTTGTATTGTTAATGTCAAAATTAAGCCAATCCTCCAGCAACTCCTTAAAAATAACCCTATCAATATGATTTACAATGTAATCTTCTGTAACCTCTGCAATTTGTTGGTGTGTTTTTTGGCTTCCAGATATGCCCGGCTTCGGACTTCCAGGTAGATACATAAGAAAAGCACCGTATCCGCGCTCTTCAAAATAGTGCTGTATACCAATCTTGTTGTCCTCAAACAACATTTGACAGCCATAGTACACACACATCTTCAACATATCCTCGTAGAATATCTTCGCTGTGGGTGGGCGATGTATGTATTGACAAATAAACGCATTGTTTTGATGAGATGCCGTAGCATCATACTTTGCAAAAACATATGCGGCACCGTCAGAGCGGCGGTAGTCTACAGTAATGTTATGGTCAAAGGGGTCACACCCAGCGACAAACTTCAACATGTTTAGCGGGTACTTTTTAGTGGCCCTGGTCTCAACCTTGTTACTATGTTCCTCATTATCAAACACATAGTTCACCAGAAACTTACCGTTCGCCCTGGGAACAAACTTAACTTTAGTATCTCGCTCACCACCTACCCACTCAAAATTACCAGCAGTAACGAGGTTGTCTTGCCAGGAAACATAGTCCAACCTATCATTCAGTTTCACGGCATCATATAAACAGCGGTCAGCATCAATCCTAAATGCTTCTTCCGGTGTCATCGGGAACTTTCTTATGAAACTTGATAGTTGACGCTGGTCACTTCGTAATGCGTCTCGCTCATTGAGGAGGTACATTGTTGCCCCTTCCACATTACACTGCCCGTACTCGTTGTACTCCAGCGACTCTTGGGCCGGGGTGAAGTATCTATAAAGACCACTTTTAGTTCTTCCATTTTGATTCTTTTTATTTTGGTCGCTATAATCCCATAGCATTCTATAGGTATCCATTTGACCCTCAATCTCCTCTACCGTTGAGGTCAACAGTGCCTTGCCTATAATTTTACCATCAACATCAAGACAGAATTTATGAGCATCCCAACGCTCCATGATATCTACCTCAACCGTCTTAAACACCTCGTCCTGGACAAAACGCTTTAGTTTATAGCCATCATAAGCATATACATCTGACGATTTAAAATCAATTGTTGATTCAAGTTCCTGGCTACTAAACTCCTCCATCGCCTGGCGACCCTTCTTAACGGTTTTAAAAAACCTTAACTCACTGGTAGGGTTTACACCTTTTGCGGTATCAAACACCGGACGGAAAAAATCTGGCAGTTTTCTAAACGGGCTTACTACCGCTTCACGAAACACCTTCTTTGCATCGGCATTTGTCTTACTTTGTATACCACCGTTTGAACGGCGCATACGGCTAATCCCCTCTAACAAAAATGCACCAGCCTTAAATGTTTTACCAGCACGGCGGCGGGTAACATTAAGCATGCCGTAGCAATTAGGGTCTTGCATACAATATTCCAGGAAGTAGAACTCCTTGCGGTCTGGCTCACGAAAGTTTGGTAAACCAATATCTATCTGGTAGTAGTTTAAAAAGTAATAGTGCAGACCCGTAATGTATGTCGGCTCCCCATTATTCATGAACCACACACCATTCATTCTGCGACCCCACTCTCTTCTACGGATAGTCTCTAATTCTGGATTGAAGTATTCCGGGTCATCTTGCTGACGCTGCATCTCTGCACGGCGTTTCTTTTGCCAGTCTACGGGAAGTTCTACCGGCTCCCAGTATTGGTCTTTTTTTCTCGCCGACCTTTGTATGATGTCAACCTCTTCTATCTCTCCGGAGAAATGGTTGTACACATATCCCACTGGTGGTACCCAGCAGTCCAAGCCTTGAACCGTTTCCTTTTTGTATCCCTTTCTTTTTTTAAACATCTGATAATGTCTCTGGACTTATCGACCCTCTGGCCGTAATAGTTTTTACCAAGTCTTCATCACCGGCATACATCTTCAAGTAGTATTTTTCAAGTCGAGCGTTGATGTTGTCCAGGTCTTCCATAATCTTACCTTTAATCTGCAACGCTTGCAACAAATCCTTGTCTCTGTCCGCCTCTACATTCCTCAACAACTTGCGCTGGTACTCATAAAATGTTTCCTCATTTGATACTATCATTGACCATATCCGGTTATTAACGAAGCGTAAGAAGTCATCTATTAGCACTATCACCCCTTTATTCTTTAGGCCTATTAATGACCCCGCTTTATTTTTGGACTGTTCATCCTCCATGGAAAAACCGGCGAGGATGGCCGACTGTTCTTTTCTTCTTTGCATGTCTGGGAAAAACTCTTTCAATGGAGAGTTGGGGTCATAGAGATAACATATATATTTGATTATCTTGTTCTTATCTGGGTCGTTGTACTTAACAAAGGACTCTATTAAAGAAAGCCTCGGCACTTTTTTAACGAGGTCTCCCTTCACATTGTGAATAGGAAAAGTTAAAACATTAAAATCTGAATCCGTAAAAAGTTTCATAGTTGGTGGTTGTATGGCAAAAGTAGAGCGTTTACCAAGTGGCAAGTTAAAATATCGTGGGGAATTATTTCCTGGATATAACAAACCGAAACGCGCCCCAAAAGGTAGTAAAAAGAAATATAGAGTACTTGCAAAACAAGGTGACAAAATTCGTATTGTTCAGTTTGGAGCGAGAGGATACTCTGACTTTAAGCAACACAAAGACCCAAAAAGACGAGCCAACTTTAAAGCAAGACACAAATGCTCTACGGCAAAAAACAAACTAACTGCTCGCTATTGGGCATGCAACTATAATTGGTGATGCGAAAAAAAGGATTAGCAAAATTCAAAGAACTGTTTTGGTATAGCGACAGTGAACCAAACGAGGTACTCATTGCGCTATGCCACATCATTGCATTACCAGCAGCATTGTGCGTGGACTTTGACAACCCGTCTGCCTTATTAATATGCCTTGGTATCGGAGCGGGGAGTTTTCAGATGTGGGCAGTATTATGGAACGGGACTTTACGAATGAGACTGTACGCAGTGCAAATCGCAGCACTCATTGCTATAGGAACTTGTGAAAACCTTTGGGCGGCAAGCCTACTAAACGGGAGCCGTTTGGGATGGGTTATCATTATGTTGTTTGCCATATGGAATACGGTTAGGGTATATAAGGAGAAATTAGACAAAGGATTGTAATGGACAACATAACTCAAATAATTATCACTGTTGTTTCGGTTGCTGGTACCGCTGGTATATGGCAGTTTCTTCAAACAAGACTCAAAGTAAAGTCGGAGGAAAAAAAGTCTAAATTAGAAAACAGTGACGGGGTGCAGTACAGAGATGACCTTAAAAATAGAGTTCGTAACTTGGAAGCATTGTTGGCTGCAAGTAGCGACGAGAAGGATGAACTTCGTAATCAAGTGTTAGCCCTTACACAAGAGGTCTCTGCACTACGGGTTAAAGTAGAGTTCCTTGAAAAAGAGAATGACAGATTAAAAGATAGATAAAACATGGAGTTAAGGGTTATCAGATATTGTAGTCGCGAAGATTGGACATTAGGAATGCTGATGGAAGACCGTACTTTCCTATGCTATACACTTGAGGACGAGCATAGAGAAGAGAAGGTCATGCATGAAACGCGTGTACCAGCCGGACGATATCGGATAACATTAAGAACTGAAGGGGGGACTCATGCCCGTTATATCAAAAAATACCCAGACATGCACAAAGGAATGTTGTGGGTTCGTGATGTGCCTAACTTCAAGTGGATTCTTATACACACCGGCAACACAGACGAACATACAAGTGGATGTTTACTAACCGGATTGACATCTGATTCAAGCAAAGGGTTTATCGGTCGTAGTGTAGATGCGTATAAGGCTATATACCCACGCATAGCAGCGGCATTAGAAAACGGGGAAGATGTGTTTATCACCTACGAGAACTATGACGAACTATGACGCCCAAGAGAATAAAGAAAAAATCAAGGGTCAACGAAGCCGGTAACTATACAAAACCAGGCATGCGTAAAAGACTATTTAAAAAGATACTGGCCGGAAGCAAGGGCGGTCGTGCCGGACAATGGTCTGCTCGTAAGGCTCAAATGTTGGCACTGCAATACAAACAGAACGGAGGAGGGTACACATCATAATGGCACTCAAGAAAACACAGAAGTCATTAAAAAACTGGGGTGAGGAAGAGTGGACTACTGGTAGTGGAAAACCCTCGTTAGAAACCGGAGAAGCATATCGACCAAAGAGAGAGATAAAAAGATTGCGCAAAAAAGGATTGCTCGGTCTTGCAAACAAAATAAAGAAAGCCGCCACCAAGGCTGGTAAACAGTTTGCTAAATACACAGAATCAACGAGAATCAGAGGTAGAATCAGACCTAAAAAATAAAAACATGGAAAAGGTAAAACAGTTTTGGAGTGACTTTGGTCAAGGTGTAAGTGTAGCGTTTGCTGTGGCAACATTGGTTGCAGAACAAGATAATCTTCTCACCGGCTTATTCTTTGCAATATTCACCGGGGCTTCTTTATTTGTAGGCAGTAAAATTTACGAATCATTTAAAAAATAGAAATCATGGCATACGGTAAAGGAATGTCTTACGGGGGCTACGGCACAAAGAAGACTATTAAGAGAATCAAGCCTAAAGGCAAGAAGAAGCCTTCAAAGAAAAAGTAATGGACTACAAGAAATTAAAAAAGATTTCTGGTGAACTAAAGAAGGCCTCGCGTATGCATAAGGCCCAGGCGAATAGGATAGACAAGATAATCAAACTATCTAAAAAGAAAAGATAGTGAAGTTTCCTTGCAGCGGTTGTGGTGCTTGTTGCCGTAGAGTATGGTGGATAGGCCCAGAAGCACTTGAGTCTCACGGCCTTTCCATGAAGGAGGACGGTTCATGCACGAACTTATTGAGTGATAATTCTTGTGCTATTTACGAAAGTAGACCAGATATTTGTAGGGTAGACGAACAAGCAGACAAGTTTGACATGGATACAGAGGAGTATTATCTTGAGAATATTGCACTATGTAACCAATGGATGAACGAAGACGGTATGTCTCACTTAACAATAACATATAACGAACATGGAAAGAATTAGAGAAAAAGAAGGGGACGGAAACCCAAAAGACAAGCCAATCAGAACTTTTGGCTGGAAAAGCGAAGACGCTTATAATGACTATGTAAGCACAATCATAAGCGCAATCCCGGACACACAAGTACGTAACAGATTGGAGGGAAAAATTATGAAGGAGGCCGAAAGGGGTAATTTTCATGGTATTGAAAAAATGCTTTCTAATAACAGATTGAGTGACGCATCCTATGCGTTCAGAAGAATGGGCGGCGATAGCGGGCCTAACGGAATGTGGGTGCAAAAAGGCTACTCTGTCTTGAATGAAGACGGTACTTATAGCAAAGTAGATAAGGACGAAGTAAAAACTCTTAAAGCACTTACGGCCGACTACCAGAGTAAAAACAAGAATACCACTAAAAAGGGTTACTATTCAAACGCACCGACAATGCTTGGTACAACACGCGTTCTAAATCCTTTTGGTGAATTTTCACAAGATTCCGGAGCGATTACAGTCAGCGGAAATGGCTTGGAACTGAAGGCCATGCGCGAAGCCGGAGTAATAGGCAAGTAGGCGAAAGGAGAAATCAAAACAGCCTGGCAACGCAAGGTTACGACAATCAACAAAAAATGGCTGACTCAAATTAACGGGTCAGCCATTTTTTATTCAGTCTGTCTACTAAATATTCAACGCTACTTGTAACACATCATTAGTGTTAATATGTGTCCTCCGAAGGACGGCAACACCACCGTTATCATTAGTATCAGTAAAGAGAATTATTGTACTCCCCTCTTCATCCCCAACAAAATCCGGATTACTACCAAGCACTTCAAATCTTGAGTAGTACTCCTTCATCGTGTCTAAAAAGTGACTGATTAAATCAGAGCCGTAAATTCTGTATATGGTGTAGTTACCATATTCCATTTGTTGACTAACTACCTCTGCACAACATTCATTAAGTTCAACAACAGCAAGTAGGTGTGGGTCGGCAGTTGGGTTAGACGATTGAGCGAAGGTCGATGCAGACACAAGTGCAAACGCAAAAGCAAAAATAGTTTTCATAAGGCATTTATATATTTTGGTTGATATAGTCAAATATAGTAATTATATGTAATAGTCAAAAATATTTTAAAAAAAAACTTATTAGGGGGTGTTTCTTGTAATACTTGCTACATAAGAACTGATATTTGTATATTATCAAGAATAGATAGATTTAGAAAGATGGAAAATATTACACCAGGAGAAAGAATTAGACGCATCAGAGGCCGCATGGCTAACAGAAGAGCACACCGTAAAGGAGGTAGAGGACAAAATGTTTCTAACCCAAGAAATATTTTCGGTATGCCGAAACGAAAATTCTATACCAACAAAGTAGACGGTAATCCTATTGTACCTAAAACAAGAGAAGACTTCCAGGTTCA
>Ga0098074_1001134_pt1 | contig 14578 bp, 14 predicted proteins | sample 32_taG_FD_75064 | JGI IMG/M metagenome (GOLD analysis project Ga0098074, IMG submission 75064) | Marine viral communities from the Gulf of Mexico - 32_GoM_OMZ_CsCl metaG | ecosystem: Environmental > Aquatic > Marine > Oceanic | place: Atlantic Ocean: Gulf of Mexico | collected 2015-07-12
CGCCCGCCGATGGCTTTGCCTAAAGAAGCGCTCACAAGTTAAGTGGCCCGTTCGTCTATCGGTTAGGACGTCAGGTTTTCAACCTGAAAAGAGGGGTTCGACTCCCCTACGGGCTGCCACTTGTGCCTACTTCCTGCATTAAAAAACAAATGGTTAGCGCCAATGTGCGGAAGCGACCCCCAAATGAACCCCCAAGTCTGAGTTTTGCCCCTGAGTTTCGATTCCCCGGGTATTAAGTCGCTTTCATCGTATGTAGCGGTTCTGCCCTGCATATTTACGGATTACTCTTCCCGAGCTGTTTTGCTAACAACGCTACCGCAGAGAGGTCCACTCCTGTTTCGTCATCACGTATAATCCCGTCTTGGGTAGGTCGGAACAGTGATGCTAGGACAATGGCCTCGTTCGCCTGCCCAACGTCCTCACCTTCCTTCATTGCAAGGTAGGTTTCGGCGAAAGCCTTTTTTTCGCTAGCATCAAGCGCGAGGTGGCGTTCACTTAGATGGATGCGGTACTGCAGGCGCGTGATCCATGTAAGGATAGACATAGCAAGAAGAAGGCCCGCAACAGTCAAAGGCCCCTTTGCAGAGAAGAAGCGTTCGCAGTTAAGGCTTTCCTCACCCACTCCCCGCATAGGCGAGCAAACTATCTCAAAAAAACTTGCGGCAATATAATCACCCGCGAAACCGGGTACAAATACCGCCACACCCGCCGTCAATGCTCCGAACATAAACAGTCGAAGCAAAGCGGCATTCGAGTTCGCGCTATGTGTATTTTCACGCCCCTCCCAGAGTTTTACAGGAGCTCGCAGACGGAGTTGGGTTGCAAATAGGTCTTGAAGACGCCGAAACTCTGCTTCCTGTTGCTGAAGCTTTACTTGGCTTAAGCGCTCCATGCCTCCGATACGTTTATCAGCTTCTTCGAGACTCTCTGAGGCCTGAGTTGCGATCTTCAGTTTCCACTCACCAAACTGACGAGCGCGTCGCGTGTTGAGGCGACGAATGGCGCTGTTAAGCCGCACGCCCTGTTGACGCTGTTTCAACAAGACTTCACCGAGCCGACTTTCATGGGTGTCGTTTACCAGTAAGACTCTAGTTAATTCCTTTTCTAAAGCTGCATTATGGTTATCGGCCCTTCGAACAGCGCCCGCAAGTTTCGCCGACGTCACTTTGCTGAACGTCAATACATTTGCTACAGTTGCCGCCTCTGTCATTCGTCCGCCTTGGCTTGCCAGCCTTCCATACTCCTCGACGCGGTGAACCTGAGCCATAAAATTAACTGAAATGAAGTGAAGATATACTGAAACTGCTTCGCTGATCCTCTCGGCATGGAACAACCCGAGGATCAGCATACCCACCTCGCTGTCAGAACTTGGCGGAATAGCTAACCCGTTTCCGTGGCGTGCCGCTGCAGTTCGTTCATTAAATTTCGAGGTATCATCTAGGTAGCTTTCAAGTAGTTCAAATGCTGTAGAAAGGTGGTCAGCGCCCACTAAGTTATTATTCCGGAAGGGGATTTCTTCGGGCAATATTGACGGCAACTCATCTAGAAATGGCTGCCATACGGCACGCTCCTGCCGCAGGTATGACATCATCCCTGATAACGTAGGAAAACTGACCAAGGGATGCTTCAGATAGTGAATTACGTACGGTTTGGATAGCATAAAATAGACCACTTTAATTAAATTCAGCGCAACGCTGGCACATGAGCCCTAACAGTAAAATAAAATCCGCCGCCATCACCAATCATGAAACATATGAAATAGGTTTTCCCAAGCACTTTAGTCTTGAACTAAGCGCAGATAACTCTTCCAAAAATATTATATATGGTCACATTTTGACCAATTTATCTGAGACAGAATCAACTATCCTAGAGAACGCGGCTCCCCTACGGGCGGCACTCATCTCCAAGTACGCTAGATGGTGGTGCTTTGGAGTGCGCCCCGATTGCGCGAGCTGCCGCATGGCTACTTGTACGAGCGACTTACCGCGCACAAACTTTGCGGCATTCGATGCGATTTTAGTATGTAATTGCTGTAGGTCTTCGTCCGCAGCAAGTTTGACAGAGAAATCTTCTCTTGGTGTTCTATCCAATATTAACCCTGGAAAAGTAGATATTTCCGCACTTCTACCTTTGAGTAGGTCAGCCGCCTGAACAGCGAACCATTCGCAAAAGTGCGCCATTTCCATATCGAAAGTAACCTTCTCGCCGGGAGACATCAAAGTCTCAAATGGACTGTCGGACACAAGATCATTTTCAATAGAATACCCATCTGTCACAACTATTATATCGTCGTTAAAATCATTGGGAATGCCCGTGAAAACCCACATATCCTTATCGCAAATGAAAATACAATTTCTCAGCGCGTTTTCAGCCTTAAGACGAATATACACTTCGAGCAACTTTGGACGCCCACCCGTCGGAAATAGGGATATCTGTCGGTCATCACTATCAGCCAAGAACTTCTCTATAAGCCGATAAGCGACCACATCATCACGCCCTTCAATGACGATATTAATAGCCCTCGACTTTTTAATTGTACCCACTAATTCATCGATAGTCATATCTATAACCGGCATTACCAAATACTAGCTCCTTCTGCATCGCCACGGTTATATTCCTCGTCAATACAGACTTCCCTGTCAGGATATTTTGAATAAATAAATGGAGAGTGTGTGGCAATAATAAACTGATTGCTGGAGTTCTGGCTCATCAATGTAGGAAAAAGACTACGCTGCCAATCAACATGGAGGCTTAGTTCCGGTTCATCAATAAACGTTACGCTGTCACGCGTGAAAGCGTTGTAGCAAATAAAACTAAGCATCTGCTTCTCGCCCGCCGATAAGCTCTCAGAAAGCACTGCGCTAGCGGCCTCACCAAAGCTTAGGCGCGCACCAAATTTGATACCAGCGTGGCGAAACAGCTTGGAAACCGTGGATTGCACCGCCGTCATTGGAGCCATTATTGAAATATGTTGGTCCTCCATTACTTCAATTCTATTTCTAACATTATTAATAACGCCCCTAGCATTTTGCATACTTTTAGCGCCGGTATTATAAACCCTACCTATATCTTCCTCCTGAAAACCGCGTATTTCTTCGATAATATCTTTGGATACCTCTCGCTGGAGGGTATTATACTGCTCGGAAAGGTCAGCATATGTTTTCAATAACAAGGCCTCGATATCGATGGTCGATATTGATGAAATAAAAGAATGACCTGGGCTCGACAGTCTATCAGCTAAAGAACCCATGGCATCTTCTAGCTCTCGCGACTGTCGCGTAGAAGAATGCTGCGACCTTGTTTTACTACCTCTCATTGTATACCCCCCCTCAATTCTGCGAAAAGTGGGGAAGAACATTGAGCTGCCCTCGCTCGTTAAAGCTTCAGACAACAAGTCACGGGCATCGGAAATCATCAAACCTTCGTCGTCGATAAATTCATCCTGGAAGAATCTCTTGCCGTAAACCTCGTTGATTATTTCCCCAGTACAAGTACTATCGTTGATCTTATTGATGACGACAGCATACCTGTCAGTTACTATTCTCAAGCGTTCAAAATCGATTTCACTAAGCGCCTGGTTTATGCTGCCGCTAACCAAATACCAACAAAGCTTTAGGAAAGTAGTTTTACCCGCCCCGTTTCTTCCTGTGATTATGTTGAGATCGTCATGCAGATCTACGGATAGCGTTTGATTGCGGCCCAAAAGTCCTGTGACTTCCACTCTACGAATTTTCATACAGATCACTTCTCTTTGAATTCTTTAGGGCTCCTAGCGCTTACGGCTGGAGTCTAGGTTGATGCGCAATGCATCGAGGATAAGAACGCTCCAAATTCTTTTTTAAACTAGTTTGTTAAAGCGTTTGGGTGCAAGCGTTCAATGGAACCGATCATCCATCGGATGATCCTAAGGCAAGAATATGACGTTCGAGCAGTGCTCAGGGACGTGTCTTTTCTAGTTTGGGATGAGGAGATTCAGCAGAAGCCTTAGGTAAGTAATTTGGTTTTGTGAGGAAATTCAACCGCTCACTTCATCGATTATTCGGCGTCCTATTGCATCGACAAACTCTTATTTGAGTTCAGCACCGTGTCCTGACCATCTCTGCTACACGGGGTGCATTCGGATGCGGCCAATCCGGATTTTGAGCAACTATACAACTAAGTTTTTTTGAATCATACCAGGGTGTTAATGATTTCGTTCAGGGGGTAGGGGTACCCCCTCCGACCGATGAAAAATCTCTACATGTAACAGAACTTTAGCAACCAGCACTCGCTGAGAACCTATTGCGTAGCGCCTGCACGCCTCTGGGTGCCCGGGTGGTACCACCCCAATGGAGCCCCCAGATCGATATTTATTATTATATGTCATATACTTACAATGTCATCATCATGTAATTCGTATTGCGATTTGGATTGAGCTAAGGTGATGATTGTGCTGGCGTACTTGCTAACGCAGGCCATCGCTGGTACACTGTTTCGCCAGTATCCACACATCCACGGTACGTTGTGTCAGGTCTGTCGATAGATCACTTACATTCCCCATCGCGCCAGAGCTGCTTCACAGCTCTCAGGTTCATCACGGATACGCAGGACAGTCTGACGTGACAGTCCGGTGTCCTGGGCGATGGCTGACACGGTGGTAGCCTGCGTTAGCAGGTGCTGGACATTGGTCATGGTGGCGCGGTCATAGCTCGGACGCTTGCCTCTATACTTGCGGTCTGCGTCCGGTCCTTCTTTAGCGTGCTTCACGCCAGCTAGCCTCGCCTCTTGCTTTGCCTTGGTGTCAGCGGACGCCATAGCCGCCATAAAGCCCAGAAGCGCGTTACGGACGGCCTTGGCTGTGTCATCGCCCTCTAGTGCGTAATCGGATTGGAAGGTCATATTGTTGATCACGGTACGGACTGTGACGCCCTTGCGGTTGAACGTTTCTATCGCTGCCTTAACGTCATCGTAATTACGCCCAAGCCTATCGATCCACCGGACGACCAAAGTATCCCCCGCCTGTAGAATGTCGAAAAGTCGTTTCCCCTGGTCGCGCTCAGCGAGCTTCACCTTCACGCCTGAGACGCCGTGGTCGGTTATCACGTGATCGTCTGCGATATCGAAACCTGCGGAGCGTGCCTGCGCAAGTTGGTGGTCGCTGGTCTGCTCTGCTGTCGAGACGCGGACATAAAGAACCGTTTTAGGCTTAGGCGTCATGATCGGGTTTCCTTTTCGTCCGTTTGGGTTGTGTCCATTAGTTAATATGTCCGTTTATGATTCGCAACCCTTGCGGACACAGTATCCACCAAGATTCTGAATGTCCGCAGAGCTATACCCAATCGGACACCCCACAGGGTGCAAACCGGAGGGGCGCGGGGTTCTGGTTCCCGCTAACGCGGGGGGATGCCCGTTCGATAGGTCAGAGGGGCGATAGGTCAGCGGGATATGATGTGGTTAGGTTTGTGTGTCGGTGATGCCCCGCGTTAGCGGGTGTCAGGGCCATTTTTTACGTCAAGTAATTTTATTACGTAAAAGTGACCTTAATCGCAACTTTATTACTTTTCGGTTGCAGAGGTCAAAACCCTGTGTTTTATAGACAAATTCAACATATTGAATATTGTAGCAGCGATTTTTGACGGGTTGCGCAATCAGGGTCGCGAGGCGGGCTGGAGGCTGGTTTACGTGAAAGAGGCGCGACCCCCGTTCAGAATGCCATTTGTCCACGTTTGGACAAATGGACAAATGATGGACAAATGGAATTCGCTCTCAAACCCCTTATTTTTATGATCGAAAAAGAACCATTTGTCCATTTGTCCATTTGTCCATAAATATAGGGCATTATTGCTGTAGAAGTTAAAGGGTGTCCATCGGCATGTGTCTTTTCGCTGGGGCCTCCCCGGCGAAAACGGTGGACAAAGCGGACAAATGGACAAATGGACCACAACAGATTGAATTTAAACGATTTTCATTTGTCCATCATTTGTCCGTTTTTGAGGTAGACTAGCAAATGGACAAATGGGGCGCTAACGCGCCCCATACTCACTACCCGTGGATGAATTCCCCTGACACGCGGATGTGCTTCTCGCTGCCTTCTCCCGGCATATAGTCATGGAACCACTGCATCCGGTCACCCTTCTTCCGCTCGACCAGACCACCTGCATCACGAAGACGCAAGGCGAGCGCCCGGGGATCAGTTGTGATACCAAGCTTACCCATCCTGTTGATCGGGATCAGATAGGTACGCGCCTGCATTTCTGCGTCCTGATCCTGTATCTTATTCATGGCGGCTTCGTCTGTTCGCCCGTTTTCGTCGAAGTGCCCATGAAAACCCAGCGTCTCCTGCCGATTGTAGCCTTCATCGTTGTGAATTGGCACAATGGTACCCATCTGCACACCCCGTCGAACGGCACGGCGAACAGCTTCCACCTGCTGTCGATCAGTGTCCAGATGCCCCATCCGCGCATCCATGTTATCTTCTAGAAGTTCGCGCATATGCTGACGCACCTGTACAGCATCACCAAACAGGCCAGCTTCCTGTGCGATCTCACCAGTAACAGCAAAGATCGCAACGACACGGACTACGCGACGTGCAGATGATCCCGGTGCAAGGTCAGCCCAGTCTGCCATAACCGCGCTGACGCGCTCCCTTACCGTCTCCCGACCTAACTTCGCCAGCGCTACAGCAAACACCGGTGCGGTGACACCATACACGGCCCGTTCCTTGTCATCACCTGACAGGGCCTTGATCGCCGCCAGTTCATCGCTAGCCGGTTCAAGTTCCGCCGCGCTGCTGAAGTTGACAGAGAAAGTCCGGGCAATGGTGCCCGTCTTCGTATCGACGCCCGCCGCCTCGAACACGCGAAGCATTTCACGCTCCGCAGAGGTCACGAAACAGGTACGCCACGAGCGAGTCCGCCGCGTGCCGCCGTCTGCCGTCGCACGTCCACGGCCCATACCTTCCGCCCATTGCATGTATACGCGCTGCTTTTCATTGGCCTCGAGCTTGGACGCTCCATCTTCGTCTAGAACGCACACCGAACCGTTGGCCTGCTCCGCCTTCGTCTCGACGTACGCGGGCGTCGCGTCTGCCTTGCTGAATAGCCCTGTGCTATCTGCTGGCGCGTGGTGTGCGGCCCCAGCCTTCCCGGCAGACGTCTTACCGCGCCCCCCGTCGCCTTCGTGGGCGAGGAGGATGGACACATCGTTTTCGATGTAATCAACCACCATACCTACGAGACCAGAAAGATAACCGGGCATGAAGTACTTGCCGTTGACACCCGTCAGGGCGGTTGTGGCATACATGTGATGTTCTTCCAAAGTGCCCTGCGTCTTCCCGCTCACGCGTGCCTTGGGGTCCAGAATGTATTGAACTGAACCTGCATTCGCTACTCTGCCAGTCGGCGAAACGTAGGCGTCACCAATCCATCCGGGCTTCTGGACCAGAACGGCTTCGTTATCGGTCTGCACCGCCTTAAGAAGTGCCACCATGCTAGCAACCTTAGCCATCGCATCAATTTCCAGCCCGTCGTCGGCCAGACGAGAGATCAGACTACCGGAATCCCGGAAGGCGTCACCGATGGAATAGACCGACTCCACAATCCCACGCTGCTTTGATCGGTGACGGTACCTGATTGTGATCTCGTTGGTGCGTCCTTCCTCTGTCTCACCGAAACCGACGAAAGGAACTTCAAAAGCACGGCACAGGCGCTTTGCGCCCCCATCCGGCTTGTCGAAGTCAGGGGCGTAGAACCATCCGTCCCGATAAGTCACAAAAGAAGGTAGCCACGCAGCATCCTTGGCAGCATTTTCAATCGTTTCAGCGGTTGCATCTTCCAGAGGGACAAAGCGTGGTCGCGGTGCATTGCGGCGCTGCTCTTCGCGCTGCTGGAGTGCGTCAGCACGTGCATCTCTTTCACACTTGGTCCACATCGCCCGGAGCGCAGGGAGGCTTAGAACGGTGCTCTTAGATAGCGTGCTTGAAATGCGCTCCCGAACGGCGGCGTCGTCGATACCAGACGCGAACGCTTCAGAAATAAACAATTCAACGTCACTTGCATTCGCAGTTTCACGGTCAAAATCCCCCGCTCGCTTTTCAAAATCTGCTTCGCGTTCGCGCTTGGTTTCCTCCGTTTCGAACGGATCATTTTCGCCATCCTCTCCTTCGAGGATGAACCCGAGGTCCATATCCATGAGAGCGTCTTCCTCGAACCATCCCTGCCGAAGAGCTTCTTCTAGGTACTGCAGCTTGTGTCGCCCTTGGCATGAATCGTGGTGACAGAACCAAGTCCAATACTCGGACTGAGAGTCCACTGCGTTAACCGCCATCGTCGCGGTACCACCTTCTGAGCTATGTTCATGCTCGAACGGGCATTCGGTGTGGACGTGTCCCTGTGTTTCACCGCCTGCTATCCTGATCTTGTCCGGACACAACGTCTCCAGAAGGTCCGCCAGCATGAACCTATCCTTCGCGGTGCGGTGCCAGTCGTTCAGGCTCTTCCCGGACGGTGTCAGCGCCATCGGAGGGCGTTCGTCACCGGACATGTCTGCAGCCATCGTGAAGGCGTTCACCTCCCGATTGGACGTGTAAACACTCTTCTTCATCGGCTTGACGTCATCGAACTTGAGGGGAGTACCCATCACTACCGCAGCATACCAGTCGTCACTACCCTTCGGGTGGCGGGCTGTGTAGAACAGGCGGCTTGGATCGGTACAGGACGTATCGAAGTGGATGCCAAGGGTGTTCTGAGCTAGACCTGTGATCTTGTCTTCCCATAGGTCCAAGGAGGCCTGCTGTGTATCCGCCAGATCGATAAGCTTGACCGGAGCCTCCAGAGGAAAGATGAGACGAAACTTTTCAAGCGGAGGAGTGTCAAGAATGATCTTTACACCCTCGGTTGTTTGCTTTTTCTGGGCACTTATAGCGCAAGAAGCAATAAACGATTCCTCGTAGCGGTTCTTGTCGAATTCTCGCAGGTATTGCTTGATTTCACCTTCGGTCGGATCACGCGTGATCTTCAACTTGCGCAATACTTCGTCACGCTTCAGCTCAAGCCCGGACGTGCCGTTGTTGTAGGATGTGTAGACGATACACAGCAGGCCCTTTTCTTCGATGTCCGCGAGAACATCATCGAGCTTTGCACCGGAGTCGATATCAAGACCCATGGCAAACATGGTATCCATGGCCTTGGCCTTGCGAGCGCCGCCGACAGACGATCCGAGGACAATACACGGGCCTGCCTTGTTCTTCCCAGCAGGGTGTCGAGAGAATCCCCACGCAGGCGCGTTGCCATTACCTGCACCGCCTTCAATCCATTGGTGCCACGACATCGTCGGCGACTTCCAGTCTTCATCCTGTGTGTTTCTGCGGTCGCGTGCTCCCCACATCTCCCCTACGAGGAGAGTAGCTTCACGCCCAAGAAACTCCGCGAATCCTTCCGGCTCGGTGCCGAGGATTTCTGCGTCGTTCAGTAGCTCGGGAGCAGAAGATTCATCTTCACCAGCAAGAACTTCCCGGCTGCCGTCTTGGTAGTCGGCGATATTGATTACATTTGTCTCAGCATGATCTTGCAAGATGGAGGCATATTCTTCCGCGCACTTAGGTTCCCCCTTGAGGCCGAACAGGTTCAGACCTGCCTCCGCAAAGGGGTTGGCAATCGTTTCTTCCGGCGCAGCTTCAAGATCGCTGATAGTTGGCGCAACGCTGCGCTGGGTAGTAGTAGTCGTGCTAGCCATGAGTCTCGGTCTTCTTTCTCTCTTTTTCGCCCAATCTGGGCTGCTGTGTTATTTTAGCTTCAAGCTGAAATCTCTTTTCAAATTCCGCTTGCCTATTTGTAGTAATTGTGAATCACGATTCGATCAACGAATCATTTTATGATTCTCGTGTTTTCTGTTTCGTGTAGCGCCCGGGTCACGAAAAACCGCTAAAGCATAGAAAATGCTTGACAAATGGGGGCGTTCCGGGTTATCTTCGTGGCAGTAGGGGGTTGTGTCCCTATTATCTTTTCCTTGGTGTAGTCCTTTCTCCTACACCCTGCGCCGCTCCTTATTGGGGCGGCGTCTTTTATTGCTCATCCCTTGCCGCAGCCCGGTGCGCCCTGTTTCGCGCGAGCATGCCTACCTCATCCGAGTCCTTCGCAGGCTGATCATCGACGATCTTGACTGTAGGCGCAGCCAGCTTGGACAGGATCGACATCATATGCTCGATATCGACCTTGGGACCGCCAGACTTCTTAGGTGTGTCGCCACCCTCCGCCTCCGTTTCTGATCTCACCATCTTTTCGATGTTCTTCACGGAATCTGTCGCGGCCTTGAAGTCCCCTGCGGCGCGGGCCTTCGATAAAATTCTACGATACTGCTCCGCTATCCACTCCGGCGTGATGCCAAGATCGGAAATCGCACCGCCCGCACCTCGACCCATATTTTCAAAGATTCTCGCAGCCTCCTCATTTCGCAGCTCCTCGACTCGCGCTGCGACCTTCTTAGCGAGGCGCGATGCCGCCGCTCTGTTGTTCGCGCTCGCATATCCGGCGCGGGCGTACGCCTCTCTTTGTTTGACCCCCCCGGCGATCAACTGCGCAAATTTTTCGTGCCGCTTGTTGGGCAATTCTGCTGCCATTACACAGGCTCCATAATGTCTAAGATATCAACCAGCCCGCCGTCCGGGAATGCAGTGAAAAGGTCGGCCTTTCCTGCTGAACCGCGTCGTGTGGTCCACTCTCCATCGGTGTTTGTCGACTGGGCAAAACCAGCTTGAAGCAGCACCGACATGGTCAGAACTGCATCGTCATCCAACTCTCGCTTCAAGCGATTAAAGTCGACGTAAAATCCTTGGCCGCGCGCTTCAAACGCCTCCATCGAATTTGTTAAAAATCTGGCGAGCTGCGTGCTCAAACCTGCTGTCTGTTCGTACATTTATCAGTTCTTTCTCTTAGTTGTTGGAGGTGATCCGGCGGCGTGGAGATCGCCGCCGCCGGGGAGACTGGCCGGTGGGCTGGTCAGTATTAGTTATGCCGCTTGATCTTGATCCTGCGCTCGGCGCTCAGCGACGATGCGGGCGATCTCCTCGCGCAGGCGAGCTTCTTCGGCAGCGATCATCTCAGGAGTCCACTCCCGGCGGCGCTGAAGGCCGCGTTCAAGCTTTTCTCTGTCCGCCTTGCGACGCGCATTTTCTTTCCTTGATCGCTTTCGCGGCTGCGCCTTGGTGTCGCCGTGCGCGCCGTATTGGAATCTCCCCGGATCGTTCATGACTCGGTCCAAAAAATCGCTCATGTCAGGAAATTCCGTGCCGACGCGCATACGCCATTCGCTGTTGCGGCCCCAACCCCTTCAAAATTTCGAAATGTTGGTTAATCGTCGTCCCTGCCGCTACATCATCCCGAGGTCGATCCAGACCATGTTCACGTGCATAATTCATCCTTTCCTGCCTGCTCATGCTGGCGGTATCGGTTTGAATCTTATTGATTTCTGCCGCTTCTACCTCTGCGGCGATTAGCTTTGCTGAAATAGATGGCTCATTCCTCAATGAAGCAATCGCCGCTTCAAGGTCCAGCGAGATCGCACCGCCAGACAGCACGTGCTCACGCACGGCAGGAAGGTTTTCGATCAGTGCTGGATCAACCTCAATAGCGGTCCGCGCTGCAAAGGCATCACTGACCCCCGCGACCGACTGGGTAAAGCGGGCCAAATCTTCGGGATCTAGATGTGTAAGAAGTTCGTTAATGTCGCTCATTTCATTTACCTCAAGTTGTTGTATTTATGTGTTTTTCTTAGGATTTACTGCCCACAGGGCGCTGACCCAGCTTCGCCAGCCTGCACCGCATGGGAGTTCATCAGATTGATTGCTGAGTATGAATCTGGCCGCAGCCGGATGAATCAGGACGGTCCGTTGTAGGTGTTCCTCCACCCCCGGCAAGCCGCTGCAGATCGCTGCCTCTCTTACCTGCCGCTGGATACCTCTGGCCCGTTCCGCTTCTTCCGGCGCTAAGCAGCAAACAAATTCAGCAGCTCTTCGCTGAGCGTATTCACCCAAGTAGATATCGTCACCACGATTTGCGCGGACCTGTGCGTCGAAGGTCACGACACGATGCAGAACATCGCCAGACAACCCACGCTGAGAGCGCTGCCGGATGCGTGCCACAACTTCTGGCAGGGGGTACAGAACGCCTTTGGGCGAGCCTGAAACCATGTGGGCTACTGGTCGGGGCTGGAACCACCGGATCAGCGATCTTTTGGTTGCAACACCAAGGTTCTGTAGATCAAGAATGCGCAGCGTCGCGCTGTTCGTATCAAGGCTCATCGACGGATGACTCCTATGAATAGTAATTTTTGGGGGATGGCTGGAACGCTCTGCGTCTTCCTGACCGTTGACACCTGTATGACAGCAAAAGTGACATCTGTCAACTTTTTGAGCAAAAAGGTTCATTTTATCTTGCGCAAACGATTAAACTGTGAATCAGAATTACACCATGCCACTTTGCGTGACATTTCATGGCAAGAATCTCTATCGTTTACAGATATATAGTGGGGTTATAGCCTCCTAGGTGTTAATCACACCAATGGAGAAACGAATCATGCAAACAGCAGCAGATACCCTAGAAAACTTGGCAGCAGACCTAATCAACGCGACAGCAGCGCTAGCAGATGCCTGCCTCTCGCCGATGTCAGATGCATTATTGCAACATCTGGGCGGGGCGCTAATGCAGGTACAGGAACAGCTATCCGCGATGCAGGAGGCTATGCCTAAAGATGCAGGAGGCTATGCCTAAAGATAATGTGGTGATGCATCCACGCCGCTAACGCGGCTGAAGCGGAAACCCACCTGCGTGCTGCGCTGGAGGTCCTGAAGGCGATAGGAGAGCCAATGCAGGCCATATCCGCTACGCTGGTATAATATAGTAGAAGAGGCCGCGTTAGCGGCCTCTCTGTAAGCCTGACAGGCCTTGCCGCTAACGCGGCTTACTCCTCGTGCGACATTTCCGCATGCACCCACTCCAGCACCTCGCGTTTTGTTCGCCCGGTGCTAAGCTCCGCCACCTCATCTAGAGAGCGCCTCTCCTTATCACGGCGGTACCGCTCCTCCGCGAGGCTGCGTAGATAGGTATCCCATTTTTCCAGAACTTCGCGCCGCCTTTCAAGCTTGTCTGACCGCAGGTAGGCACGCTGATCGCGATCCCCTCGCCCCTTCATGTGCTGGATGATATGCTCACCTAGCATGAAGTCGATACGCAGGACGTCATCCGACCAGTTGCGGAACGTGGTCCGCAGGCCATGCGCCGTGGCGAGACGCCCTTCGGCATCTTTCCATTCATACTTGCGGAGCCAAAGGCGGTGCGCATTGTTACTAAGATGCCCGCTCTTCGATGCCTCCGACGGGAAGACATACCCTGTGCCGCCCCACTTGCGCCGCGCAGTGCGTAGGATATCGATCATGGCCCCCGTCAGGGGGACGCGGAAGACGTATTCCCAATGCTTCACCCTGCCCGCCGGGATGGTCCAAACCTTTTCTTTGAAGTCAAATTCAGACCACTCCGCGATCACGATGCAGTTGACGCGAACGCCTGTCAGCATGAGCAGTTTCATAGACAGCCCGACAGATGTATCTTGTAGTGCACACCATAACGCAGGCGCATCCTGCCACGGGATTGCAGGATGGTTTTCATGTTCGATGTTCTGAGGCCCTAGGCGATTTGCGACGCGGTCCATTAGGTCGCGATCAACGCGGGGATCATCTACAGACACGTAGCCTATTACCGCATTGATCCATTGGCGCAGCTTGCGTGTCTTCTCCTGCCCCCACATTGGTTTGAGGAACTTGATAAGATCATCGGCGGTGAGGTCTGCGACGCCTTTGCGACCGATGTGCGGAAAGACATTCAATTCCATGCCCCGCAGCCAATTAAGAGGCCTCGCGTAGTGCTGGCAGTGAACCTGCCAATACTCCCGCGCAGCTTCTTCAAATGTCACACCCTGCCGCCTAACGGCGGTACGTTCTGCGATAGGATCGCGCCCCTCTGCCTTAATTCCCCGGGCCTTCGACGCCAACTCTCTGGCCTTTGCCAGTGACACTTCAGGATACTTACCCAAACCCATTTCCCGCGCTGCGCCGTTCAGCGTGTACTTATATATCCATGACGCCCCGCGCTTTTTCTTATCGAAGTATAACCCTGCGCCATCGTGGTGCTTCTTAACAGGTAGACCCTGTAGCTCTGCCGCTTTCAGCTTTGACATCTGGAAGTCACTTTCTATTGGTCGGGCTTCGCGGCCCCAAGAACTGACCCCCAAACTAACCCCCAACTACATGTTGCGCAAATAGAATCTAAAATTTTTTAAGCCATTGTTTTTATTAACTTTCGGTTGATGCATGTTCTACATTTAGTCCCGTGTGATTCCCCTACGGGCTGCCACTTGGTTTTCCATCCGTTTGTTATTTGCCTCTCGCCCGTTCTGCGGACCCGTGGCCCGCGTTATTTGCCTTTGCCCCGCGATGACGACCGCAAAAACGCAACTTGACGGGTGGGCGGACAACTGTCATCGAAACCGGGTCGGTTTCCTTCGGGAAATAATAGGGAATTCGCCATCCGCGCTTTGGTGTGGATGAACC
>Ga0098074_1001135_pt1 | contig 14569 bp, 15 predicted proteins | sample 32_taG_FD_75064 | JGI IMG/M metagenome (GOLD analysis project Ga0098074, IMG submission 75064) | Marine viral communities from the Gulf of Mexico - 32_GoM_OMZ_CsCl metaG | ecosystem: Environmental > Aquatic > Marine > Oceanic | place: Atlantic Ocean: Gulf of Mexico | collected 2015-07-12
CGGTCATCGAGAAGATCGAGATCTCCGGCGGCCGGACGCTGGGCGAGATGCGCCACGCCGACCAGGCGTCCGGCGATGCGGGGATCGTCACCGAGATTCCGCAGGACATGCCCGGCACTCTGCGCTGCAGCCTGGTGGTCGAACTGCAGGATGGCGACGCCACCGAGATCCAGGTGCGCCGTTTCATGGAGAATGCGCGGATCGCCGGTGGCGCCGTGAACATCGATCCCCTGTATCCGCATCGCAAGCTCACCGTGCGCCGCTTCGACAGCTGGGGCGATGTCGAGATGCATAAGCTGCCGCGCGGATGGGTGGTGATGCCGCTGGCCGGCCCGGTGGTCGACGGCAGCGAGAAGGGCTGGCTGGAGCTGACCGCTGCGAAGCGCGCGGCCATGCAGAAGGGCCGGATCGTCAACATGGTGCCGGCGGGCTTCAAGATGCTGGGCGTGGGAGCCGCCCGGTTCGATGGCGCCCGCGACGGCAAGACGCGCCACCAGTTCGCCGAGCCGATGACCGGTCTCTCCCAGTCCGTCTCGGTGCGCAGCCCCTTCTTCCGCAGCCTCTCCGCGCAGGAACTCGCATCGCATGCCTGGGCCTGGTCCGTGGCACGCGGCTGCCCCCTCCGGCTCTTCGCGCCGGCTTACCGCTGAAACATCATTCCGATAGGAAATCTCATGAAACTCAAAGACATCACTCTCGCCACCTCGATGCTGTCCTTCTCGCGCAGCATCCAGACCTCCAGCGGTCTCTTCCGCGCCTGGAACTCGGAAACGCCCGACGAGAAGCGCTACGTGCGCGTCGAGGAGCGCCATGGGCTGGGGCAGGTGGCGCACCACTCGAACAACGAGGGCGACAAGCTTCTGGCCGAGGTCTCCGGCGACAAGATGTCCAACCCGGTGAGCGGTGACGCGGCAGAGGTGCCGGTCGGCTGCGATCGCCTGGGCCTCAGCTTCACCGTCCGGTGTCTGCCCTATGCAGGGGCGCCGCACAGCTCGAACTCGGTGGAGGTCTCCAAGAGCTTCCGCGAGGTGGTCCAGCGCTACGAAGAGGTCGGCGGGCTGAAGTACCTGGCCGCGCTCTACCTCGAGAACATCGCCAATGCCCGCTTCGCCTTCCGCAACCTCTTCGTGGTCGATGAGGCCGAGGTGACGATCGGCTTCGATGACGAGAAGCTGGTGTTCGATCCCTTCGCCTTCGCGCTGAACGAGCCGGCGCAGGACATCACCTATGACGAGCAGATCGCGATCCTCGCGGCGGGCCTGAAGGAAGGCGATCGTGATCTTCTCGAGGAGCTGATCGAGAACATGGCCGATGGCCTGTCCGAAGGCAGTGCATCGACGCTCCATGTGAACTTCGTCGGCCACGTGAACGAGCTCGAGGAGGTCTTCCCGAGCCAGGAGTTCAAGGAGGGCCGCGTGCTGTCTTCGGTGGCCGTCGTGGAAAGCGGGGAGAATGTGCGCGCGGCGACCATGCACCCCGAGAAGCTCGGCAATGCGATCCGCACCATCGATCGCTGGCACGGCGCCGAGGGCTATACCGCCCAGCCGGTGAACCCCTATGCCGGGGTGAAGGCCGACAAGGCGGCGCTGCGCGCCGGCAAGTCCGCCCCGTCGCTCTACGACATCATGAAAAAGCCGCAGGACCACCTGAAGTCCCTGTTCGACGGCGACCAGCCCTCGCCGGAGGCGCACTTCCTCGTCGCCAACCTGATCCGGGGCGGTGTCTTCGGCATCTCCGGCAAGCTCTCTTCCAAGCAGCAGAAGAAGCTCAAGGAAGACGCCGCCAAGGCGAAAGAGGCGGCCTGAGAATGACCGGTCGGATCGATAACGGCATCGTCCGGATCGAGTGTGGGGTTGAGCTTCGGCTCACCCCCATGGCTCGCCGCGCCGGCGCGTGGGAAGATTTCCACCAGGCGGCTCTCTACGGGGTGCATACCCACAACATGAACACCGAGGCCGAGTCCGGCGAGTTCGTGGCTCTCGCGCTGAGCGGGCATAATCTCGAGGGCGAGGGCCCCGAGCAGGTCGGCGACGTCGTCACCATCTTCGGCTCCAAGACCGCCCTGGAGCGGTTCCTGAGCGACACGCCCCAGGTCGACAAGGTGGTCCGGAAGCGGATCGCCATGCACGGGGAAATCCAGCCGGCGGCGGACCTGCAGAAGGGCGTGGCCTACATCCGAGATCGCACGCACGACAAGGCCAACCGGCTGCGCAAGACCGACCCCAAGGCGGCAAGCCGGATGGTGCGTGAAGCAAAGCCCCATGTCGCGCTGGGGCTGTCGAAGTTCCCGATGCGCATCCAGCCCGCCGCCGGCGCGCCCATGCAGACCGGCCGGGTCAGCACTTACGGCCTGTCGAGCCAGAAGGCGCCCGTCTACCTCTGATCCCATCGGCGGCCCTGCGGTGGGCCGCCCCAGTCAAGAACACAAGAGTGACGCATGGCCCGCAAGTCCAAGCCCCCGACCGATGCGGTCGAAATCACCGAGATCGAGATGGCCCAGGCGGCGACCGTGGGAGAGCTCTGGCTTCTGGTCGGCGGTGCGCTTGTGACGGCCATCGGCATCGCCGTCCTCGTCATCTCCTTCATCGCCAGCCTGCTGTACCAGATCGATCTTCTCTTCTGGCTCTTCATCGGGCTGACGGCCTTGTTTGCCGGCATGTTCTGCCTGACGATCTTCCAGGAGAGGGCCCGGGAGTCCGTGCTGCTGAGCAGATCCTCCAAGAAGGCCAAGCGCAAGAAGTCGGGCACGCCCTTCATCAACGCCTGCTGAGGCGCGGTGCCGCCTCGAAATGCTTGCGCCTATCCTTGGTGGTCGCTATCAAGTTAGCGAAATATCAAGGATAGGCGCATGAAGGACCTCCTCGAAATCCAGCGCGAAGTCTGGCAGGACAACCGCTCCATGCTGCTCGAGGCGGTGTCGATCGCCACCGTCTTCCATGACTTCGGCAAGATCACCAACGGCTTCCAGTTCAAGCTGCGCGAAGCGGTGGCCGGCGTGTCGCTCAACCGGCGCCTGCGCATGGATGCTCTGCGCCACGAGGTCTACTCCTTCGTCTACTGGTCGCATCTGACCGACGGGATGGATGACGCCGAGGTGCTGGATCTTCTGGCCAACATCTCGAACCGGCAGCTCGAGAAGGCACATGATCGCGCCCAGCGCACCTGCCGCAAGCTGGTGACCCGCGAGACCGACCTGAACGAGATGAGCTGTTTCCATCCGGAGAACCGCAGCCACCTGCGCACCTTCGTGGGTCTCCTGATCCTGTCGCACCACCGCGCGCCGACCTATACCCGCCAGCAGCGCGGCACCCAGCCGCCGACCTACCACCTGAGCGTGGTCATGCATGATTGGGGCATCGAGCCCTACCAGGATCGCATCGTCGCCGACTCCGAAAGCGGGGCAAAGCCGGACGCAAAGGTGCCGAAGCTCCGCGCCTATTTCGATCGCTCGCACCCGAAGACCGACATGCTGGCGGATGATCGGACCATCCGAATGCTCCATCGCAGCGCCGAAGCCCTGAAGGGACTCGGGGTGCTCAGCCTGCTCGCGAAGCCCGCCCTCGTGGCGCTGGCGCGCAACGCCCTGATGATCGCCGACCACATGGGGTCCGAGGCGAAGAAGCCGTCCCCCAAGGGGCAGTGGCAGCTCGAGCCGATGGCGAACACTTTCATGAATCCAGGCGAGCGGCCGCGCTGGGCGGACAGCCTCGCGCTGCACACCCGCAGGGTCTATGACCACGTCGAGGAGGCGATCGACGCCCTGACGGTGCAGACGGCGAGCTATCCGGCGATCGAGGTCTCCGGCCTGCCCGAGAGCGTGGCCCGTCCGCCCGAAGGTGCGCCGGCGCCGTTCCTGTGGCAACGCACGGCGGCAGCCGCGACCGCCAAGCTGGTCAGCGAGCAGTCGGGTGGGTTCTTCAGTGCCATCATCTCCGACACCGGTCGTGGCAAGACGCGCGGCGGCATTACGGTGATGGCGGCGGCCGCGCTTCATGATTTTGACCCAGAGCGCCGTCGACTGCGCTGTGCCGTGGGCCTGCCGCTGAGGACGCTTGCCACGCAGTTCCAGAAGGAATTCGTCTCGCCTGATGGCTTGGGCTTCTCGCCGCAAGACGTGGCGCTGGTGATCGGCCAGAGCTACGGCGACGTGCGCCCCACCGATCCGGGTGAGGCTGCCGCGCTGGGCTATGATCGGGAGCTGGTGGATGAGACCGGATCCGAGGATCGCCCCTCGGCGCTGGGCGTCGCCGACGTGGCTGAGGCCTGGCATGAGGGGCAGGGCGCCGCACCAGAGGCCCCGCGCTCCGGCCAGCTGCCCGAGATCGTGCGGCGCAAGATGCTGCAGAAGGAGATGCGCGCCGAGAAGCTCGGCCTGTTCTTCGGCAAGCCTCTGGTGATCGCCACGCTGGACCACCTGATGCCAGTCACCCAGGCCGAGCGGTCCTTCCACCTCGATGCCGCCATCCGCGTCGTCTCGAGCGACGTGATCATCGACGAGATCGATCTGTTCTCCCAGAAGGACCTCAGTGCGATCGTGCGTCTGGCCTACCTGGTCGGTGCGTCTGGCCGGCGGTTCATGATCACCTCGGCCACAGCCCGCGAACACATGGTGGAGGAGCTCTTCCAGGCCTATCGGCAAGGCTACGCCGTCTATGCCGCCTTCAATGGCCTGCCGGCGCAGGTGAACGCGGTGATCGCCAGCCACACGCCCAATGGCACGCTCACCCGGGCCCGGGCTGACAGCATCTCCGACCTCTACGACGAATGCGTCCGATCCATCGAGTACGAGAACAACGAACTGCTCCACCTCGATGGTGGCCATGACCTGCGGATCGCCCGCACCAGCGCCCCGATCCCGGGCCTCGAGGAACCGGTGGAGATCGCGAAGGTGATCGAGGAGGAGGGCCGCCAGTTGCATGGCGACAACCACCTCGTCGTCGAAGACGAAGGGCGCTCCTATCGGGTGTCGATCGGGCTGGTGAAGATCACCCGCATCAACCAGCTGGTCAAAATCATGAAGGCGTGGCCGGAGGCCTCCGACGCCCTGCAGGCCAGCATCGCCCTTCACAGCAACCTGCTGGCCGGTGTGCGCAACCGGATCGAGTCCGCATTGGCAGACCTCCTGAACCGCAAGGACATGGATGCCCACCAGGGACGTCTTCAGGCGTTCCTGCGTCAGCACGGCCTGTTCGAGGGCGCCCAGCGCAAGGGCGTGCGCGACATCCGCGTCACCGTCTTCGCCAGCCCGGTGATCGAGACTGGCAACGACCTCGACTTCGACCATGGCATCTTCGATCCGTCGGGGGAGTCGATGATGCGCGGTCTGGTGCAGGGCTCCGGGCGGATCAACCGACACCGGCGCGAGCTGAAGTCGCGGCCCAACGTGGTGATCCTCTCGCGGCCGCTGGTGGCCACTACCGGAGATCACACGCTAAGTTACCCGGGCGTGCAGATGCCCATCAAGACGCGCTCCGAGCGCCATGAGCGCACCATCGCGCTGGGCGAGCACGTCGAGGTACCGCGCGATCTCGGCCCCATGCTCTCCTGCTGCCTGCTGGGCGACCTGGACTCGCCGGCCTTCAACCAGACCCTGGTGTTGCGCGGCGAGCCCGACAACATCTCGCTCCAGGCCGAGGAGGGGGTGCTGACCGAGCTGTTTCGCAAGTCGCCCTCGATCGAGGAGTACACGCGCATGCCCGCCGGGCCGGTCACCGTGAACCACGCCCGGCTGCGCCGTTTCCGCGACAGCGACGAGGAGGGGGTCGAGATATTCCGTGCGGCCGATGGCACCTTCTACGATGCCGAAGACCTCCGGCCGCAGACCTGGATCCTTGAGGACGACTCCCGCAATCGGCATCTCGGCATGCTCGAAGACCTCTACGAGCTGGAGACGCTCCTGCCGCGCGGCCCGGACCTTCTGGGACCGGTCGCGCGCCGCAACGGGCGCCTCAGCTTCCAGATCCGCGACAACAAGCACTACATCTTCAGCGAGGTCTATGGCCTCTATTCCGTGGGCCAGGGCAACGTGTAGATGAGGGGGACCAGTTCCAGCAGGATCACCCGAAGACCCCGGCGGCCACATAGGTCGTTCCCGCCTGCCGCCGGCTTAGAAGATCAGCTCTGACATGACATTCTGTCGGTAACAGCACAGCGCATCTCCGCCTTCGGGGCGGCTTAGAATTTGTCACAGATGGTCGTTTGGCCATGGGCAGACACATTCCGCCTTCAGGGCGGCCTAGCGATTATTCTTGCTTCGCAGCGGGGCTTCTTCTAACTACCCATGTGAGCGTGCATGAGACGCCCCGCTCTCCAAGATCAGATGCGTCCCGCGTAGCGCCCGCCGTGGCCAGTCCGTAAAGGGCAAGTAGCGGTAGACCAGGCAGCGGCTGGTCACCTCCGCCAGCAGGGCGGCTTAGTAGGAGCCCCTCTCGCCCACTATGGCTGGTGTGCGCCTCGATGCCTCCGCGTCTGCGGCTTAGAGAACTGCACTACTGCTGAGATCGCCTGGTACAGGTTCCGCCTGAAGGCGGCTTACAAGATTGCGCCACCACCGGGCCGTTCGGCAGCGGGCCGGTCTCCGCCTCAGGGCGGCCTAGTTCATGCGTAGCTGCCTTGAGCCAGATCATCGAGATAGTCGAGAACGGTCTGAGCCTGGCCGGATCGTACCAGCATCTCAGCTGTCTGCCCTGCGAAGCCGGGCAGGGTCACATCCCGGTACCAGGCGTAGGCCATCAGGGGAGAATGGTGCCAGGCGTCGATCCGCTCGAGGATGGAAACCATCTCGCGAAGGCGCTGCTGCCCTGCGGGGGTCCCCGGATTCAGGGATGGGTCATGAAGTCCGATACCAGCAGTCCTGGCGAGCTCCTCTTTCGAGGTTCGTAGCAACTCTGCAAGGGCGGGGAAGGATACCTGACCGTCGGTGGTGACCCTGTTCAATATCACAGCTCGCCTCGCTCCTTGATGGTTATCATGATGTCGGCGATTTGACGGCCGTGTCTAGTCCGCTATCGCATTCCTGGTGCCGCAGAGTTCGTGAGGTTGCGCAGATCGAAGAGTTCGACCTTCTCGGGGAAGATGCCGCCGCGCGGGGCCGAGAGGGTCTCCGGGCTGTCGATGTCGGCCCACCACAGACCCTTGATCCGAGCGTCATTGGACGCGAACTTCGCCCGCACCCAGTCGGGGAATGCGAAGTCGACATCCCAGGCGTAGTCTGAGCGCGTCAGGTCGTATTTCTGCATGCCTTTTTCGGTCAGGCGAGGGACGTTCTTCTCCACCTCGACCGTGAGGTGTCCGTCCTCGAGTTCTTCTTCGTCGTACTCGCGCTCCAGCGCCTCTCGATTGGCGAACATCATGTTCATGTCGCGCTCCAGTTCTTCGTCGTACCAACGAACGACATGGCAATCGACGAACTCGACCAGGCCCTTGCTGTCGGCCCAGAACAGGAAGGCGTTCCAGGTCTCCTTGTCCTCCCGGCACCGATGCACGTCGACGAACCAGGCATTCGGACAGGCCAGGGACCACTCATCTCCCGAGAGGCGGGCGATCCGCCGCCAGGCATCGGGATCTTCGCTGACCGAGAGCAGATGCCCCTCGTAGCTGTGGGGGTCGCTCTGCGTGGGATCCATGGTGCCAACGTGGTACAGGAGGGGCTTCTCAATGAGCGGTAGCATGATTTATCCTTAAACTGTGCTTGCAATCCATGAATAGACGATGGATAGAAAGCTTGCTGCAGATCTATACGAGACGTGGCTTAGAAGATGAACATGAAGAGCGGGACCGGCACCTGCACCCTTCAGCCGCGCTTGCGGCCTAGAGATTATCGGGGCCCATCCGAAGCTCGACCTGCCGCACAGCGGCTTAGAAGAAGCAATTCGTGCCGCTTGCTGGTGCGGAAACGCCAATGCCGCACAGCGGCTTAGAAGAAGCGGCGTAGCCGAGGAGAGACGAGATGACGCTGACTGCCCAACGCCCCAAGCCGTCGCCCGCCCGGCCCATCTGGACGCGCGCGAAAGAGCGGCTCGGACGGTATCGCTACTGGTCGCTGCAGCGGTCGGAGATCGGCCGCTGGCGTCGTGGGGAAGATCGGCTGCCTTGGGCCTTCATGAAGCGTGGCCGGGCCAGAGATGGGGCAGGGACCAACCTGACCATCGGCTTGGGAGCCTGGGCCCTGTTCGTGGGGCGCGGCCACACCCCAAGGGCAGCCGGAATGCCCAGCAACCGCTGATGACGGCGGCTCAGAAGTGCGGATCCAGATCGACAGCGAGCACTCGATGCGAACGCCGCCCATGCGGCTTAGAATGTTACTCATGAGTTCGGAAACACGAATCCAGACGTAGCCGCCCATGCGGCTTAGAATCATGTATTCCGCCCGAAGGGCGTCATGCAGGTCGTGTGTAGCCGCCCATGCGGCTTAGAAGATGGTGATCGGGCAAAGGCGTGTTCCGGAGCCGTCCAGCGCCGCGCAGCGGCTTAGAAGTTCAGCCGGCATCAGCGGGCGAATGCTGCCCAAGACGTATCCGCCCATGCGGCTTAGAAGGTATCCACGCGATGCCCGGTATTGAGGACCAGGTGCTCCGCCGCCCATGCGGCATACCGTCGGCCTACAAGCCGCGACCCTTCGTTTCGAGGGGGGTTCCCAGAAGCCAATGAAATAAGGACTTTTAGCGTGTCTCCAAAAACGAAGGGTTCGGTGCCATTCCGGTCTCAAGACATTGCCGGGCAAGGAGAAGTGGCCAATATGGAAGGGTGCGTAGCCGCCCATGCGGCTTAGAAGCCGAACGCCGACCCAAGCCGCCGGGATCGGAAGTGCGTAGCCGCCCATGCGGCTTAGAAGATGGTGAGGTTGGCAGCGTGGTAGGCGGTGAGGTGCGTAGCCGCCCATGCGGCTTAGAAGACGAATCTCTATCTGAGCGCGATCACGGCAGCGTTCGTAGCCGCCCATGCGGCTTAGAAGCTCGGTCCGCGACCTTCGCGTCGTTCAAGGTGGTGCGTAGCCGCCCATGCGGCTTAGAAGCCGCTGCTCTGATGAACCGTGGAGGAGCCCCCGTGCGTAGCCGCCCATGCGGCTTAGAAGATGGTCGGCGCCTCTCGCGTCGATCCTTGGGACACTGTGTGTAGCCGCTCATGCGGCTTAGAAGTCGCTGCTCGAGATGAACGATCAGAGGGAGCTGTGTGTAGCCGCCCATGCGGCCTAGGGAATGCGGTATGGAGAAGCCGAAGTCGGTGCAGGCCGGGCGCTACTCCAGCTAGGGGGTTGCCATGGATCTGCCCCTGGCAGGCGGCTGTCGCTCGTGGGAGCGCCGGTCAACCTTGCACCGGAAGGTAGCGTGTCTGCTCTCCACGCCTCTGCACCGGGATCGACCATACCGCGTTGCGATTGCTGCTAGATTAACAGGCGTCCCCTATGGCCGGCGCTTCTCCGGGAACAGGATGCGTCGCGCCGATGCCGCCATGCTGGGATCGGTCTTCTCCATCTTCGCGACCTCTTTCGCCAGTTCCTTCCGTCGAGCCATGTAGCGATCGCGCACGGTCGTGTTCATGGTCCTCGGGGTGTCTTGATCGTCGGCCATCGAAATCTCCGCTTCCGGTTTTCATGAAATAGGCTTCGCCCGGATCGGGCAGGTTAACGGGCTAGTGGTCCGGGGAAATCACCCGTCGCAGCACCGGTTTCTCCAGAGACCCGCGCCAGTGCGCACTCCGCCAGACGATCTTTTGATTGCGCGCCAGGAACAGGTGGCGACGTACCGGGTGCCTGGCACGCTGACCGCCGCTGCCGGCACCGGCAGATTCAGCATCGGCTTCGCCGCCCTCGTAGATGCGCTGCAGGCCGCGATCGGCGAGATTGAGAGTCACCACCGACAGGCTGGTCACGGCCGTCTCTCCGGCATAGATCCGGCTGCCGCTGCTGTCCGACTTGCGCTTGCCGGCGACCCGCTGGCGGACCTCCTTGCGAATGTCATTGGTGTCGACCTCGAGCAGCGCCAGCAGGGCGAGCACATGCAGACCTTCCTCGAGGGGGTCGAACATCGCGCCAGGGTAAGGTTCCCGCACGGCGCGGCCGATCTCGCCCAGGTCCAGATCGGTGTCGGGCTCGGCGCGGGTGATGTCCCGCAGTCGCATCATGCGCCAGTAGCGATCCCACACGCGGTTCGCCTCTCGCTTGCCCTCGGTCTCGGCCACGGCGGCCCGGGCCCGGTCGAGCAGGGGGTCGAAGCCGGCCTTTACGCGCTCGGCGGTGAAGTCGAATTCTTGGCGGGAGATGCCAACATGCCGAGAGAGATCCATGAGGCCGATCTCGGGGGAGACTGCCAGCCTCAGGGCTGTCGCCATCTGCCCCTTCAGAGAGGCCGGGTGCTTCCGGGCGGCCTCAAGGCGCCGGGACAGGGCAGGGTGCTCGTTCACCACCGTCCTGTCATGCTGCCAGACCGGCTGCATGCGGGCGCGACCATTGCCGAGAATGTCGACGAGGACGCCGAACCGCCGCGCTGGGCGGCGCCCGCCTTGGAGGTGCCCGAAGAAGCCGCGCAGGTTCACCATCGCCGCATCGCGCTGGGCGACATCGCATTCGAAGAAGATCTTGCGCGGCGTCGCCAAGACGGCGGCCGCCAGGCGCTCGACCCGTTCAGGCGTATCCACCCGCAGATCGGCGGCCGCGTTCAGTGCCGAGGCATCGAAGGCATAGAGCTCACGATCCTGCAGTCGTCCGGCCAGCATCTGCATGCCCTTCAGGTAGCTGCGCTCCTCCTCAGAGACGGTCGGCGCGCGGCCGGGCAATCTCATGAGGCCCAAGCTGTAGATCTGGTCGGCGATGTAGTCAGGCATGGCGGGCTCCGGTCATGGTCACACCATGCCCGGCTATGCTCCCGAGGAAAAGACTTCATCGATCTGCAGATTTGTTCTTGAACCCGGCCGGCGCGCTGCCTATCCTGTTGGTGACGAACAACGCTGCAGCCAGGTGGAGTAAAGGGCGTAATATCCCATTTGCTGAGGGTTCAAATCCCTACTGCGGCACCAATTGGAAGATCGACATGCTGATGTCTATTATACGCCGGTCCTGATCTGAAGCCTCCCTGAGACGGTCGCCCTTCGCCGCGACTTCTCAACTCACGTCTCAGGGAGAGACCAGTGCACGAATACTTCCACTTCCCCCTTCGCTCCTTCGCGCGTGCCCAGCGCAAGGCTTCGGCCGATCTGGTGCGCCTCTGCCGCCGGCGCCTCAAGCACCGGATGCGCAACCCGCAGACCGATAAGTTCGGTTACGACTCCTGCCGCTCGCGGCTCATCGACAGCCTGGAATCGGCGCGCAGTTATGCCCGCGCGGCCCAGATGATCTCCGCCATGAAGCGTGGTCATCCGCGCGACAAGGCGCTGATGCGCGTGGAGACCTACCGCTACCGCAAGACCCGGCTCCGGGACTTCGAGGTTCGCATGACGTGCCCCGTCCGCGCGCGGCATGCCTTCAGCTACTACAATGCCCGCTACCTCGAGCAGCAGCGTGCGATCCGCTGCGCCAAGGGCATGATCACCTCGAACGACGTGCTGAACCGCCAGTACGGTCGCGATCTTCAGTGGTTCTTCGATGGCGATCGCTACCCGGATGGGATCGACGAGACGGCCGCCCGCTACGAGCGCAGGGGCTGCGACTGCCGTAACTATTCGGCGGACAAGGTGCTCGCTCCGAACTCCTCCACGCGCATCGTCCATCCCAAGGCCGCCATCTGCAGGGGCGAAGCTGTCGAGCGCAGTGCTCGGGAGGTGGCTTGACCATGGCCTGGAAGCCAAGCTCTGGCGTCGCGGGCGAGGTGCTCGAGGGCGAAAGGTTCTATGCCTCTGTGCACGACGGTGATCGTGCAGCCGACGAGTACCTCTCTACGGATCACTCGAAGGTCGTCTGGTTCATTCGTCGGAATGCCGATCACGCCGAAGTCGCACGCGGCGAGCTCGGCGGCTGGGGGTACTCGTCCCTCGAACTGCATAAGCACCTCCGCCCCGCCGCCCGTCGCCTCGCACGCTCTGCCCTCAAGGTCTTCGAGGACATCGAAGACAGCCGGGCCGACGACCAAGACATCAACTGACCACATCATTCAGACAGGACAGAAATCATGAACTATACCAACATCGACCCCGTCTCTCACTTCCTCTCCTATGCCTTGAAGAGCTCGCACGAGGCCTGCAGGGATCTCGCGCGCCGCGAGCAGCGTGCCAAGGCGCAGTGCCGGGAGGAAGGCCAGGAGTATTGCCGACCGATGATGCTGGATCGGGCCATGGGTAGAGCTGCGACCTATGCCAGAGCCCTCGGCCTGCTCAATGCATTCATCAAGAAGCGGTCCTTTCATTCGGTCGAGCGCTACCGCTACTCGCAGGCCAGTTGCCGAACCCTCTATGCGAACTGCGCGAAGGCGGGGCGCCCCAGTCTGGCACCCGCGATCTATGGGCGGATCTATGATCTCAGCAGGAGCCAGGAGCATGCCATCAAGCTTGCTGACTCCCTCTACCGTCACCTGGGATGGAACTTCGGGGATTTCATGAAGTGGGTCGAAGACGCGCCCGTCGATGATGTCGCCGAACGCCTCTTGCAGAAGTCCCTGCGCCGCCAGTCTGCGAAGGCCGCGTCCTGAGCACCGCGCCCCTGCCAGATCACCCTGAATTGAAAGGAAACACGATGTCTATGACCCTGAAACTCGACGCTTCTGCCCTGCGCGCCCTCATCGAGGATGATGCCGACTTCAAGCTCGAGCTGCAGCGCGCCGTCACTGCCGAGGTGGTGAGGAACACTCTTCTGAAGGATGCGGCTCCGATCGCTGACCGCCTGGTGCCGGAGGCAATGTCCCTGGCTATCGAAGACAGCCTGATGGCCGAGGAGTTCACCAAGCAGCTGCGCGAGAAGATCTCGAAGTTCACGTACTTCGAGGATCGCCAGCAGTTCTTCCCGAGAAATTCTGCAGCCGTTCTGACGTCCGATGCCAAAGCAAGGGTGAAGGCCGCAGTCGAGAAGGTTGGCCAGGAGTATCTCGCGCAGCAGGCCGAAGAGCTGAAGGGCTACATCAAGGAGAAGTTCGAGGCGCGCGAGGCCCAGATCGGGGCCGAGCTTGACCGGCAGCTCCGGCGCCACATGGACAACTACTTCGAACGAGAGGTTGCGGAGGAGGTTACGCGCCGGCTTCAGGCTGCCGCCGGGGCCTAAGTCTGCCGACCCTTGCCGGCATCAAGCGCGCCTTCCGGCCTCGAGCGGAGGGCGCGCTACAGTCTGCCATGCGAGGGTTGAAGCCACGATCGACTGGGATGTAGGTTGTCACCAACGACCGCACGCGCGGATTTCATGAAAACGGAGGTGTCGCATGGCACGAGTATGGGCGATGTCGACCTACATGGATCGAATGAACGCGGCGATCGACGCTGAGAACTGGGACGAGGTCGAACGGGTTCGTGTCGCTACCAAGACCCGCCTTTTGGAGATGCTCCGCTCGGGCAACCCTCAGGAAGACATCGACAGCGTTCGCGCATTTCTGGCTGACTGTGCGGACCGCGTGCGGCTGAGCCAGCGCGCCCTGATGCCCACCGGGCCAGCTGCCGTGGCGGCGAGGATCCTGGTGGATGCCGAAACTGCAGGCATCGCCATCGGGCTTGCCGCATATGATCCGTCCGAGACGGTCACGACACAGATCGTGTGACTCAGGCGGACAGCTTGCCAACGGCACGAGATGCTCGTCAGGGTTGCCATGTAGAACGAGACCGCTCTAGACTTCTTGTTACCAATTCTGGAGCGTTTTCATGAATCCCATGTCCTATCTCATCGCCGCCTTCGCCTTAGGCGCGCTCGTTCATCTGGCGCTGCGCTTCTGGGGCGGCAATCTGCGGCGCGGAGCGGGAGACCGCGACCCGCTCGGTGTGTCCGCCTTTCTCGGGTTTCTCTTAGGCGCCGGATATCTTGCCGCCTACAGCATGAAGCTCGGCGTCAGCCACATCTACTACCGCTGGGAGCATGCCACTCTCGTCGACGTGTCCGACTACCTGGAGTGGGGCTCGCTCTGGATGGACGAATATGTCCGCTACATGCACGAGGTCTTTTGGAAGGTGAGCCGCGCCTTCGAATGGCAAACCTTCGGCTCCGGCATCGTAGAGGTCGCGGTCCTCGCGTTTCTGGCTCTCACGGTGGTCTCTGCTCTGTGGCACCGGTCGCGCGGCAAGCAGTCGCCGGGGGCGCTGCAGGACTTCACCGTCGGCTTCTTAGGCAGCATCGGCCTGGCGCCGTTCGCGGCCGTGGCCTTCGGGGTGGGCTGGGTCTTTGTGATCCTCGGATGCCTCCTGTTCCTCGGCATCGTGAAGCGGTTCTTTGGACGTCGCCCGATCGGGAGCTGAATCTCCCAGACCGCCGGGCGGGGGCGTCGATCCAGACCGGGTCGGCGCCCTGTCGTTTCATTCATCGGAAGTCTCATCTAGAGGTCTAGATGCATCGAGGAGAGCCGTCATGACCACCGCCATCGACCAGAAGACCGAGAAGCTGAAGGCCTATGCCGAGCAGTGCTGGCCTGCCTATCGCAGCAGCCTGAACGACCACGCCGGCACGAAG
>Ga0098074_1001136_pt1 | contig 14539 bp, 18 predicted proteins | sample 32_taG_FD_75064 | JGI IMG/M metagenome (GOLD analysis project Ga0098074, IMG submission 75064) | Marine viral communities from the Gulf of Mexico - 32_GoM_OMZ_CsCl metaG | ecosystem: Environmental > Aquatic > Marine > Oceanic | place: Atlantic Ocean: Gulf of Mexico | collected 2015-07-12
CCAATACCGACGTTGCCGCTGGAGTCGATGCGCATGGCTTCAGCGTTATTCGTAGTAAACGAAAGACCTTCTCCAGAAGCAACGCCAATGTCTGTAATAGCACCGCTACCGCCAACTTGAGGTGTTACTATAAGGCCGTAACCTGCGGTGTTCTTAAATCGCGCAACTTGATCTCCTGCAGAGCCTTTACGAACGTCAAGAGCGGATGATGCTGAAGTAGTGCCGATAGCTACGTTGCCGCTAGAGTCGATACGCATGGCCTCTGAAGGTGTAGCGCCTGTCTCAAATCTAAAGTCAGCACGAGACTTAATCTTTGATGTACCTGTTAGGTCTTTTAACTCTAAAGTAACTTCAGCGTCTGTTGATTCAAACCTAGCCGCTTCGTTAGTAGCACCTGCGTTTACGTGTAAGGCTAAAGCTGGACTGCTAGTACCAATACCCAAAGACTCCGCAGACGCATCCCAGAACAACTTCGCAGTTGTGCCAGTGTCTTCGTAGAAGCTGATGTCGCCTATTGAGTCAATTTTTAATCTGTCTCGAACAGCAACGCCTGCGCCTGCTGTAGAGATTACATAGTTCATGCCGCCAGAAACATCGGCATACTCTGTTCTTACCTTGGCGCTAACTTGAGCGCCGTCAGTAGCATAGTATTCAGATTTATGATGAACCTGATCGACAGCAACAGAGCCGTCTGTGTCAGTAAATTTAAAATCTAAATTAGATGAGTCTGTTCGACCAGAAATTTCAAGTGCAGGGTCGCTTGCCGTATTGCTTACAGTCAAGCCATCAGCAGTCACAGTGCCCGTTACGTCTAAGGCCGTGGTAGGTGCCGAGTTGCCGATACCTAGTCGTTCTGTGCTGGCATCCCAGAAGAACTTCGGAGTCGTGCCAGTGTCTTCGTAGAAGCTGATGTCTCCATTTGAGGCAAAGTTAGCTCTGTTTTTAGTGTCGGTCTGGATTATTAGTTCGCCACCCCAAGTAGCATTACGCCCAACATTTAGAGTGCTTGTTCCTGTTGTGTTAACGTGAGTCCATGAAGCCTCTAGCTCTGAGCCATCAAAAATTTTAAAACCGTTGGTGTAGTCTGTGTTGACACCATCAGCCGTCACAGTACCAGTTACGTCAATGCCTGTGGAGCTGGTGGCTAGTTTGGCTGAGCCGTCGTAGTACAGAGTAGCCGCACCATTTTCAGCAAAACGCGCCATGTTTTCGCTATTAGCGGCGTTGTTAATAATTAGCTGATTTGATGCAATGTATAGGTTGCCTGTGCCAGTTGTGTCATTAATGTAACTATTTGACCCGTCGTGATAAATACGCAAATCTGGGCCAGCGCCGAAGATAGCCTTGTCGTTGTCGCCGAATGACACGTCTGCTGTAGTCGTAAGGCCTGCAAAGGTAGGTGAGTCAGTAGTAGCAACACCTTGATCCAAAGCCTTAACGCTTGCTTCGCTAGTCAATTCGCTGTCCATCAAGGCACCAGCGGCTGTGACGTTAGTTGTATCGGTTACGTCAGCGTTAGTCTCTACTGTATCCAGCTTAGTACCGTCAGTCGCGATGTCGCGCCCGTCAACAGTACCGCCTACAGTGATGTTGTTTGTTACGTTTAATTCTGTGGGGTTTACGCCTACTTCGATTACAGCGCCTAGTGTATCTTCAGTGTACAGTCGCTTGTTAGTTAAATCGAGGGCGGGTTCACCCTGCACTAAGTCAGAGGCGAGGGGAGCGCCTGAGCCATTCTTGAGCTTTATCGTTGCCATGTTTATAACCTATGCGGGTGAGAGGAATAAGGGAAAGGGGACCCGAAGGCCCCCTGTAGGTTCGCTAATTAGATAGCGCAGTGGAGAGCTACACCAGCCTCTGGGCGGTAAGTCTCAACACCGTAGAGAGTGTCAGCAGTCATCAAGTCTGCGAGGAACTCTTGCTTGTACTGAGTCTGTACACGGACACCAACTTGCTCAGCGAAGACGATAGCGTCTTTGTGCATAAGCAGAGCGGCTTTCTCGTCAGTGTTCTCTGTAGGCAGGTTAGTTGAAACGTAGATGTCAACACCGTACAAAGAGCCAACTTTGCCGTTCTCAACAGGACGACCAGTTACGAAGTCTGAAGAGATGTAGTTGCTGATTCCGAGCATGCTGTTCTTAACCGCAGGTGGGATAACGAATACACGCTGAGACATAGGAACGTCGTTGTCGTCCAAGACTTGGATCGCGTCACGGAAAGAAGCGTCGTTGAAAGCAACAGCAGTGCCAGCAGAAGCCGCAGTGCCAGAAGCGCCACACTCAAGCTGTGAAGTGAAGTTAGCCGCTTCAGCGATCAGAGCGTCGTCAACCTTGTTAGCAAGCGCGTAGCCAGCATCTTCAGTGTAGAAAGAACGGAGGCTGTTAAGAGCTTGAACGTCAGTGATGTCTTCGATCAGACGGCTGTACTCGAAGTGCTGGTCGATAGTAACAACCAACTCGTTAGTAGAGCCAGCGATCAAAGAAACCTGAGTCTCAGCCGCTTTTGCAGAAGCAGTGCCACGATCAGGCTTAGGGATGTGAACAGTGTCACCCTTCTTGCCAGACATAGACATTGCGCGAACGAGAGGCTTAACAACAAGTGACTTCTCGTATGAAGCGATGATTTCATCAGACCAGATCTCTGGGATGAAAGTCGCCGCAGTAGTGTTAGTTACGTGGTTAGTACCAAGTGCCATTTTACTATTTCCTTATAGTGGATGAAGTGGGGCATTAACGCCCCGAGGTTATTTAACTCGACCTTCTTGGTAGGCTTGCATGATCTCGCCTTGCATAGCTTCGTACCGCTTGGGGTCTCGTTGCATTAGGTCAATGATGTCTCGACGACGAAAGACCTTCTTTACTGCCTTCCCCTCTGGGTTGGCGCGAGCGCTTCCAGTTGATGCCCTCTTAATCTCCTGCTTCTTCGCCACACGCTCTACTCGCTCGGTTTGCTTAACTACCTTTGCTCGATCTTTCCAAAGCGCAAATAGCTCGTTAGCCTGCTCATAGTCGTACTGTTGATCCGCCTTTTTGAACATCTCAGTTCGGATCTTGCTGGCGTTGATCCAGTCGTGGAAAGAGCTATCCTTTAAGATAGAATCCATATCTGGATGCGCGTTCTTCAGTGCGGCGGCGGCTTGCTGTTTAGACATCTCAGCGGCGGCTACCTGAGCACTTTGAAGCGTAGGGTCTTGTGCGATTAACTTACGCACTGCCTCTGCGGGGTTAGTAAAGAACTCTGTGTCATCGAATTCAGGTTCCGGTGCAGTTGCGGCTTGTTGCTGTGAAGCTAGGTTCTGCTGTACCAAATTGTCTACAGCCTTTCTGAGTTCGCCAACCTCGGAAGATTGCTTACCCATTAGTTGCTCTAGGTTCTGGTGCATACGCGCTAACTCTGCCGCGCTTTTACCTTTGTACTTCTCTGGAAGGTCTTCTTGCTCTTCTGGCTCTTCTACAGGGGCTTCCTCTACAGGCTCAGCAGGTGCTGGTTCTGGAGCAGGTGCCTCTTCATTCAAGTCAGCGAAGTCAGTCTGGTTGTCTTCCGCTTCAGTTACATCGGTGTCTACAATTCTAGCCATATCATTGATCTCCTCGGTCCATATAGGGTTATCGAAGTAAAGGTTAAATGGGGCGACCGGCTTAGTAGTCGTTGTCCCCACACTTAGCGGCCTTCTCATGACGCTTAGCCCACTTCATGGCTTCGCCGGGGAAATCCCCAGAGGTGCCTTCGAGCTTGCATCTGATCGGGCTTATAATGCGCTTGGCAGGTTCGTCGCATGTACCGCACCGGTAGTCCGCGTCGAGCTTGCCAAACACTTCAGTTAAATGCCCCGAAGGGCACCTCACGTCAAACAGTTGTCTCATCGTCATCCTCGTCTGCTTGCTCTTCAGCGGCTCTCATCATGTTCTCGTAACCAGCGATGCTGTGGAGTACATTGAGTTGGCCCTTAGCAATCCAGAAGCCCTTCTCATCGTCGATGTTTTCGACTCGGATAGACTGGATGTTGTTGGCGATGTCGTTAATGAAATTTGCCCACCCTTCGGTGTTGAATAGTTCGCGGGCGGCGTCAAAAATCTTCTCTTGCTCGTTCATTACTTAGATCCTCGTGTAGTAGTTTTCTTGGCTGGCGCTTCCTCTAGAGACTTAACTTTGTCTTCTAGGGTTTCGATACGGCCAGTAAGTTTAGCTAGGATCTCATTAAGCTGAGTAAGCACTTGATCTAGTTGCTTAACTGATACGTGGTTCATTGCGTTCTCCCATAGGGCGCTGTGTAAAAGGAAAGAGGCCCTTGACGAGCCTCAGTGCCTATTATACGATGAAGGGTTGGGTTTCGTCAAGCTACTTAGAGCTTTTAGATCCCTTACACTTCCAGCGCTTACGGGACAGACGTAGGGGGCTGTTAGGGTCCTTAGCGGCTTTAGGATGGCTCTTCATCTGCCCAGCAGACCGAGCGCAGTAGCTATCGCCTTTCTTGGTGTTAGGCTTAACCTTAGCGCCCTTCTGACCGTAGCTGACCTTCTTGCCGCTGGCGGTAACTTTTACCTTGGCCTTACCCTTAGCGGGACCTGCTTTGCGGGGCATTACTTGTATCCTCCCGCTCCGCAGTTACACTTCTTGCCTTTGCATCCACATCCTTTCTTTCCGCATGCCATAATTATTCTCCTTGAGTTAGTGTTGAATCTACGGAGCATCGCTTACGATGTCCGAGGCTGTCATGTTATACATAACAAAGTCTGCATTTCCTACGTTATCTACAATTGTAGGGTATGTATCGCCGTCGCCCATGCGCCACCAATGACTGGGAGAGTCTGTCAATAGATCAAGGTCGTGGGTAGTTCCTGAGTTGTAGAGGTCTGCAATGTTGGCGGACTGGTCTGAGTTCCATATAGCCACTTCATCCACTCGGCAGTTGTCTTGTAGGTACTGAGAAGACGCATATCTGCCTATACGGAGGTTGTCAGCATCGATGGCGCTAGACCATCCGTAGTTGCTGTGTGACCAACTTCCGCTGGAGCTTACGTCTACCCCGTCAATAAAGATACTAAACCTGCTGTAATAGGCATTCACTTCTGCACTGCCAGCGCCGGTTGTGCCTCCATCATAAGCCACTACAATGTGGTGCCAAGTGTTGTCCGTAAGTGTATTGCTTGGAGAGTGGAAATTTAAATAGTTATTACCGGAGCCATACCTGAAGCGTAGTCGGTTGTTTCCGCCTTGGTAGCGCAAATACAGATGACCGCCGTTGGTTGTGTCGTTATCCCCAAAGTAAAAAATAGTTTGACCGTTACTGGTGCTGGTACTGCCTTTAAGCCAAACATGTATTGTCCAAGAATCTCCTGAACCGCTCCCGTTGCCTGTCCTCCCCAAAGTAGGTCCGAGAAGAGCGGCGTTAGCGCCTAACCAGTCTTGGTTTTGAAAGTTTACGCTTTTGGTGTTTGAAAACGCAGGAGCCGCCACAACTAGCGAGATGGTTTCTGTGTCCTCGCCAAAGTAGTTGATAGCCTTTGCAGTTATGTTATAAGTGCCTGAAGCAAGGGTAGAGCCGCCTATCAGCTTTCTGATATTTCCATCAACCGTTGTCACGCCGCTGGGTAAGTTAGACCATTCGTAGCCTACGCCGTTCGTGGCAACAAGCTCGTAGTTTAGCGTGTCGCCTGCTGTTAAGTTAACAGTGGTTGCGGAGGTGATAACAGGAGCGTCTCCGCTGGCCCCACCTGAGTGCGAGAAAAGCGAATTAAGCTCGTTAACCGCCGTGGCAAGCGTCTGCGTTACAGAAGTCCCGTCGATGCTGGCATTGGCTAGGCGTAGACCAGAATAGATAATGACATCAACACTGTGTTTTATTATGTCGATATGGCCTTCGTCGTTAGCTACCGCCCTTATGGAGTTAACCGCGTATGCGTCCCCGTTGTCCAACAAAACAGTCGTTTCAGTCTGATCTGTTGTGAAATCAATAGAGTCAGTAGCGGACAATAGGAAGCGGCCCGTGTTGTTTGCGACGTTGGCGTTTTCATTGATGTAGTCAACAGCCGCCTGTGCATTAGCGAATGCGGTTCCGTCCTTATCTGCAAAGTCCGTATACAAAACAGCGTAGAACTCGTAAGCGGTGGTGCCGTCTGTCTGTGTCCGAATATCGTTAATAATGTCTATTCGGTTGCCATCCTCAGAGTTAATTTCGGCGCTCAAACAGGCGTTAAAGTAAGCAGGATTTGTAGAACCGACAAAGTTGATGCAGTTAGCCGCTTCGTTTCGAGTGATTCTAATAGCCATTATCGTACCACCGTGTAAAGAGTTGTCAGAGGCTGGATGAGTATTGGGTTGTCTGCGCGGATGGCAGGAAGGGCACGAGCGTTGATGTCTTCGGGCGATGCGACGTAGGCGGAAATCTCGACTCGATTTAGGTATGCCTGTCCCTGAGTACCCGTACCGTAAAAGATAGGCTGTGCAGTTAGGGGGAACGTAAAAGTCACAGCGTCGTTTTCGTCGCGGGTAGCAAAGATAAGACCTACCTCTAGGGTAGTGTTAGCCACCTGAGGTACGACGTTGAAGCTGAAACGTACTAGTACTCGATCACCCTGCTTGCAGTCACTGAAGTCGTAAGATCCGTTAGCCGCTGTGTACTGGAGGTCGCCAGTAGTCACTGCGGATGCAAGAGCAGTGTCGTCGAAAAGAAACATGTTGTCGAAACCGCTAGGCATGTTAAGACCACCCATAAGCCCCTTAGACTGGTCGAAACCGCTCCGTGTCTCGCCCCAGTATTCGACATCGTTGGCAATCTGCTGTGCAGAGCTAAAGCCGAAGCGCTTCCAAACACCTGCGTCAGCCTGTGCTTGTGTATATTGTACGTTAGAGCCTAAGTCGTTAGCGCCGGACTGTCCTGTAGTCCGCTCAGCGAAACCGCCTGTGAACTCGTAGCCGCTATCTGAGGGAGCCGGACGCGCCGCTTGTTGCATATTAATTATTGTAGGGCCCTCAGAGGCCGTAGAAAGCCCTACAGGGGATTCTATGACATCCTCGGTACCATCGGTATACTTTACGATTAAATCGCCGTCAGCGGCCTGTGAGACGCTCTCAACGCCACGTCCATCCTCACCGTCGAGTCCAGCAGGTCCCTGAGGTCCTTCTAGGCCGTCTGAGCCTCTTTCACCGGCAGGGCCTCGTAAGCCTTGTATCCCATCAGCGCCTTTTTCGCCTTGGGGTCCGACAGGGCCTTGCGGCCCTTCGAGTTTCTCTGTACGCTCAACCTTATCCTTAAGGTCTTTGATGAGCGCCAGTAGCGTTAGGTTATCCATTACTGACCGCTCAGTTGACGCATAAGTTCTGCTTCAGCTTGTTGCTTGGCCTGTGCGTTAGGGTCTGGCTCCACGCTCTTTTCCTTAACAGCGATGTCGCGTTCTTTGAGGAGTAGCTCAGCGGCCTTAACCTTCTTGTCAAAGTCCCTGTCCATAGCACCGTCATTGTTCTGATCGCTGTACTTGAGCGTAAGCTCTGTAGGAGCAAGCTGTGCCTCTGTGTTGTACTTTTGAGCGCGTGAGTTAGACTCAGCGGCTTGTGCGTTAAGAAGCTGGACCTGACCTTGAGTGATCGCCATCTCTTGTTGCATCTTCTGCTGTGCCATCTGTTGCTGTTGTGGGTTAGGCTGATTACCTGCTTCGATAGCCGCTACGATTTCGTCGCGGTTGCCTACGTTGAGGTGATCAATAATAGAAGTTACTACAGCGCCGTGTGCAGGAGAGTCCGCAGGGATAACCTGTAGGATCTGCGAAAGCTGTGCGACTTCGTACTCACGAGCCATAGCACCTAGAGAACTAAACGGTACGAAAGTGTAATCCTTAACTGGGTAGTTATCAGGGTCGAACTGCATGTAGCGGTAAGCGGCCTTGCGAACTAGCGGGATAAGGAAGTTTTCTTGGAAGTTAAGCAGGGTACGCTTTTGTCGCTTAACGAGCGCGCCTTGTGACATAGACATGCCAGCGGCGGTTACGTCATTCTGTACCATGCCCTGTGACATCTCACCGGAGCCAGTCGCCTGCGACACCATCTGCTGAAGCTGTTGGCCTTGAGCGAAGCTAACCTGATTGAGTTGACCGAAGTTGAACGGCATGATGCTTTCTTGTGGAGCGCCGTTGGTAAGGAGGACACGCCCCGGGCGAATCTCCATCTTGTGACCGCGTGGGATGCGTGTAGCGTCCATAGCGATCATTGGGTGAGTAGTCAGCGCTAGAGCGTCGATACGAGCGCGTAGCTCTGTGTCTAGTGCCTTCTGGCTCATGTAACCTTTCTCACATACTCCACGGCCCCAGAAGGTGCTAGGGACAATATCCCAAGAGAATGCGATTATGGGGCGGTCTTGGCACATGTAAGGTGAAGGGATTGCCTTCAGTACAGTGCTTTCGTTGGCGATGACCACGACTGCTTCAACGTACTCGCTGTCGCCGTCGATTTCTTCTTCGTCAACGCCCTCAGCAAGTAAGTAACCGCGAGGGACAAGACCATAGTATTTGAGCAACCGGACGCGATCAGTAGGGTGACTGCTTAGCTCGGGGTCGTTCTCAATTTCGGTATCAGCGGCGGCATCACCAACGTATACGTCGTCACGGTAGACGCCCTGCTCCTGTAACTGCTCTACAGTGTGGCGGCTTACGAACTCGTCGATAGCTACGCCAAGAGCCTCATCGACACATGAAGCGTTAGGGTCGATAAGGAAGTTACGGGGCTGAATAGGGTTAATCTTAACAAGCGGGCGGTAAGTCTCTTCTACGCCTACTTGGCTCATAGCGCCGTCCATCAGAGGACGTGTCGCTGGGGTTAAAACCTTCTTTTCTTCGATGACGATCTCGCCAATGCCTGTACCGTATACGGCAGAGTTAACCAAGCACTCAGATACAGCAGAGCGGATGCGGGCCATCTCGAAGTCTTCATGGAGCTTGTTGCGGAGGTACTCGATGTCCGATGAGTCCTGATCACCGTAGTTGTCTTGAATGTCAAAGATCTTGCCACGGCCAAAGGTAGCTTCTTCTACTTCTGCGACGTTAGACTCTACGGCCTGCGCCAAAGCAGGAGCGATGAGCTTAGAGCGCTCTGACTCGCGTACACGGTCTTCTGAAGCCCACTTGTTACGGTAGAGGCGCATGTATTCGTCATGCTTCTCCGAGTAGTTAGACTCGTAGTGCCGTCTCCAGTCTTCGCACTTAGCGATCACCCATTCGCCTAGTTCGCCCTCGTAGGACGTACCATCGAACTCCCCATTGAAAATATCTTCACTCATTTAGTACCCCGCGAAAGCGTCTGTAGGTTCCCAGTCGTCTTGCATTTCGTTACCGGACAGATAGGGAACAATCGCCATCTGGTCAACGTATGATACAGCATCTAATAAATCGTCATGTACTAGCTGTGACGGGAACGCAGAGGCCTCATCAATAAAAGCCGCATTCCAGTCAGCTCGTCTAATACGTATTTTACCATGTTCGAACCGTCCTTGTAAAGCCCAGAGTATGCGGTCCTGCTTCTTCTGGTTTCCGTGGCTCAGAAGCTCAATGCGAAAAGAACGGTGAGTCCGTCGCATAATGTCGGATAGGGGACCCATAACGGCCTGCTGTGCAATACCTTTCTCGATACCCACACTGACCGGTCTATACTCTGCCACAGCCTTAAAGATAGTCTCTGCGGTCTCATCTAGCGTCCACCTCCCGTATTGTATGTCTTCTACAAACCATGTACCTTCGTCGGTGACAAACACTACAGCTACAGCGGAGTTATCCCGCCGCTTAGTCTTTGCACCTCTGTCATTCTCAAAGCCAGCCAAGTCACAAGCTATGTAGTAATCCCCTGCTACTTGAGGCTTGTCTTCGTAGTAGATAAACTCCTCAGGGTCGAAGTATTCGCTACCCTGTGCGTCAAAGCTCGCCATGTACTCCTGTACGAACGCCCAGCGAGGTAGTGTGCTTTCGGCGTGTTTTACCTCCTCAGGGTCAAGAAAGGGGTTATCTAGCGATGTAAACGTCCAAGCATTCCAACCGTTCCATGCACCGCTATGTGCACCCATATACACGTCATAGAAGTGGTTACGCCCCTCCGGTGTGGAGATAAATATAGCGCTTCCCTTCTTATCTGACAGCGCAGGACGCAAAATAGTGTCCCAAACGCCCGATTTCATGAACGCATATTCGTCCAAAACGCAGTGTTTTAGGGACACACCACGCATCGTATCTGGCCTGTCTGCACCCTTTAAATAGATGTTATTACCGCCTGCGAGGGTGATTGTGAGGTTATTTACGTTACTTCCTTCGATGATTTCACCCGCTAAGTCGAACAAAAGGTCCCACATAACGTCCTTTGCCATCCCTTGCGTAGGCGCAACGTAAAAAACCTTACCGTCTTTGCCGTTCAGGGCATTAACGATAAGGCTTACCGCAGACATATAGGACTTACCTGTACGTCTGCCCGCCGCGATCACTTTGAATCGGGACTGATCTTTAAACACCTCTTCCTGCCAAGGTGTTAGGCTAAAATTAAGGCTCGCCATTAGTGGTACAGCCAAAGAACGGGGGTAGTGTCCCGCGTATCGACGTGGATAAACGTCCGCGCAACTCCTACACCACCAAAGCCGAGTCGGAGAGCCTGTGCAACAAGGATACGTCGCTGGGCGCCGTCGGCAACTGCGATGTCAGCGGCTATACCTTGTGAGTGGGTGCCGCTCTTCTTCTTTTTAGCCTCAATAGGGTGAGACGGATCACGGTAGCCTGAGGTGATGCGGAAGGGGAATCCGCAGGCGTCTCTCAGAGCGTCTAGACGACGTAGAAACTCCATGTCCATCTCATTCGCGCCAGTGTGTTGGCAGTCGAATTCATCTAAGGTGAAGTAACGTAGCTCACTCATCGTAGTCTGCGTCCTCCGCCTCGTTAATACCTTCAATTGTAACCCCAGCCGTCTCTTGTCCGAGGCCGGAGATGTTAATAGAGACCGAAGCCTGCTGTTTCCCGTCAGCAGTAAAGCCTGCGACTGGGAGTAGACGGTCAGAGAGGATTTTCATGGCGACACTTTGGTTCTTGTGGTCGTCATCTAACGCCGTCTCAAACAGCTTTTCTATTAACTTAGGCGATTTCGGATTCAGCAATAAGCGAGACCTAAAATCCTTAAGCGCCGCCGCCTGCTGTCTCTTCGACAATTCACCTGTAGACGCCAACTCCTTGTTTGACGGCCTACCTACTTTCTTAGACACAATAAATCTCCTACTCTATAGTCCCCTGCGGGATTTAACTTGGATGATGTTGTCTTCTCAGAGGGAGTCGATAGATGATGTCGCTGTTGGCGTATCGCTTGAGTCACTCTGAGAGGGTGTAGAGGAGAGAGGTCGCTGATGTCTCTCTGCCTTGTCCTATATAGTACCTATAATACGGTTTTATTGTAGCATTTTTTTAGGGATTTGTCAAATGAGTACCCATATAGCCAACTAGGCGGCAGGTAAGCTCACTTCACGGTCTCTACTACGTCCATATATGTGCAGTTCTAAGGTCCCCATATAGTCACACAGTGGGCTGGTTGGGCTTCTATTTCGCCTCTGTGGGGCTATATAGCTAAGTCTTTGATAGTATTGGTCTTTTTAGGGTCTGCATAGGGTCGCTAGGTGTGCCAATAAGTTCCCACTTGGACCCAAAAGTTACTCTTTGCAAACGGAGGAGCCTACCACACCGTTCCACACGTACCAACAGGCCCCCCCGTGGGTGTCTTTTCGGCTCCGATGGCGCAACCATGCGGGGTGTGGGGCTTTTCGGGCCGATTGGCACACTTATTGCTAGCCATGCAGGTGCACCATGCAGGTGCGTAAGGTACTGCGTGGAAAACTGGACAGGGGAGGGGCAGTGTGGGTGCCGCTGTGGACAATCTATAGGGGCCCTATGCTGTGACCGTGTAGTGCTAGGGCTTGGCCATGGGCCTACCTGCAAGGGCCTGACTGCAAGGGCCTACCTGCAAGGGCCTGACTACAAGGGCCTGACTACAAAGGCACCCGCTGGGATAAGCGAGCGGTCAGCTACATGGACAAGCACACACCGTGCCAACATGCACAACATTGTGAACTATCACACAGAATTCAGGCAGATCAGCGTAAGCACATACCGTGCCAACCCTAACACGCTCGAGAAGGCCTCTAAAACGCCCTGTGAGCGACGTTAGCCGTCAGACCTGCTAGACCCCTCGGACAACTTTATTCGCGTTTTGTGTAATATTACCTTTACGGCCTTGCATTTATGTGTTAGTTACGCGCGCGCCCGCTCCTTATATGGCCGCGCAGTCTCAGCCCTAGAATGTAAATAATGCACAAAGTGAAAATAAATGAAAAAGTTGTTGACGGGGCCGTACAGTTTGCTAAAGTACACACATCGACAGAGCACATGCATAAGGCGGTCGACGGGGCAGGAGCGGATACCCGCAAGAGCACACCGAAGCCTACTTAGCCAGACGGGTTAGAGCTGGCATCCGAGTCAAGCGGAGTAGTAGCAGAATCCAAAGACCAGCGACACGGGATCGAAGCGGACGGTATCGAAAGCGGAGACGAAGCAAGCAGGGGGAGCGCGAAGCCACCATTTGACGTTGACGATTAGGGCATACCCAAGCGGTCACTGCCCATAAGCAACACTAAGCACTGAGAGCACAGGCTGAGATGACACTACGAGGGCAGACAATCCTCTGTCAGAGACGCCACTCACCGGCAAGGGCAGACAATCCGAGCCGCAGAGATTCGCTCTCAGGGCTTACTCTAGGGCCTTCTACGAGGGCCTTACAGTAAGCAACCAACCCAAAGGGAAAACATCATGAAAACTATCGCAGACCGTATCGCTAATCTTATGACCTTTTACGCGGCTTATAGCAAAGAAGCTGACAGGGTGTTTGATGTCGAGGAAGATCAGAAAGACGACGTTCGATACTCTAGAGACCTCTATGCACGATGGATCACAGAAGAGTTAGACACATTGGCTGAGTTAGGGATCAACGTTGAGGGCTTCGCTTACCTCAAACCAAAAGCATAGGAGATCAATCGGAGCGCCTCACGGGGGCGTTCCAGTGGATAGCCTAACAACCAAACAGGAGGGCACATCATGCCAACCCAAAATTATGAGCACGTCCGCGAGATCATGCGATCACGTAGCGGCTACAACGAAAACAATTTCTGTACTGTGGTTAGCATCGCTTGCGCTTTCAACTGGAGCGCTGGCAAGGCTCACCGCCTACTAGCTAAGCACGGCAGGCCACACCGCCGAGGGCCAAGCTGGGAAGCATACAGCAGGGCGCTAGAGGAAGCCGGTAGGAAGGCGGGCCGCTCGGTTAGTTACTTTAACAATTTTAACGGGATGACGATTAACCGCTTCGCTAAGGAACATCCAACGGGCACCTTCATCATCGCGGTCAAGGGCCACGTCATCTGCCTCAAAGATGGCGAGTTTCAGGACTGGACAGCGGACACTGCCGGACGTCGCAAGATTGGTTACCGCTCGGGTATGGGCGTTATGGAAACGGCGGGCGTTGCTCGCATTGGAGATTGAAAGATGTTCTACTTACGCAAAGCAATCAGCATCAGGGCCTTTGACGTCTACCGAGACGGGGCCTTCATCGAGCGCCACGCCACGAAGCGGGACGCTCAGCGAGCACTCAACGTATACGCGGCATTGGCCGATGGATGCACATTAAACGTAGCGGAGGCTATAGCATGACCATCAAAGAACGTAACCGACTAAAGGCCCATGAAGCCGAAGCCCTGCTAACCATCGTCATTGGTGGGGCAGGCTTCGCCGCCTTTATGGTCTACTGGGGCCTACCCTTCATCTTCAACGCAATCATCTATTTCGGAGCATAAGACATGAGCGAACAACACGAAAAACTACTGAGCGACCTCGAATCGACACTCAAAGCGCGGCGCGTCATTAAAGACATAAGCCTGCGCTCTGTCCTAGCCGATGAGCCTGCGAACATCCAGCAAATTTACAACCGACACGAGAGAGCGCTAGATCTACGAGTCAGTGACTTAGCCAAGGAGATCGGAGCGGCTGAGGGCATAGGGTCGGACACCGAATCGGAACTACGTCTAGCGGCGGTCAAACTAATCAGGGAGATTTAATCCATGCACTACTACAAAGAACCTAACAGCCTATACGCCACGACAGACAGCGGCGTAGAAGAGGTCGAATTGACCATTGAAGAAATCGCCCATATATGCGAGGCTTACGAGGCCCGCGTATACCACGAGGCTTTAGAGGCCGCAGAGCATCGCATGCTTGCAATGTTTGACTAATAGTAGGAGGGTTTCGATAGCGCCTCACGGGGCGCTAAGGTAACCAGCTTATTCACACGGAGACAATCACATGAATATATTTTACCTTGACCGCAACCCCATCTTAGCCGCTGACGCGCAATGCGACCGTCACGTTGTCAAGATGATCTTAGAGACAGCACAGCTACTCTCGACGGCGCACCACGAACTAGACGGTGAGTCACCGGCTTACAAGCCAACCCACAAGAACCACCCTAGCGCCGTCTGGGTGCG